>OLFT01000273.1_pt1 | contig 71827 bp, 70 predicted proteins | sample 1604921 | NCBI WGS metagenome assembly OLFT01 (sample SAMEA3888897, study PRJEB22519) | human gut metagenome | biome: human gut; feature: human-associated habitat; material: faeces | place: Denmark | collected 2013 | reverse complement strand
TAAGGCCTTTGAATAAGACAAAAGGCTGCCTCATCGCTAACTTTGCAACAGTGCCTTCCTGAATACTCCAAGCTCATTAATCAAGGTATCGTGCCTGAAAAACTAAGTACGGGGGCTATTCACTTCCACGAAACGGCAAAGAGCGACATTGCTCAAGCCTGTTGTGAGTTGTATCAGCAATCACCTGAAAATAGTCGCGTCATGGCACCGACCAAGTGACCTGCCCCCACGATTAGATACAACACTCAGTTAGTAACGTCGGAATCTTCATTCTCAGAATGACCCTTTCTCCAGCCCGCTGCAAATTCAGACGGTGTCTGATAATTCAGCGTGGAGTGCGGGCGGCATTCGTTATAATCCTGCCGCCAGTCATTAATAATTTTCCTGGCATGAACGATATCGCTGAACCAGTGCTCATTCAAACATTCATCGCGAAATCGTCCGTTAAAGCTCTCAATAAATCCGTTCTGCGTTGGCTTGCCCGGCTGGATTAAGCGCAACTCAACACCATGCTCAAAGGCCCATTGATCCAGTGCACGGCAAGTGAACTCCGGCCCCTGGTCAGTTCTTATCGTCGCCGGATAGCCTCGAAACAGTGCAATGCTGTCCAGAATACGCGTGACCTGAACGCCTGAAATCCCAAAGGCAACAGTGACCGTCAGGCATTCCTTTGTGAAATCATCGACGCAGGTAAGACACTTGATCCTGCGACCGGTGGAAAGTGCGTCCATGACGAAATCCATCGACCAGGTCAGATTGGGCGCCGCCGGACGGAGCAGCGGCAGACGTTCTGTTGCCAGCCCTTTACGACGTCTTCTGCGTTTTACGCTCAGGCCACTGAGGTGATAAAGCCGGTACACGCGCTTATGATTAACATGAAGCCCTTCACGGCGCAGCAACTGCCAAATACGACGGTAGCCAAAACGCCTGCGCTCCAGTGCCAGCTCAGTGATGCGCCCTGATAAATGCGCATCAGCAGCCGGACGGTGAGCCTCATAGCGGCAGGTCGACAGGGATAAACCTGTAAGCCTGCAGGCACGACGTTGCGACAGACCGGTCGCATCACACATCAACATCACGGCTTCCCGCTTCTGGTCTGTCGTCAGTACTTTCGCCCAAGAGCCACCTGAAGCGCCTCTTTATCCAGCATGGCTTCGGCAAGCAGCTTCTTGAGTCTGGCGTTCTCTTCCTCAAGCGACTTCAGGCGCTTAACTTCAGGCACCTCCATACCGCCATACTTCTTACGCCAGGTGTAAAACGTGGCATCGGAAATGGCATGCTTGCGGCAGAGTTCACGGGCGGGTACCCCAGCTTCGGCTTCGGCTTCGCGGAGAATACTGATGATCTGTTCGTCGGAAAAACGCTTCTTCATGGGGATGTCCTCATGTGGCTTATGAAGACATTACTAACATCGGGGTGTACTAATCAACGGGGAGCAGGTCACTATTGCCTTCTTTTATGAATTTTACTCAGAAGAAGTTAACCTTTAATCCACGCTAAATCAATTGCTTCCAAGCGTACATCATTTCGCTAAGTAAGCGCTCTAGCGGTTTCGCGCCCGCAAGACCGTGGTTAAAAACTTAATAAGAAATACTAAACGTTAAATCAGCTTATACTGTTGATGGATAGTGCAGGTGTTTGGGAGATTTATTCGTGGATTAACTAAAACCTGCAATTCAGTAACAGCCAAAGTCAATGTCCGTTTTTGGCACAAAGCCGAGATCCGACGAAGTGGTACTTTCCGTGAAAGTTGTGGTGCGATTAATTTGCAACACGTGGTAAGGAGCGGTTGCAATGTGGTGGTAAATTAAGTGCAATTAATCAAGAAGGTGAATCAATGAGTGAACAACTGAACTGTCAAAGCCGCATGGATGCGGCGACAACTCTGTACTTGCCGCAAATAACTATCCCCGTCCTGCTAAACCAATGACGTAACTCCTATCTCTCCCGACTTGTTGGAACAAGTCGCACTCACAAGGTGCAATTAAACACTGAACAAAAATTCATGGATGAATGGTTACCGCCGAAGGACTCGGCGCAAATAAAAAACGTACATACCATTATACACAGTATGTACGTTTGAAATGAAAGCCGCTGACGTTATATGTAAAGCCCTGTCACTCACTCACACGCGAATAGACACTGTTTTTACTATATACTCTTGCAGGGCGCTAATGAGGATTACTTCTTTCGAAATGGATTAAAGCGGCCAAGATCATGAGGGGCGTCTTTCGGCGGCATCATCCCGGTGCGTTTAAATTTATAAACCCCGTTTAGCTTCATCGTCTGCACGCCCAGATTTAACAGTGCCACCAGCTTCAGGGTATACAGAAACGTGAATGCCGGGACCATCTGAATAAAAATAAATAGCAAACCGGCACACATCACACGCAGCCAGGCTGCATACTCCATGCTCAGCGGCCGCTTAAAGTAATGGATTTCCAGCAATCCGACCGTCTTGTTACTGATCCACACCGCTGCCAGTGAGAGTAACAACACGATGCACACCATAATGCCCAGTTCCATGATCCTCACTCCCCGTCGATTTGATATTTTGAGTTTCTGATTTACCCGCTTTGGTTTTGTTTTTCGCCTTCTTTTTGGGTTTGATATGGTGGAACAGGAAACAATCCACCAGCACCCAACCATTAGCATATCGGGCCAGCAGTAATTTCTGGCCCGGATAATGTGTGTGGAAAAGCATTTTCACATCAACGGTATTCATGATCTTCTGCTTGCGCTTCAGCTCCTCCCCAGGCATCTCAAATTCCTGAATAAACGGTGATGACAACCGCTGGCGAAGCATTCGAATTGCACTAGCGTTTTCATCGTGTTTTGCCAGCCTCCCGAATCGCACAAGCGCCTTATGAGTTACCTGAACAGGCCCCAGATGGGAATTAACCAGTTCATACTGCCAGTAGTATCGCAGATCCACTTTTACCCAGCTGATGCTGTCTTCCAGTGCGGCTTTCATGATGGTTCCCGACATCGGGACCATGGTCAGCTTGGCCAGACGCATCTGAATGTAATCAGCCAGGGGCCTAAGGGACTCAGGTACATTGCTGTTCAGGAGAAGGTGCTGAAGCCCCGGTGTCGACGTCTGCCAGCTCAGGTTGCGGCCGTCAGGCAAAAATTCAAAGTTCTGATCCGCTGGCGCCGATTTTGCGTTGTTCTCTTTCCGCATCAGAAAATAATGCCCACACAGTAACTCGGCCCGTACCTGGTCCTCTATCGGGTCATGGCGGGCCTTACTGAGATCAACCGTCAACACAACACGGTTGATGGCATCCTCATGGTATTTTTTCACCCAGACACAGACACGATAAAGTCTCTCATCAAGTTTCTGGCTGGTCGTGGAAATCCATTGCATGCTTTTCTCCTCAGACCTTTCTCATAATGAAAATGCCAAGATCTGCACCGGGTACAAGTTCCGTGTAGCTATGGTTGCTCCTTCGACCATTGGACAGTGCTTCATCCTGCGCTGGCACCCAGTCCTGAAGTCTTTTAATTGTTGGCTTTTGTCCGACGCCAAAAATGGGTAATGAGGCTTTCACCACCTTGTAATCAGTCTCGGCATATTTGCTACTTCCACGCTCCTTGCCTTCAGGCCGGTATGTGAACAAATGCGCTATCGGAACCGGGAAGGTATTGGTTCGACAAAGGCGATACCCTTCGCCGTCTCTCAGTACTTTTCTTTCCAGTAATGCCTTCGCTCTATCGATGTTCGCCACCACTGTCAGGTCAGTTGTCACGGGCGATTTGACCGCTACTAAACGACGCTTATCCAGCATCGCGATGAGATCACTTGCGTTTGTTTTTACCTGGTTTCGGTTTAGCCGCCAGGCAAAAGTAACTTTTTTGAGCTGTTCTTCCACAAACAGAATTTTGCGAGTGGAATGCGCAGTCACCAGACCGGGAAGCTTACGGTGAACTTCCTTAAACCGGATGTGTTTCTCCGAATTCACCCTTTTCATTGCAGAGGCAAAGTCACTTTTGGCATCATTTATATCGCAAATAATTCCGCTCAGCTGTTCGGCACCCTCAGGAACAATAATCAACCCCGGGTATTTGGTTGTCACTTTCGTCGAATTCCTGCTGAGTACATCAATGTCATCGATACAGAAATCCTGAATAACACGGATAATTTCATCCACGGAGGCATCTGAAATAGTACTCACCTCGATGGGGTTCACCTCTTTCAACCGCTCTTCGTGTCGTGTGACGGTCCCCACAGTCATCAGCTCGGCCATCACCGGCTGATGGTCATTCAGAAAGGATCTGAGCTTTTCAATTCGCTCCAGAATCCGGTCACGGTAAAAGAGTAAATCTTCACTGGCCATTCATCACTCCGGTTTCAATAAAGCAGCGCAACACCGTTACGTCTTCAACGACTTCTGAAGAGTCGATATGCAGCCGGTAGTTGTACTTTTACAGCACCTTCCGCAATTCCCCGGGATTGCCGGTTGTATAAAGTGGCAGAGGTTCAACCTGCTGACCGTCATGCCGAAAACAACGATTAGGGTCATTCAAAAGGCCAAAACTGACCGGCTGGCGTTGCAGATTGATGCGCTGCCAGTCCTGCTTTACACCAAACTTCACCCACCAATCCAGACCAATCAGTTCATTACGTATGTTCTGCACATTGCCCAAATCCGATACTGAAACATCCGGGATTACACCCTTCCCTTCCACCAGCAAATGCATCACGCTCTAAAAATCAGGCTGACGGCTCTTCCTTGCGTGCTTCAGAATTGTACGAATCGAACGCAAGCTGTGGCGGGAATGCAAATTACGACGTTCAGCCGAACTAAGCCATCTCTGGATAAGCTCATTTGAATATGACACCGGCATTTCACCGGGGCCTGACCTTTCGATTTCACGCACATACAGCAGGCAGGAAGTAGCGGCACTCACTACTGCGTCAGAATTTTCGTTCATGTTCACGTCCGTTAATATCAGAAATCTGCTTATCCGGTGTCAGGAACAAAGGCTGATAGTTCAGGCGCCACGGATAGTGTACCGTCAAACCATCCGTTCCAATCCGGTTCAACCGGTAGCGTCCATTAATTCTGTCAACAGACCAGGTGCCAGGAACTACAGAACGACTCCAGCGGAAAACCGGCAGATCTCCGAGCTGAAGTGTATTCACGAGCCCTTTATCCATCTCGGTCACGCGTACCTTCAACAAGAAGCCCAGCCAGGGTAAAGACCAGATACACAGCCAAACGGGCTGGAGGACAACTTTGTTTAACAAATGACCTGTCATGAGCATCGCTGATAAAAACATAAAACTGATGATAATCCAGAACACCATCCATCCTAACCAGGCTCTTGTCTCACGAAGTTTCCATTCAAGAAGGTAAAGTCGCTTTTTCATCCAGAGCCCCCGGAACTCAGTGAATGACTGATGTCTGCTGCATCAAAATAGTGGTGCGTGGCAGGATCTCGTTTCGCCACAACTCTTGAGCCGTCGTCCATCCATGTAGAATTCCGTTGCCACAGTGTGAATTGAACGCCATGACCTCATCAGTTAGCTGATAGACCAGCCTGTCTGGCATTTCAATGTACTCCGGAAGCGAAAGCAGGACGCCGTGTATCACGTCGCCGGTAAGCCTCGACAACGTCTCTTCGTCGTCCAGATTCTTTGTGGGCATCGTCGAAAGCGGGATAGAGAAACAACAGAGATCCATTCCCACCGCGTCAAAACCAACATCAAAACCTTCGTCATTGAGCACAAATCGGAAGATAGCCTCAGGCGCCTGTTCTAGACCCGGCAGCGAGCCCTCCGGCACTTCTGTGCCGGTAAAAAACTTATCAGTCCAGTTACTGAATGGACTGGTGAACACCCAACAAAGCAGAGGCAACGCAATATCCGTTTTAAGTACTCGTTTCGTGCCGGACGTTCCTGAAGAGTGAATTTTGCTTTTCATTATTTACCTGTAGAGTGCTTTACTTACAGCTATATAAACACATTCCGGAATTTCCCCAATAGGTTGGAAAACACTAAAATTCACAGATACTGGTTCCCTTCTGTTTTAGCCGGTGCTCAAGATAGATACTTGCCAGGTCGAGTGGCTGATTTTCTTCGAGACAGGCCTGAACAAGGTCTTCAGTGGATACGGATACCAGCCCTCGGGTTTCAAGAATTTCTTTCGCCGTCGTCAATGCTCGTGAGGCGCTTCGACTTAGCTGAATTTTCACCTGAGAACTGTTTTCACACAGGGCATCAGCTGGTACGGTCTGTGAATCTGTATTGCTCATAGGGGTATCACTCCATATCAGGGATCGAATGAAAATTAACTGCAATAGACTTCTCTGGTTGACCGTTTTCTACAGTGCTTAGCCAGGTTCGAGCCGGAAGTTGTTGCTCACAAAGAAGCAGATAGCCCTCGCCATTTCGGTGCTTTTGTCCCAGAGCATGCAGGAGATCCCCAGAATATGGACCCAGAGCAGTTCGGGTATAAAACAACGTCCCAGAATGTATCACTTTCGACAATTTGCTAAGCAAAACGGTCTTCTCGTCTTCATTTTCGGGTAAGACAAGGATTATCCTGAATCCCTTAGCTACATGTGATTGGAGATCTGCCACCAGCGTCCGAAACCTGAACGCATAAATAACCAATCTGAATCGGGTCATTAACAGCGTTGTCGCGGCAAAAATAACGACAACTGAGCCGAATTTAGAACGGTAGAACCACCAGTTGAGGGCACCGGCCACTATCAAAACGACCAGCAGCACAATGCTTCCGTAAAAAAATGCAGCCGGAAAACGGGTTCTTTTTCCTTCGAGGAACGCAGATGCCAGTATTACGCCTGTGATGCAATACACAACCCAGTCAAAGAACGATTCAGTCATCATTAGGTGATAGTGTCTCGTGTTGTTTTAAATCGGACGCCTGCCGTTATAAAGTCCTCAGCAATCGTGTCCCATGCAGCCATCAACTTCGCTAAAATTGTCACAACTCTCGGTTGTAACGTAACGTTCCCCACTAGCTAAACGGCGCTGTAAATCGATCTTTACTTCAGCCGCCGGTTTGAGAAACAGATATTCCAGTTGTGAGTCAGTTCCTGAAGAAAGCAGTAGCTCAATACTGAAATCAATATGCCGGTATGTGAAATGGCTATTGTCATTAGAGAAGACCGAATTCACAGGGTTATTGCTCAGGATTGTAGTGGCAGGCATAGTGACTCCTTTGTTTTAAACAGTATACAAATCTCTAACGATCCATTTTTCAGATAAGAGACCTATTTTCGCGAAACCGAAACAAAAGAAGTAAAAAGTAATTTGGAGGCTCCAGCATTCGGACTGTGTGCTGCCGGAAACGTCAGCAAGGGGCAAAACATTCGAGTAAAAGAAGCAGAGAAGGAAACAGCTGGAAGGATGTAAATTAGGCTAGGTTTGGTTGAAGAAGGTAATGGAAGGCTTACATGTAACGGTGCCAAGAGTACAGTACCGTAAAACATATAGGGCAGTAAGAACGTTGTAAAATTGTGAAATCAATGCAAGTTTTGACGAAAGCAAAAAAAAAGGCACGGATAACCGTGCCTTCTTAGAAGTATAAAAACCTGAAAATATATAATTCAACCTTCAGGACTCATGCCGCATCAAAGATTTTATCCTCTGATGCTGGGATGAATTCACGTAAGTTAGCGAACACCTCAGAAATTAATTCCTGACGGTCATGGATTTTAATCCGACCACCAGCTAATTCTGATACATTCACCCCTTGGTAAAGTTCAGTAACAACTTCACCATCTGTATCAAGGACTCTAACATTAGCAACCATAGGAAAGTAAGATTTTGAAGCATATCCTTCATAAATCCCAATAATTGATTCATTATTACGGCGTAAAACCACCTTGCCAGACGGCAGCGTTGTTTCATCCATATAACAATCGGTTAATTGCTCTTCGAAATCGTCCTCTTTAAGTGAAATATGCAAACTAAGTTCGTCGGTAATACGACGCGTATATGAATACTCACTAAATGTATAACCGGCCATGTTTATATCACTGAACGTGCGATAAACCTCATAAAGCCCGGATGTTATTTCATCTGATACATAGTTGATAAGCCCAATAAAATGCGTATCCCAGAATTTTTCCAGTGCAAATCGGGCGATTAAAACCTGACCATCAACTTCCATCAGTCTTTTGTACTCTTCACGATCATAGCCACCTGGCTGGGCGCTGTCCGCAGAGTTACTCAGGATCTCACTACAGACATCGTCGTATTCAAAGCGGCTGGTCGCGAAATGTTTACCGGAAATATCCAGATATTGACCGGAAACCAGGTCGAAAACCTCAAGGAAGTAAACCAGTCGCTTCTTGAGTGCATCCGCATCCAGGCCAGCCAGTTGGGTATCATTAAGAGTATCCACATAATGCCCCGCAGATTCTCTTAACTCACTGGCTGATATACTGCATGTAAACGAAACTTCGTCGCTCTGGCAATGAGAGACACTGATAAACATCTCTGTTTCATCAAAATCAATACCAATGCCTGCCAGTACTGCACGAACGTAGTTCTGGTTATCAGTAGAATTAGTCATCTTCACTTCCTCAGGATTATTAAAGGAAGTGCCCCACAGGGGAGCGACTTCCCCAGTGGGTGGATTAAAAATATGTACTACTGCGCCATTCTTTCCTGCAAGTTGATCAGAATAGGTAGCGCGGTCATTTGGTAGAACAAAGTTACTTTTTGGAATGAAGAGGTAAAAAACAAGGGTTAAACAACATCCCGTAACTCTTCGACCGCTTCTTGGACCAACGCAACTCTGTCACAAACCTGCACTCGGCCGGTAGGTCCCACGGAACAGTAAGTACCGTGCGATGATTCAGACAAAACACTCCCGTCACAGCCAGTGAATCGAACGGTCATCATTACAGGAACATCCTTTCCGGAACTAACGCCAGTATAAAGACGAATGATTTTTTCATCATCGCGATACACTCCCGTCGTCCCTTCAGACTCCTTGAAACCGATGTAAAGGTCTGGCATACAGGTCGGGTATTCATCTGTATTCAAATCAAGATGCAAAGTCAGGTCATCTTTTACACGACGCTGATATTGATATTGACCTAAACGGTTAAATGAGTTCTTTACAGATTTAATTATCTGGAGAGAAGTATTCAAACACTTGGAGATACTTTTCTCGAACTCTAAGATGAAATCACCAAAATCAGAATGGAAAAATTGCTTAGGGAAGGTGCGAATAAGTACCCTCCGCAACGAAAATGAAACTTTTAGTCAATTAAATTCAATCACTTACATAGGCGTTTTTTTGCGTTTGGTGACTTATTCGCACCTTCCTAAGTGCAAAACGGGCAATGAGAACTTTACCCTCAACACTCATGCGATTTTGATAGATTTCCTTTCTTAAAACAGGATCTATTGAATCATGTTCAGACTCCGGTACAGACCCCGCCAATATTAATGATGCGATATCGACAATATCTATAGTGCTGTGCGCGTTATGATAACCGCGAATTCTTATGTTCTGAAAACCAGACTTTTCATATACTTTAAGAAAGTATTTGATTTTAGTCCGAAGGACTTCAGTTTCAGAATACGGCGCATTATGCTTAATCAATTCTGATATATATAAATCCAGATAAAATAACAAATCATCAAGCGCCACATTTGCTTTAAAAGAAAGTTGTTCAAAATGATTTTCTTTGTCATATATTGTAATATCCTCTTGGCTTATATTCAGGCCAAGTTGACATTTAAGCATTGCACTAACAAAGTTTTTATCATCACTTTCATTAAACATATTCACTTCCTCTTTAATGAAGAAAGGAAGCAACCCCCACGGGGAATACGCTTCCCCAATGGGTAAAATTAATTACATAGAAAGCAGGTCATCTGAATGCTCTGGAGCATACGAATTAACTTGCTTAAGCGAGTTATTTATAGCCTTTCGATAAAGCGATGAAGAGTGTGACTGAACCATTTTATACTCAGTTACGAGAAGAGGTGATGTAAAGCAACCTAAGTTCGCATTGAGGGATAAAGATCCACCGTCGCAAGCTTCTATAACAGCGTAAATACGCCGCTTCATCACCCTACCCGACAGATAACGATTAACATGGTTCAGGAACTTATCCGCTCCTGAAACACTACACACATTCCAGTCAGCAGAAATTATCTGGTCTGCGACTGAAACGGGTACAGGTTCGACTACTATCTGGGCATTGATTTGATGGTCAACACTGAAAAAGCTGGTGACTACTTGTGGAACTGAACTCTCCGCAATCTTTTCTGTAACTGCGAAAATCAGCGGCAAAGCCGTTGATAAGCGCGAGCGTAAAAGTTCATGCAGATGATTGATAAAATTATGTCCTTTTTCAACCATACCAAGTATTAGATCCTTGTCTGCATTGCTGGAGCGGTAATATACATACTCCAGTTTTTCACGGTTCACACCCTCATTTAGACAGTCCGGCTCAATATCCACAAGCCGCAGGTGAGCAGTTGACACTGAAACCTCAAACCGAAAGGTTTCAAGAGTGACCGGCCCAGCCTTCAACAACGCAGCTCCTGAGCAATATTGTGCTATAGGGTGGTAATCCACGTCATGTCCCCATAAAGGCTCACAATCGCGCAGATATCGCCTTAAATGCGGCATTAAAGTCCGGACAGGAATATCAGCCTTAACAACTCGACTCTGAATCACACCCGTTTCCAGATTGACACTTTGGATCACGGCTCCTTCAAAGCCCATTTTCACCAGCATCGCTTCAATTATTTTATAAATCGCTTTCATTTTGTAGCCCTCGGTTAAGAGGGAATCCTCTCCAAGGGAAGAATTCCCTCAGGGATTAGATAAGTTGATAATAAGTATTAATACCCGTTACGAATCGCGTGTTGTCTTTCACTCAGGTATGCTTCGTATTCATATTTTCCGGATGCGAAACACTCTTTAAAAAAGACACTGCAAAACGCCTTAAGATCATCTCTGGCATGCATTTCTCTATCTGACATAACTTTCGCATAGTCAGATGTGTCAACATCTGCTAAACGCCATCCGTATTTCATGTAAACACGATTACTGAGGGCAAAGCCTTTAAGATAGCGACTTGCATTTTTCATAATCTGACGACTACCTGACAAGTTAGACAACAACCTATCAGGTGCAATCATCGTTTCAAGGATATCAACTGGCAGACCCTTAGAAAATATTTGTACATTATAACTGCCGAAGCAATCATGATACTTAAAGTCTTTTATAAGACGGTCTGGTTGATCAGATGTAATCTTGTTTAAAACATCAAGTGCCAAACGTATACCTTCCTTCACTATTTCATGTAATTCGAAATTCACAAATGAAAAGAAGGAACTCAGGCCATCCTTGAACGTGAGATAGTCTTCACAAAAACGTCCTTGTCGGGTCAGATGTAGCAATCGTTCCTTATTATATTCACATTCAGTCACGTCGTAACTATCACCGCGTGTCAGAGTGAATCCTTCCCTTGAGGAAACTGGAAATCTAATATGGTCAATTAAAAAAGACCGATTCCGTTTATTTTTAACTACATCTAACTGACATTTAACACAATCCGCGATGTCCTGGTCTTCAAACCCAGGAAACGGGATATCTAAAAATGTTGAACTGTATGCGGGGGCATACGAATAAAGAAAATCAAATGAAACATCGGCGTCACAGCATATTCCAGTAAATTTACCGTCGGTGCCACTCAAGCAGATAACATTACTGATCTTCACTGAATGTTTACGCGATATCAGAAATGCATTAATGATTTTCTCAATAATTTTCATGTAATCCTCACTTAAATAAAAAATGGGATTACACCCATCAGGGATGTAATCCCCGGATGGGTAATGTTAATCAGAAATCGTAAAGACCTAAATCTTTATTTCGCCCCGAAATCGTGGAAGATATAAGGCGATTGACACGTTTCTGTATATTATGCTCAGATGTCTCTTTTATAAAAAGTGGTAATGACTTACCAAGAGACCGTCCATTTTTTGAATATTGACAGACTATATAGCCATGTCTCCAACCAGTACTGATATAAGACTGAATGCATTTGATAAACCCAGAAGCCGCCGCTTCTGTTCGTAAAGAGGCATATGATTTCAGATACCTTTCTATTGAACATAGTGCAACAGCTTTAAGAGTCACCTCCAGCATTTCATTCCCGTGCTTAACTCTCTTAATCAACTGATCTTCATTCCGTTGCAAGTATACATTTCGCAGTCCTGCAATCAAAATTAAAACCTGTCTGAGTAATGCACAGAGCCTATTACGAACATATTTCATGAAATCTTCAAAATACAAAAGCCAGAAACAAGCCGCCTGACTTATTAAGATTTCATGCGAGCAAGACAGCATCTTAGCCAGCTCGATATCTTCAGTTCGAAAAGAAAAGTTACTTTTCTCAAACTGCTGTTGCTTTGAATTACACGTATAGAGCTCTATCCATACAGAGATAAACTCAAGTGACTCCATGTCTTCACAGAGCAATTCAGCACTGTTGATACACTGCTGAAGTTCAAGGCCGATATCATACGAAACCGGACAATCTTTCAGAGACTCAACGTAGTCAGGGACGAACTGAGATAAATGCGTTGTTTTCAGATACAGGCTGAGATGCACTTGTGTCAATGGCTTTACCAGCGACGTTACAGGCAACTCATTAATGGAAGTTGGTACAATGCCATTCTTTATCAGAACCGCATTGACCAGATCTGTAGCTAATTTCATAAGACCTCCAGATTCAACTCTGAGGGCCACCCCGATGGGAGGTGCCATCAGGGATGTAGTAAAAATATGTGTTATCTTTATGCGCAAAGTGCCATGACATTGTCGATATAACTGACAAGTGATGGTCGCTCATCCTTTACTGCAAAGTGACGAAGGCCATCAAGGTTGTATGCTGGAAGGAAATCGGCATACCCTCGCGCACGAAGATCATCAATAACAAGTTTTAAATAATCAAATTTACCAAGTGAACCTCTTAATGGAGGTCTTCCCGGCTTGGACAAAATTTCAAAAGCTTGCTGCCAGGTGATTTCTTCCGCTTCTCGTGTTGCAAGATTAAAATGCACATACTTAAATGCTTTATAATCTCCACGACTTGTAAGATAGTAATTCGGAAAGAAGTATTTATCACAACGCAACAAACAGGTTCCTGAAGGACGAATAACGTACAACAGGTTTTTGTCTTTATCTATTATGCTGTGCTTTAAAATCGTAAAGTCAATTTCACTATCATGAAGGTAATAACACGATGATGGTTGCTCAACTATACGAGAAGAAATCACAGCAGCGAACTTATTAAATAAATCTTGATTTTCAATATTCATAACAATGCTCTCCGATATTAAACGATGAGCATCACCCTAACGGTAATACTCCCGTCAGGGGTTTTAAGTTTTATGGATATACCATGTCATACAACCGACCGTAGCCAGATGTATCGCACATTTATTAAACTGAGCAAGCATCTCAGCCGTAAAAAAAACCTGAATAACAGGTGATTTTCACGAAGGAAATCGGATTATCTGTTTAGGATTTAACGTAAATAAACACTAAAGAGATAACCCCCCCCGGCCTGAAAAGGCGGGGGAGTTATCGGATTTAAAGCTGAGCAAGACATTCAGGAGCCCATTTTACGGGGAATCCATCCGGTCCTGTTAATTTTAGTACATCGTTCCAGTCGACTCCTTTCTTCCCTACAGGAATATCGAAATCAGGTTCAAAGACTTTAATTATCAGCTCTGAAGTGGGATATCGCTTTGCAAAAAACTCTTTCATACGTTCCTGAAGTCGTTTAGCTGACTCCATTCCCGGGGAAGTGCCTTTTGTATTCACAAGATCCTTATCCGCCCAGATGTAAAACTGTATTACTTTCACACCAGGGGGAGGCAGGAGACTATCCGGCACTTCAACGTTTTCAAGGCACCAGGCAGAGCTCGCGGCCCAGCACGGTGTTGAAGTCGCTTCAGTAACTGACAGCGCGTTTTCTATGCCTTCAGCCACACCTAACGTCCAGGTACGGGTACCTGGATTGAAGTGTGGATCGTACAGCTGAATTGAGCCGCCAGTCATATCGGCAGGCGGTTTCATCATCAGTTTCGGATTCTCAACATGTGCCTTATCACCATTTAACTCGACGAACGTTCTGTGGATTGTCAGAGGACGCCCACGGGTATCGCGATAAATTGCGATCATTCCCGGGTAAATCGTGGGTTTTTCCAGTGACTTATCCATGTAGTAAAGTCGTTTGTTCAGACCTAAATCCTTGGGAAGGTTGCTCAGAACTCGATTAAGACCTCGATTTCGGAGATACACCCACACAGGGCTCTCAGGTTTGATTTCACCGGTATAGTGATATATCACTTCAAGTTTACGCCCTCGTTTTTCAACTTCATCGCTGTCAAGCGTTTCGGTTGCACGAACTGTTGATTTATAACGACGTTCACTTTCGAGATCCGCATCAGTTAATGGAGCGTACAAATCCATCCCAAAGAAATCAGTCAGGATCTTCTTACAAGTCTGGGTCTTGCTCAGCTTGTAGTACTCTGCCAATACATCAATACCGTCACAAAATGCATTCACTGGAAAATCATTGTGAATGGCACAACCGGTAAAGAGGTCCTTTTTACGGAACCGGAACTTTGATTTCCCGACCCCACTAAATGGGCAAGGAACCTGGCCAGGTGCTTTATCACAAGCGTCTTTAAATGCCGGTATTCTATCGAATACATAGCGCCAGCCTGATACTTCCGCTATACGAGCGTGAACCATTTTTATAAAGTGGTCAGTGACTTCATGTGGTGTACGCTTAACAGCCTGGGATGCATAAGTCATTTGTTCTCTCTTATCTGGCATTGTGGGTTTCTCAATGCCCTCTGCGATGCAGAAAACAGGGAGAAACCCACAACGCAGAATCTAAGAATGAGGGCCCACAAGGGCCCTCAACAATTACGCTTCAGTCTTGAAGCCGATATTTTCAAGACGCTGGATAAAACCATCAACCATTGACGTTGCCATTTCTCCATTACCCTCTGGTATAGATACATCCCGGAGAATTCTTTCTTCTGGCAATTCACTTTTGACAATTTCACCCATGCGACCAAAAATACGGACACGATGCATCGTCCCGACTTTTTCATACTCGACACGGTAAGTCTTTATCTGAGTCATATATTGCTCCTTAATCCTTCAGGGAGCAAAGCGACCCAACCGGGCGTCGTTTTGCCCCGATTGGGTAGAGTTTAATTAGATAGAATTTGATGTACTAATTTACTGACCTCATTCGGCAATAAAGAAATATCATCAACATTTACGAAGGTGCCCTCATTAAAACCCATCAACACATCAGTTTTAATACCAACACCAGCGATTTCAATGCCGTTACTTTCAGCAACTGAAAAAACATCATTAATGGTGTAAGCCGACTCAGTCGGATAACCATCAGTAATAAGGAAAACAATTTTCCTGTCAAACTGGCTTTCAAGTAACAACTCTAAAGCAGCATTTAATGCAGAGCCCGTTGGGGTATTATTGCCCTTGCAGCCAAGTGAGAATTTTGAAAGTTTCTCTTCCGCGTTTTCATCAAACGTTTTGATAACTTCAAAATCTTTGTCTACAAACGGATAAATCACATTAGCAACATGCATTTTTGAAATAGCTTCAATTGCCAGAGTTAATGCAAGGTCAGTCTTAATTGCATGGATATAACGGTGTTCCAGACTCATTGAACCTGAAATATCACGAACAATGACCAAGCCGACGTGGCCCCGGTTTTTAGATTCGCTTTGTGACCGAAATACATCCCTAACACCCATCGGAGACTGAATCAGTCGATTAATATCGAATGACAAGCCTCTATCACGGGTTTTAAATTGACCACGCATTTTTACCTGCTGTAAAACAGATAAATCTGCCCCAAGGGTCTGGCTGATATTTAATGCTTCATTGTAGACATTCAGATCAATGTTCAAATCTGGAACATCCCACTCACTTGCACCAAATTCAGCTTTAACCTCATCCGACACACTGGCAGCAATTACGGAGATCTCTTTTGCAAGAACCTCATGAAAATCCTCGCTTTCCTCATCACTGTTTAAAAAATCATCCAGCAATTTGGCAAGCATATCCCACTGTTCAGGAGAAAAGTTACTTTCCCCATCAGAAGAATTTCCATTTGAACTGTCGTTTAGGGAAGGTGTCGAGTCAGCATCATCCGAGCCGGGGGTCGCCGATTCATCACCTTCAGACTCACCATCAGGTTCGCCGTTAGAGTTCTCAGCATTTTGTTCATCCCCTCCTGATTGGTCCGGTAACCCATTACCTTCCGCAGGCGCCTTACCATCACCAGAATCATCGCCTTGACCTTCTTTATCACCATCCCCTTCACCCTGGCTATCACCATTGGGTTCGGTATCAGGTTCATTCTCAGAGCCAGATGATTCATCTGTATCGTCATGCGGGTCTTTCGACTGCTCCTCTTCTTGCTGTTTCTCTTTTGCTTCATCCCTTAAACGCTCTAAAAGAGCCAGAGTTTTACGCGCCAGAGAATCGCAATTTTGCGTACTTTTGCAACTTAAAGCTTGATGAATGATCTCATCGACTTCTGAAGTTACAGGTGCAAGGATTTTCTTTGCATAATCGAAAAATGGGTCAAGCGTTTCTTTATGCCCTTCTTGTTGGAGAACGTTAACCCGCAATGTATTAAGCAGGTACATTTCAATAAACTGAACCGGGTTTTGAGGGGTTGAAGAAATATCAACCGTCATTCGCCCAGCTTCAACCATCAAGGCATAAGTCACCGCGAGGCGTTTTTTTGCCTCCTGATAATCAATACCCGTCTTCTCTTCCATCTGGACATCATCAAAAAGATTAATAAGTCCTTTTAGTCGACAAGCACGAGCATATGCTTTTTGCTTTTGTTTTAGGTTTTGAAAATCAGCCTTCAAGTCATCATCAATACTGATGAAGCCATCTGCATTGATCAATTCTCCAACAAAAGCTTCACGGTATACTTCATGCTCTGTATAACGACCGTGTCCTGCTTCATGACATATGAATCCTTCAATTAGCTTGACAAATCTCTCATCGCTATAATCACCGTTAGGTAAAACACAGACATTGTTTTGGGTGTTGAAATAAGGTGTACTCACCTTATTGTCAATAATTACATAAATCCCATTTATACCGCTTATCACGCTGGCTATATTCGTCAGGCGTTGAATATGGCGTGGTGAAGATTTTAAATCAAATTTCATTTGAGTACCTTTATTTGATAAAGGGTACTCACCCAGATGGTGAAGTACCCATCTGGGGATATTTTTACAAGACTAAATTACCAACCGGTCAATTCGAGTTCGCAGTCAAATGCTCTATTACTACCACTGGCCTGAATAGAAACATCTTCATCAGGGCCAACAGCAGGCTCAGGTGCAGTCACTGCCTTGTTCTCAAGATCTTCAACCGGGTCTTCTCTGAAAACATTTGCTGAAGAAAAAACATCATCCTCAGCAGTATTCAGAGAGTTAGCCGCTGTAACCTGTGAATCGATATTGAATGACCGGGTTATGGAATCCAGCCAGTCGGTTACCTTTTGTTCACCGGAGATAATACGTTTCAGCATTGACGCATCACTCATGAAATAGAACCACTGCTTTAATACCGCAACATCACGGGGAGAAGAAATGGCACCTTTTGGTAAATTATTCATGATATGCTTAATAGCTTCTGCAAGAACAACAGCCTCTTTATGAATGAACATGAAGCTAATTATTTTATCCTGCATCTGCTTTAATCGGTCAATCGTGCTGGAACGCAAATTATCATTTTTGCTGATTTTTGTATAAACCTTCATAGCTTCATCGGCCAAGTCAGTTATCAGTTGTTCTTGATAAAAGTCCTGCGTTTCATCCCCCTCCACACTAATCGGTGAAAACGGAATGAAATGTGCCAGATTAAACCGGAATGATTTAACAAAATCATCTTTAGTCAATTTCAACTGGTCAATTAAATCTGACATCAACGGACTGCGATCTTTCTCAGCCTGAATATGAGTGTCATAGTTATCAACCACGTTCTGGATACCGGCTTGAAATTCACGTTCGATTTCTTGTGCCTCTTCGAGAAACTCCTCCATCCTTTCAACTGGCAGTATCCACATATTGCTATAGCGGATGCACAACCGTGAACAAAGGGTTGAAATTCGACTAGTGATAGTGCTTTTGAAACTCAGTGCCTTTATGTCTATCCAGCGAACTTCGCTTTTAGACACGCTCTTCTGGTCTGTTATATCATCACCGCCATAGGACAGTTCGATTTTATCAGTTCGCCGAGAGCCCTGACACCCACTAATTTCAATTTTTGTTATAACAGCACCTTCCAGCAAGTCAGGATATGCTTTTATAAAGTTTTCACTGATTTCCTTTGCAGAAACTTTATTAAGTTTAGAAGTATTGAAAGTCATAGGTTTTCTCCAGATTTAGAAATGGGAAAACCTCCCCGTCGGGAAAGATTTCCCGATAGGGTTAATAATATTACTTTTCAAGTGTTGTTAAAAGAATTCCAGGAAATTCATTTTCGACATCCGCCGATTGAATGCTCCCTTGATACATGAATCCTTTTGATTCAAGGCCCTTAATCATGGCTTCCATATCTTTGTTACAGACTTCATAACAAATAAATGAATAGTCATTATTATGCTGCTTCAGACCTATATATTGATTTCCATCTTGTGCAATCACGAAAGTTTCAGTTCCGTTTGCACTCAGAAAACCGTAAAACGTAAGATGAGCAAAGTCTGTCACACGGCATTCAGCCTTCTGATAACTCGTCCCATCTATAACTACTTTTTTGCAGTGTAATACTCCATTGTACGGTTCTTGTCGTCACCGAGAATTAAGTCGATGGCTTCCAACACCATACCAGTGGCATGTGCAGGCAGAGCCGACGCAAAAGCAATTTTAAATGTATCCAGTAAGGACATGGTCTTTAACGTCATTGACGTTCCAACCCATGCCACAAGCTGGCGTATATCCATTACACTGTCGTCAGTTCCTGTGTTGTTTACTGCAACGGCTACCGAAACGAATTTTTCAATTACCAGCATAGGCAGGTTATTGTAGCGTTTAAGCAAAACGTTGGTTAATGCAACCTCTGAAGGCCTTTCCATCTCCACAATCAGGAAGCGCTTGATAAACGCTGCATCCTGCCGCTGCGATGAAACGAACTTACGAGATCCCCCACTCATGTTTGTGTTTGAAGTACCCATAAACCGCGTAAACTTATTTGCCTTAACCACTTCGCCACCGTTGGCAGCTAGTGACCAGGGCTTTCGCTCTATAGGCATATGAAGCTTTGCGGCAGTATCAGGGTCAATCTTGTCCACTTCATCCAGAAGAATGAGGTGGCCTTCCTGAAATGCCGTTACAAGCTCGCTAGGCACAAAACTGGTGTTACCGTTAATAAGACTACGCTCACCTTCAAGCTCATCAGCGCGAATATTGCTGTTGATTTGCTTTATGGTTAGCGGCCAGTTCAGCATATGGCTAATATACATTGCCATTTCAGTCTTACCTGATCCAGATTCTCCTTTCAGGCATACACTCAAATCTATATCGTTACTTACAAGCAATTTTACTACTTGCTCAAGTATTCGAGAATTTGGTATATAGTCCTTATTCAGATTCGCACGATATGGAGAAAACTTTTTAAACACTGGAACAATCATATCCTCATCCATCTCAGGAATGCCAAATAAATCTTTTGCTTTGACAAGATAATACTGTTCTTTATTCGCAAACATCTTACTTGATATAACATTTGCGGGTAACAGATTACCAATGATTTCTTCCTGTACGGAATTTTCGGATTTTAATACAGTTGCGGCGTTAGTCATTTTTAAAACTCCGGTAAAATGCAAACACCGCCCGCTGGCAGATGTTTGCCAGTGGCATGTTAGTGGAAAGTCATCCTACACGCCGTCGCCATCTGTGTTCTGATAGCGGCAACGTTGTAACCAAGATGAGTTCCTACGATTTCGAATACTTCTGAGTCAATCCATTCAAACTGGCGTTCAAATGTAGGGTTTACGATTACCCAACCAAAAGTATCTCTTAAGGTTAACTTGTTATTAACGACAAGTTTTTCAAACAAATTAATTGTTGATTTAAATACTTTAGAATAGACATCCATTATATCCCGATCAGTCCATTTCATTGCCAGTTTGTTTTCTTGCAACAAATAGTCCTGTTCGAAAAAGATATCCCATCCCATCTCTTCCTTACAATCATGCAGAATAACCTCTTTATCTTGATGATAACGAGCTAATTCAGCATTTTCACCTCCGTAACTGTGCGTATATTCATATAAGCTTTTTTTAAGCTCTGACCTGAACTCAATAGCATCAATACCATGAGTGGCACATGTAAGCTCAAATGATTTCGACATATACCACCGTGTTTCGGCTTCAAGAAGCGGATTCACGGTTATGTTACCGAATTCATCAGTGGAATAGAGTGATTTTGTAATGACGAGATGCCTTACGTTTTCCAACGACTCTTCCATTGCGACGACGTATAACTGATATACATCTTCAGGGGCCCAGTCAATAACCAGACCACCTAACTCCGCACTGTACTCTTCTAGAGTGAAGAGATAATCAGTTTCCGCAGCAAAACTAATGTCATGCAGAATTTGATTTTTGAGAAGTTTGGGACAATTACCAGGCAAAGCAACATCTTCCGACACACTAGGCTCCAGTTCCGGGCCTGAATGTTTATCTTCTGATTGAATACTTTGTTGTGCGGCTATTGCATCATTTATATAGTCGAGTGGAGACTCAACTATAGTTATTATTTCTTTTTCCTCTTCTTCAAAATCGAATATAGAGAAAAAATCCATTTGCTTACTGCAAAATGCAGTCGGCCTTATTTTTTGTTTCATGGGATCTCCTAAGGGAGAACTCCCATGAAGGGATTTCTCCCCTTTTGGGTGGTTTAAATGTCAGATCTGTCTAAAGCTACTTTGCCCAAAACCCTTAGGAGGTTTAGGTATGTGAGCTAACTTACTTGTTGCAACTACTCTCATGTAGTCAAGAGGATGCTCTCTCCCTTCCAATGTGATGGTATCCACAACAAGATAACCGGAGACCATTAACTCATCACCTTGATTTATACCAGTGAAACAGCCTGAATACATCTCTGGTGATACTTTGATTTGAATCGAAAATTCTCTCTCAGTAATTTCACCATTAATTTCAGTTTTCATTCTGTTTTTGAGCTTTATCAATAACCCAACGTTTCCGCTAGTCATTTCTTTCTCCATTGCACTGATAACTATCCCGGACACTTTTACTTCATTAACATATTCAAGATATGACATTACTTCTCTCCTCAATTTAAGCAAAGAGAAGCCCCGTCAGGGTTTCCCCTTAACAGGATTAGATAAATTTGTTTACAATGAACATAAATGTCATCATGGCAATAACAGAAAAGCCAAACAGCTGACCAAAAGATCTTGGTGCTTTTACCGTTTTAGCGTTATTGATTTGTGCCAAGAGTTCATCAACTGTCGCTTGCCGTTTATCTGCTTTCATTTGATAATCTAAACATTGCTCCTCGCGTTTTGTGAGAAACTCAATTTTCGACTTGATAGCATAATCCCAGCCTTTGGAATCGAAAACGCTCAATTCACTAAAGGTGTGTAACATGAGTTCATCAGGAAAACCTAACTCTTTCATTAATGGGCGAACGGCTGCATACATTGCATCTACAGTTTCATAATGTGCTTTGGTCACTTCATTAAATCGATTACGCAATGCTAATTTCTCGCGCTTCTCAATAATTTCAGAAACCCAGGCAACCAACTGATCATTTTTTAACTCTCTGGATTTAGCGAGTGAATAATCAAGGTTATCCACATCAAGAAATGTGTTCAACCCGTACTTTTCAAACTCTTCATTTAAGAACTTATCCAGATCGGCTAAAGTTTTAAACATTGGAATTGCAGGTGCTTCTTTGAGAAGTGTGTAAGCTTTCTCAAAGTCAATTGGATTGACAAGAATTTGCTGCATTTCCACATGATAATAAGTAGAAAAAGCAGAAAGCTTTTGAGCCAGCATTGAAACTGATTTCAAAGAATTCAGTTCAATTATGGTTGGACCATCTTCATTCATAATAACAATAAGGTCATTATCATGCCCTGAATAAATATTCAGAGAATCCAATAACTTCTTGTTAACCACCTTATCCATATCTGGGATCAGATCAGCGAAGGCGATGAGAAGAGCTTTACTGCGTGCTTTACTTTTAGACATTTGGGGTCACCTATATATAGTAAGAAGGAAGGAATCATTAAATATCCCAACACAAAGGCAAAGCCTGTCATTCATCTCCCGTAAGCTATGAACCGCCTGATTTATACTTTCTGGCATTAGAAGTACGCAACGAAAATAGCTCAATTAAGAGCTAAGTTAGTTACGATTTGGTAAATTCGATTGTCCTTTTTCAGACATGGGAAAGGCACCAGCGACAAAGGTGACATTTTGCCGGTGGTGCCTTGCAGCTTTAGAAAGCTGGCCGCTTTTCACGGCTGAATATGCGCTTAACGCGCAAAGTAACTTTTATAAAGTTACTTGAAATGTGGGAGCAATAAATTCAAGCTCATATACGTTATACTACACGGGTTCATTCCTGTAAATAAAGAAATCAAAATTATTCTGTCAAAGTGGATTCTGTTCTACTTTTCGCAGCCTCTTTCAATTTATCTTCAGCACATTCGCTTAAAAAGAAAGACGGATCACCGTACCACATTACATGCAGCTGTTGCTCTGCTCGTGTAAACCCAACAAAAAGCAGTCGTCTTTCTTCTTCAATCGCCTCCTGCCCCACTGACCGCTTACTTGGAATCTGATCTGCATTACAACTCATAATAATTACATTTTTCCATTCAAGACCCTTCGAACCGTGCAACGTCGATAAAACTACTTTATCCGGTGTATATTCCTCATCCTTCTTCTTTGGCCCCAGACACATCGCCGCAGCTCGATTTATCATATTTTGCCAGCCTGTCTTTTCGGCCCATTGCTTACAGGTATCCAGCGCAATTCTGCTCAGTGATGGTGATCCTTTCTGCGTCCTCATTTTTATCGACGACAACTCCATCCACTTAATCAGATTTGCGAACCTTTTTTCTATTTCAACCTTTTCCCGAGTCTCCTGTGTAAACCGGGTGAAGTTTGAATGAAGCGTTCTTGTTTCCAGGGAACTTTCATTCGGGATGTTCAGTTCACCAAAAGTTACTTTTCTTCCTTTCATGCTCAATGCTGTCTGGTCCAAGACCTCTTCATTTTCACCGAAAAGCGCCAGCACCCTCTTCATTAACCGGACATCGTTGGAATGTCGGAAGAATGCCATCAAATGCAATACATCGCTTGTCTCCTTTTCATCCCAAAATGACTTCCCACCATAACGAAGTACCGGCTGCTCTATCAGGCTTTCAAGCTGATCGAGATGTGCATTACCTCTGCTGAGGATTGCCCACCCAATCGGGTCTTGGTTAATCAGATTGAGAATGCCTTGAATTTGCTCATCCATATCAACATATGAGCGGAAATGAACTTTTCCCCCACCGCCCTTAGCTGAACGGAGATCTTTAGCGTATCTGTAAACATTTTTTTCAATCAATGCCCCTGCTACCTTCAAAATCTCTGGTTCACATCTGAAACAAGTATTCAAATAAAATATGTTGGGCCTGAATTGTTTTTCAAACTGCTGGAATATTTTGACTCCACCTGATGCCCTGAATGAATAAATTGCCTGATCATCATCCCCAACGATGCTAGTGTTAACACCTGCCCTCGTATGTAGTGAGATCCAGGCATACTGAATCGAGTCGGTATCCTGAACTTCATCTACAACTAAATGTGTCAAGTTAAGTGGCTGCATTTTCCCCGAGTACATCTGGCCCACAACAAAACGTGAGAGTGCATTCAAATCTGCAACGTGGTCTTTCTGACATATTGCCTGATAGGTGTTGAACAAGTGGATTTGTTGCCGCGTATGGCGAACTGAAATGATGTCCGTATCCATTTCCCTTCCAATCGCGTCAATAGCAAATTCTGCATCCGGGTATCGAAAAGGCGCGCCGGACTCCTTCAATGCCCTGTGAATTACAGAACGCTGTGCCGAGCTAATCAACATCTTGCCCTTCCAGTTGACCATATCCAGTTGCATCCGGATAAAGCCGTGGAATGTATTGACCAGCACCCTATCCTGGTCTTTCTTACTTAATCGACGTTTCAGTTTTTCAGCCAATGAATTTGTTGCTGCACGGGTAAATGTGACCATCCCCACTTTGGCATAAGGGAACTGCCTGAGGATAGAGATCACCGCCTCTATCATCGTGAATGACTTTCCAGATCCCGGTGCTGCAATAACCATATTATTAGCATTTGCATTTTCAATGATGACCCTTTGCTCATCTGTTGGTTTACCCATAAAAGCCTCTGAATATTTAGTCCCCTTTATTATACGATTTAAATTTGACGGATTTTTCTTTACAAGACTCATTTTTGGTCACTTCATATTTTTCCATTTTTTCTTCATTTAGGTTGTTTGAGAAACTGGCGAGTATGAAATAATGCTTCTAGACATAAAATTCATTCAAAAAGGGTCATAAATGAAAAATAAACGGTTTGTATCCTTGGTTTCAGCTTTAGTTGCAAGTGCGTCTCTGGTAGGGTGTGCTGGGAACGCAGGTCAATCCCCTAACTCCGCCCAGCACAGCGACACTCATGGGCTCTACTGGCATGCTAACGCAAAAGATTCTGTAGCCAAAAATGCTTACTCTCTGGCCGGGTTTGACGTTTCTTTTAATGAGGAAACTGTTCAGCCAGGTGGTGATGCAGATAACTTCCTTTCCAAACTCTTGATTAGCGGCTCTATGGGATATGTGACAGGCGGTCTCAGCGGATTAAGCATTATGAGTTTGGGCTCTCTATACAGCTCCTCTGACGCCGAATACATTCAGGTTAACCAGTATGTTGTCTTTGTCCCGAACCCGAAGAAACTTCCTTATAACGATGAAAGCCTAGTTCGTGCCGGTGCTGCGTATGTTTACAATCACACCAAAGAGTCACAGGTAATGCTCGGATTCAACCCATCGAAGCAAAGTGCAGCTCTGGCGTCCTGCAAGATTGATAGGGCGGTCATCAATAAATGGAGTACATGCGAGCTCACTTCAAAACCAGCTCCTGACGTAATGCCAACTAATTCCATGTACATCTTCCAGGCTATTCGCCCTGCGACTGGAACTGAAATCCCCCAACTTAATCTACCTGCCGGTGAGTATTCAGTTATTCGTTACGTGTTCATTCCATTTAAAGGCAATGAGTCAAGCAATAATTTCTCAGGTATTATTTTCCGTTCTGATAGTCCAAAGTTCACCATGCCAGGCGGCGCAGCTGCTTCAATTAATGGGAAAGACTATTACCTCTTCTCTGGTGAGTATGGTCAGAAAGGATTCCCGGAAAAAACTCTGAAATCAAAATAACAAAAGGGGCTTTACAGCCCCTTTTTTTTAATATTTTGGTATTTCCTTACCTGTAATTGGATCTACATAAGTTGACCCAACTTCACAAATCGCAGGGCGTGGAAGATAGCTACAGTCTACGTTCTCCTCTTTAATGGCCTGAGCGTTTTCCTGTCTGGCTTTTATCATATTCTCCTCTCCTCCCATTGCATCTTTTGTTCTTTCTGATGGAAGTTGATAATTCTCGTTTTTAAATGGCAAATTTGCTGTTATTGACGATTCTGAGAATGTAGCGTACTGGTCCGGTACTTCTCCGACCTGAACAGCATCGTTAATCCATTCTGTTAAATCAATCTTGTCAAAATCTAACTTTTGGATCTGCCCTATTGATAAGCCAACGCAGTTTGAAGTAACCGGGTCTATTCCAAGCTGCGGGTAGGCCTGCTGCATAATAACGCGAGATAACATTGAATTGTAACAGCACATGTCTGTTGCTTTTTTAACACATTTCTTTGTAAATCCCAGATTCAGATATTTAACACAACGGTTTGTATCCAGTGTAAAACAGGATTTCTGATTTTTGTGAATAGATGCTTCCATTTCTTTTTGATCGCAGGCCACCAGCATTTCAAGCAGCATTTTTGTGACTTGATATGCCGTATAAATCCAGCCGATTACATTTAATGCAAGCATAAAGTTTTGAACAGCAGCAGAAAAGACTATTTCTCCACCCGTTGTCGCTACATTTTTAAATACGAAGTCTCGAACTGTATCGGGAAGCAGGTCATAGGCTTTTTCCATGGCCATCTGCTTAAGTTTACCAAGCCCGAATGAACTCATAGTCTCCTTAGCAAGCTGACCACTTTCACCAGCAGCGGATGATCCTACTGTTCGGCCAAGGTTACCGGCCACGTTTTCGTAAACGCTGGTTATTGAACTGGTCACATTGTTCCACATTTGTCCGACAGTTTTACCTGCCGATGCAGTCCATTCACCCACTGAGTTAGCCATTGATGCCCAGGTTCCGCTCTCCCCTCCAGTCCAGTTTACCAGTTGAGCATTCACTCGGGTCCAGTTCGTGTTTCGGATCATCGACCCGGCCAGCATTATCGCCTCCAGTGACCCAGCAGCACCCTGCGGCTTTTCGCAGCAATCTGTTTTGGCCAGTCCGTTCACAAAACCAACGGACCTGCCGCACCACTCTGCTTTCCCCTCAAAGACAGAGCAGGAGTTAGGGTCGTTTGGATCTTCGCATTTTGCTTCACCTTGCATGTACTGAACCATATTGGAGTACGCGGCCACTTTCCCAAAATCTTTGTTTTCTTCTTTTGGGCCTGTTTCACATGTTCCGCCAGAACATGGGATCATACCTACACAGGAGTTAGTCTGTGACTCTACCTCTCTGACTACGTCTTTCCCTCTGTCACATGTATATTTCTGCTCATACATGTAGCAAGTATTTGTGCCTTCATCGAACCAACCTTCAGCACATGTCTGATTATCTAGCACACACGCAGCATCATTTTTATATGTGCTGCATGCGTCAGGCATATTTTTTATATCGTCGTAGTTGTAGCAAAGGTCTTTGCCTGTGGGGTCTTTCATGATGTTTCCCTTCGCATCATAAGAGCACAGTTTTTCCTTCGCCAGGGGATCACAGAAATAGCCTTCAAGGTTTGTTTTCCAGGTTAAGTATCCTGTATCACCTTTGTAAAGCGGTGTGGCCATCTTAAGCACACTTTCCGGGAGTCGCTTTGTACCAACATCCATGTTGACAAACCTGTCAAACCGACAGAATGAATTCGGCGTTTGTACTGCATCAAAACATCCTGCGGGCTCCTGTATATGTTTATCCTCCAACTTCATATTTTCAAAAGTCATCTCAACTTCAAAATAGCCTTCCCCACCACCGCCAACCCATACGCGCGAAGCCATAGTCACTTCACGATCCTGCTCCTGATATACAGAGGTTTTTACTTGTTCAGTAATATCGTAGACTTTATCGAGCTTCCAGGATTTCTTTAACTCCCATTGACCTTGTGGAGATGGATAATTGCTACTTCTATATGCTCCATCTATATGAGCAAAAATCTGTGTACCATCAAGCGTGACCCTCATATGGTCATCCCACTCTGCGTTAATTATTTTCGCAGTTGCGAGCTTTGCATCTGGATGGAATTTTAAGGTTAATGAGTTGTCATAGACTCCATCGTTCCAATAGTTGTCGTCCCTTCTGCCAAACCAGACTCTCACACAATTATCTCCGCACATGGACATATCACCATTACCACCTGAGATATAAACCGGCACGGAAAAATCACGAGTTATCGTGCAACTGTTAAAGTTATCTTTCTTGGGTGAATTGCAGTAAAACTCTTTGTAATCTGGATAGTGCGTAGTAATTGTTTGTTTTGATGTTTCCGTATTACAATTCTGTAGCCAGTTTCCTGTACCAGCTACAGCATTTCCTATTTCGTTTCGACCCGCATTGAACATAGGGTCGTTAGGTTTAATAGTAGATGCTGGGTTTTCTTTATTTGCATTCACCAGAGTACGGTAGGCGACTCCATCATAACTTTGCGCTTCAAACAGCTGACTTTTTCGATTTTTGATGTCATTGATGAAGCCATTTTCATCTCCATACCGGCCACCAGCATTGAACTGAACATCACTGTGCTTCTGCTCTGAGCTGAATAGTTCCCCTGTACTGGTTTTGGTACCTGCCGTTGTATTCGGGTTGTTACTTATTCCAATATTACCGCTGCTGTCCCTAGAAAGTAACTTTGCCCCCTCTTTCGTATAATTCGAGTTAATTGTACCGCCCGACATGCTAGGTAATTGTACAGCCTTACCGATCGATTTCCCGTCGGACACCGCATTACTCATAACACTTTCATTTGAGTTCGGCGTCCCGTACTTCCCAACATTTAGGTTTGTTGACTCTGCTTTACCAACATATTTCTCGGAAATTTTGCCGCTCAGATTTTCCCCGGAATCAGCATTTTTATACTTTTCCACAATATCCTGAGCACTGGTGGTTGCGTTCCGGTTGGCGTTGGGATTGGCAAGGTTAAAATTGTTTTCAAGCTGGTCAAAAATCGCATCTGCCGCAAATATTTTAGGCGTTAACGCAATGTTTATGAGCGACACGTAAAATGCCCAACTCATAGTATTAGCTATCATAGACGCAATAATTGCTGAAGAAATTATTTTTCTATGTTTCATATATAATACTCAATGTTTTCAATTAGTTGGGTATATACCTGACGCAGCAATCATTATAGCGCCACAGCATGTAAACATAGTTATCTATGCCGATTTTTTTCCGTCCACCTTTAAGCGTTGACCAGTCATGGACAGAATCGCCTAGGCGATGACAGCAATCCGGACCATTCGCCTCCGGCGTTGGGTAAAGCATTGAAAGTCGGTATTGAGATCGAGGAGTGAAGTATTCCCACGTTTTTTCACACATTGCGTCAGCTCCCATTGTTCTCATAAGCATTCCCTGCCTATGTAACTTTGTCAGTAGACGCTGAGTTATAAGTGAGCTGGTTCTGACGGCATCATCATTCGCATAGATGTGTCCAGTTAACGGGTAAAGGTTCCCATCACACCCGGCACAAAAATATGCAGCCAAATTATCCTTCCCGGCAGTCACGGCCACGCAGTCAGCTGCACATACCATTGAGGCGATAGGGTTTGCAAATACCACAGCTTCGGGGTTTAGCACGAGCGTCAATAGGTCACTTTCCCACATTGGATCTACTTCGCTGATATACGTCAGACTGGCATCAACATAAGGTTCTGCTGTACATTCACCAATAACCAGCAATTTCAACATCGTCATGATTGGGAATTCCCAGAGATGTACGTCGTAGAATCCGGCTTCTGTTGCGGTCATAGGCTGGTTAGTATTGCTCTTGCCGATGTCGAACTGTGATTTTTGCAGCATGGTTCCCTCTAAAAATGGGCTGCACCACGGACTTTTCACCACTTCAACAATTTTTACTGGTTGGAAAAAACTTAGCTGCCATCCGATTTCTGGTATCCCATTTTGATCCGTGCAATAGCAACCAGGGCGTGAGGGGGCGGCACCTTCAGGGGCTGCTCCAATTCCCATGATCCGCATCGGGAAGATACAACTCCAGCAGATGTTTTTGATTAGGCCCTGCCATACTCCCGCTGACTGGCACATTGCTCCCGGGACACCGGTATCTGCGGCCATTGTCATTGCAGGCAGCGAGAGCGACAGCATGACAGCGATCAATATTTCCAAAAGTAACTTTTTTAGCTTCTTCACCGGCACGCTCACTATTTAGTAATGAATGTTGTCACGCTTTCCATATACGCAACCACTTTGTTAAAACACTCTCTCATCTGGTCCGGGTAAGTTAGCGTCAGCCAAGTGGCCAGCAGCGCCCCAAAAATAAATCCTATTTTCATATCAATTCTCCTCTGCCGCGATTTTTGTTCCAATACCACGTATTTCAGCTTCACTGAATTGCGTTATACGGAATTTCTCTTTTTCAGTGGAGATCAGCGCTGGCGTGTTTTTTATCTGGAAACGAGCAATAATTTGCTCATTAACTTTGAACACCTTCCCATTGAATTTTTCGCGCAGATCATTCAAATGATCCCATCCATTTTCCTGTTTGATACGCGTGAACATCGGCATCACCTGACCGCTGCCAAGACGCTGGCGATATTGCTTCTCTGCCCACTCAAGTTGCCCAGGGTTCATTGGGTCAAAAATTATCATTGTGAGGTTCTGCGGGAACCTGGCCAGTGGGTTAATGAGCTCGCCAGCAGAAGCAATGACGCGACCCTGCTTATCTTTAACGTCCTGAGTAACCCTGATTGTCGGGTCGATTAGCCATTCCTTGTGCTCTTGAGCGGGAGGCAGATTAACCATGTACTGGTTTTTCCAGGTATCAGCGACTGCTCTCTTCTTGGCGCCGTCCCAGTCGTATTTCTGTGCTCGCTCTTCGAGCTCTTTAATAATGCTCTTCTCTTCAACCGGATAGGTCGTACCAGCAATCGGGAAAAGATCTTGGTCGGGCTTTCTGGCCAGTTCGCGCTGGAAGAAATCAACGTTGAAAGAGCCGACCATTTTTGCAAACCGGGATTGCTCACGGGAGATTATTGTCGGGACCTGCGTGATCTGGTACTGGTTAAATGCGTCCGGGTCAATCGTAATTAGTGGGGAGTCAAACTTCCCCTTCACCACCAGCTGATTGATAGCTGCCTGAGTTTCAGGGAGGCGTGTAGTGCCTTTCTTCAGACCATTAAAAACCACTCTCGCCTTATGCTCTGACGCGGTACGGAGTAGATCTTCCAGGACGTAATCAGGCAAGCTAAATGACGCAAAGATAGTGATACCGTTTTCTGTCGAGAGCACCTCTTCCCGACTGCTGTCTATTTTACGCTCGAAGTCAGCGGCGGAGATTCCTGATGAACCAAACATCTTTTCGATATTCGAAGACTGACTGCGCATAACTTCTGGTTTATTTTCGACGGATTTCAGTGCAGACTCGCTGAGCTGTGAATTTCCCTGAATCTCATCACGTCTGCGAATGATGTCGTTAACTGCTTCCGAGTTATTACTCTGAGCGCGGATAGCCTGCGTATGGTCTATAACTGCCTGCACACTGTCAGCATTCATACCCGGGACATAACCGCGATTTGTTTGCTGACTGAGGTCCCCGTTTTTCTTCATAGCTTCGGCCTGGCGGATGTATTTCTTGGTATCAGGAGAATCCAGAGAACCAGACGGGAGCGGACCTTCTGATGCGTGTGGTACCGGTATTTGTGCGCCCAGAACCTGAGCTTGCCTTGCAATGTCATCAGCAACCTGTTGATACTGGGGGCTAGCCACAGCGGTGGATATTAAGGCGTAAAATGCCAGACAGGAGGCCAGAGGCTTAATAGTTGTTTTTAATTCAAAAGATCGCATATGTTTTCCCAATAACTGAAGTCAACTTAACCGGCCCCCAAAAACGTGAGTCCCATGAGTGGTCCGTTTGCCCAATTAAAAAGACCTCCCCTTCCGGAATAGTTAATTCTCTTTCAATGGTCTCGGCAGGTATGCCGTATTTCACAGAAATACGTCTGGCATTGGCTTTATAAAATTTGTTCCCATTATAAACACCATCCAATGTGACCCTCAGGCGATCTCCGCCGACTCCTGCCACAATTTTAATAACCTTCTCATTTTCACGTATAAAACGGACTGATTTTGGCATATGAAAAGCTATAATATTCCCTGACCTTACCGATTTATCCTTCAGATCGATCATGTAAAAATCAGCAGGTAAACATCCATTTAATAGTCCATATCCAAACGTAAATCGATTAAAAAAAATCAACATAACCAGTATCAGGATTCCGAGATTTATTGGCACGTACCAATCAAAACTCAGTAAACCACGCTTCTTAGGTATGTATTCTCTCATAACCTACTTCTCTCAGAATCAGAAAGCAAAATGGACTGTCTTTTACATTACCTTAAAACCTATTATCCATGTTTTGGTACTTCCTTATTTCAGCAAAGCCAGCTATTTCTGATTATTTACCGCCTTTTTTTTCTTTCATCCCGTCTTTGATTTGTGATTGTCCTGGCCGCTGTCTTACTCATGTAAAGTAACTTTCCCGACGTTACCCCATCAAAAAGTGAAAAACAAAAAAGCCGGGACATTTCTGCCCCGGCTGTTATTTCATTAGCTTGCCTTACTGCGAGGTTTCAACTGAATCTACGGACTTTGACGCGCCCTCATCCAGACCATAAACGGTCGTACGCTGAGTTGCTGAATCCCCACTATCATCATACGCGACAACTCGTATATCTTGCTTCCCACGATTAAGGTTTTTGGACAGTGTCGCAGTGCTGCCGAAAACATTCCTTAGCTCATCATTGATATACCATTCATATCGAACCAGCTTGCCATCAGTGTCAATACATTTGTTTGTGAAACTCCAGCTCATATTAGACTCTGTGTAGCTTAATGCACATTGCGGAGCCGCGTTTTTAACAACCTCAAAATCAACTGATGCGGTACCTCTTTGGCCCATTTTACTGACAACATCCAGCGTGACTTCGTATTTCTTCTCAGTAAGACCAGAAATTAACTGAGCCCAATAGTTTTTACTACCAGGAACAACCTCGCCGTTTACTTTGTATGTCACAGTATCAATACTGTCAGCAGAGTGCGCCAGTTTAATGTTAGATCTTAGCGTGACATCAAGAGGCGCCCTCATGAACTTATTAGAGAATTTCGGTGTCATTTCTACAGTCATGGGCGTTTGCTCATCGACTACGAAGGTATTTTCAATACGCTGTTCGTTGTTACGGTTATCACGGAAAACGATTACCAACGTATATTTCCCCGGCTTCGCAATTGCAAATTCTTTCGTATCACCATCATCTTTTAAAACTGAGATATTGTCCTTATCGTAGATCCATTCCCGAGAATAAGTTACCCCAGGATAGCCACCGTCTTTTATTCCGCTCAGCGCAACATGTAAGGTCGACGGGGCCATGGTGTATTTAAGCTTTGTACTGACTTTCATCTCAGGAAACTTATACACCCAAGATTTAACAGATACTTTCCGCGTGGAAATAGTACTGTCCTTACTGTCAGCAAGCCATGCACTGTATTCAAATGCCGCATATCCTTGCTTATCCAGCATCTGCTCAGTCAAAGTTATCGACAGATTCGCACCTCTGATTTTTTGTCCGTCAGGGGCAGTCCATTCTTCAATGACGTCATTTCCGTTCTTGAATCGGCTGTTCGGGTTAGTGTATTTACCATCTAAAGTAACTTTACTTCCCACCTCGACGCTTGAAATACCACTTACTGAAACAGATAGGCGCTTGGGTTTAGCGACGGTTAACCGGGCAGACGTCTCTTTCCAGGATGACTCTTCAGCCAACTCATCAGAATCCAGGTAACGCATTCGGGCGTAAATGGTCGGAGGTAGCGTATCAGCGGCCGATACGTTATAGGTAGTGTCACCCTGAACCCAATTCACTTTATCCTCCGACCACATCACTTCGGCCGTACCCTGCGGAATTGGTTCATCGTTATCCAGCAGCGTGACAGGCAAATCATCGCCTTCGAGAATTTCAGCAACATCGATGCTCAGCTTAGGCTGTTTGTACGTTACAACCGTCAGAACGTCGCTATAAGACTCTTTCGACGTAAACTTGTTGGTCATTTTTGCCCTGTAAAGCCATTTACCAACCTCAGTTTTCCTGATCGAAATGCTTCGCTTCCCTGTCATGTCCTGAAGCATAGTCCATGTCTGTCCATTATCAGAAGACTCCTGCCACTCGGTAGGCGCCAGCGCATCGGAGTTAGCTGTACTGGCCGATTTGAAGTTAACAAGCGTACTGAGCGGGATACGTCCGATAATCAGACTCTTTGAGAGATTACCTTCTAGCTCTTCGCCCTTATAAACACGGATGCTAACTGCACTGGTTTCCCGGGTCAGTTCGAAATCTGCGAAAGGCGATCGTACTTTAGCAATCCCGACAAGTCGCACGTTCCCGAGGTCCATATTTTCTATCTTGATCTTGGTTTCAACCACCCCGGCATCATTCACGGGCAGTGCTTCGGTTAGGGGTGTACGTTCATACGTCGTTTTATATCGGCCTGTTTCTGGATCTTTTCCATAAACACTTTTCTGAGCGTAAATGGTTACATCCCAGTCCCCCATTGTTGTCCGACTAAATGAACTTTTGCGGGTTGAATTGTTATAGCGGCCAACAGACACCTTCAATGGCAATTCCATCGTGGTAGCAGTCTTTTTGTCCTCAATTTCCATTGCCGCTCTAATGTTAAAGTCGGGTACCGTATACACATTGAGCGTATCAACGGTTCGCATAGTCGGTTCCTTCGAGTACTCGACAGCTATGTCGAAGACATTCTTCGTCCACAACGGGGCTGATGCCACTTTAAGACGTTGAACAAACGTCGTTGCATCGTTATTTGATGAACGGTTCTTAAACGTCGTTTTTACGCTTTCCCCCCCGTTTTGTGAAACATAGACTGTCACATCAGCAGGAACCACTTTTGCCAATAGACGAGCTGCTTCCCCGCCAGTGGTATACGCCAGTGCGGTGTTATCGTTAATCCCCGTCAACACCTTGTTTTTCTTGTAGGTAAGGACCGGGTTATAAGGTAACTGCGTAATCAGCACATGGCGGTTTCTGGACGATACAGCTTTAGAGCCCTTGCCGTTTATCATATAGACCTGATAGTCGAGCAGGTTATCGCCTGTTTTATTGAAGAACCCTGTCAGGCCTGGCGTCCGACCTTTAAAGTAAAATTCAAGCCCGTCAGGCACATTGTTCCACTGAGGGTAACAGGCGGTGATATCAGATTTGTCACCATACCATTCAAGGTATGCCAGTGCGTTCTCTTCTGTAGTAAAGAGAGTGCATTTATCACCGGCCGTCTGACTCATGAGATCGGTATACTGCCGAACTCGTGAGTACAATGTGATGTCTTTCTCAAAGTTTTTAAGCGTGAATCCTGTTGGTTGATACGTGAAAGTAGTATTAAATGTCACAATCTTGCCGTACAGGTTTTCAGCTATGACCGTGATTTCATGGTCAGCATTCACTTCTAGATCATCCCCAACCGGCAGATAATAAATGCCTTTGTGGTTCGTGGGGGTGAGCTCAACAAGTTTGTTATCTATCGTAACAGCTTTAATATCCGCGACTCCGGCCTGGCCCTGGAATGCGGCAACAATAATTTCATTTAAGAAATACACAGGAGCTCGTTTGGCCAGAGCTGCACCGTCCTTAAGCACCATCAGTGTTGGGTTATCAGAAAGCATCAGTTTGCTTTCAGGCTCATTGTACGTAGAGGTATTCTTGCTATTGTTCTCTACCGTGAACGAGGCTGCATAAGAACCATTCGTCAAGTCTGTTAAGTCAAAGATATACAGATATTCATCGCCGACTTTCTGTGGCCCGCTCACGGGCTGAAGAGTACGACGTAGCGGTGTTGCCCAGGATTGCTTAAAGTCGATAACCGTACCATCTTCTAAAGTAACTTTTGTTGTCGGCTTAAACACCCCATCAGGATTCATCGTTAGCGTCATAGCGGTTGGTAACCACCACTCACCCTCAGTTTCTTCCTGAGGCACTTTGACGGCTACGGCCACCGTTCTAGCTCCTGTATAGATCTCCTGTCCACCAATACTTATTGTTTTAGCTTCATCCGTGAAATTCCAGAGAGTATGGTCAACAACAGGAGGACGGTAATCCCAGGTCAGCGTTAGCTTCTGTGCTTCAGGAGGGGCAAAGTAATTATTTTTCGAATTGGCAGTGACCGTGATTTCCCGTGAACCCATCAGCAAATCCGAATCACTTACTTTGATGCTTCCAACATCGATCGTGCAGCCATTCCCACCAATTGCGACTTCGCAAGCTGATCCAGACCCGATAGAGATATATTGCACATAATTGCGAGGCTCTACGGAGACAGTGACATTCCTAATTGCTTCATCCTTAAGATAGGATTTAAGAGTGTAACCATCCTGAACCACTCCATTCATAGACGATTTCAGGCCCGTTATCGTCGGTTTAACCGGTACAAGAGCATTAACTGTATACTCCCCATTAACCACTTCTACTTTCTGCCTTTCTGATCCAGAAAAATAAGAAATTTTATACGGCAGTTTTAGTTCTCCTGCCGCATTGGGTATCCCTGTTAAATTGAATCCGTTTGCTGTAAAGCCAGAGGTATTTGGAAGCCATTCAAAAAAGCAGACCAAGTTATCTACGCTTGATGTCGCACGATCATCAACCGTCACATTGCATGCGTTGCCAGTACCTGAAGCAGTAATTGTATTATTGTTGACGAATGCAACAAAATCGCCCGGGCCGGGATTAAACGTGACGGCAGGCATATCAGCCTGGAGTTTTCCGGAAATCATAATTGCCTCAGCTTGTACCGATTTAATCGAAGCAATTAAAGAAAACAACAGGGTTAAACATAAACCTGATTTTCTCATGACGAACACCTGTTTTTTTACGCAGAATTAGAATCACTCTACGTTAAAAAATTCTGAAATCTTGTTCGTAAAGAGGAAAAAAAACATTAAATTTTTGCAGGAAATTGAGGTTTTTTAGCTCACTGACCGCTCTTAGACTCAGATAGGCGAAGGGCGGTAATTATCGATTCTGAGGATACCCAAGGCATTTTAAGTGTCAGGAACCCCAACAAGAACAAGCCTGTTGAAACGCAATCCATTTGTGTTACGGGAAGGTTATAATTTAAAGGCTTAAACGTCCCCATTTTAACCGGTACAATGCTTGCGCTTACCAAAAGGCCCCCACGGTCGTTGGGTCCGATATTGATATTTTTGTAGGCTTGGTGAGTGCGATGCGTGGTCTTACGCTTTTCAAATTTTAGTGTCGGCTTAATTCTCAGAAAAACAGATGCCAGCGCCATGGCTTCGTTTTGGGATAGTTTCATGAGAATGCTGCCCTCTGAATTCCATCCATATTCCCTATTGTCAGACGGAGGAGCAAACTGGAGAGACAGGTAATACTTTTCAGTCTCAGTTACAAACGCCGAATTATCAGCAGAGCGACTTTTGTCGAGATTTACTTCGAATGCCATCGCGACAGATTGGCTGAATACTCTGACCCGTTGAGGCTTCGCACCAGTTGCTGACAGATCGCTCATTGTCATACTCTCTTCTTAAAGAACCATGTACCGGACATAACTTCATTATCCTTCGTGTGCGTCAAATCCGAAATAACAAAACCACCTTTTCCTTCCGAAATTATCATGGTGTAAGAGCTCGTATGCACAAGGCGGGAATTTTTGACTTGCAGACCCGTACACTTAACTGCAATTTCATTACCCGGAACTCTCTCAACAAAAGTAACTTTTGATGCAACGCCATTGATATGTACGCTTCCGTTATCTGCTATCTGGATGTTCAACGAAGGTGTGGATTCTTTATCACAAGGTTGGAAAACAGAAGTGGTTTTAAGAACTTTGCCAGTAAAATCGTACAAGTCAGGCTTCGACGGTTTTGCGTTAAAGATCGAGTAAGACCCCGCCACTGTTAAACCAACCATTAAAAGGGGGATTACCTTTTTAAAATTAACTTTCATCCTCCAGTTCCTCTCCAATCAAGTGTAAAGCACTTACGCACATAAGCCTGAGTTGATACAGCAAATTGTCGGCGGTGATCCCCCCAACAAATGTCACTGTACGGCGTATCGAAACGCCTCCAGGCTCGCATTGAATATGGCCAATACCTGCATCGCGAAGGAAATCATTCTCGGCGCTTACCAGGTCTGCTTCAGCAGGCGGAATGACCACTTCGATGAGTATTGTATCAATTGGAGCCCACTCCCAGTCGTACTTAAGCGATGAAATTGGGGCAATGGAAACATGAAATTCATCAATATTAAAAATGACTGGTTTTTTGCCTGTTGATTTAGGCTGAATGAAGGGATTCTCGACCAGGACAACTGGGAATTCAGAAATAGACAGAACTTCGATTAACTGATCTCGACGTAAACCGTGTATTAGTGAGTTGCGTGATAACATTCAGTCAGCCTTTATTATAATAATCAGATAGTTACACATGATCCCGCTAGTTCCTTACCATCTTCCCGCTTGCAGCGTAGTAACCATTAAGATCTTATGGGTTAGGGTAACAAAAAAATCTAACTTAACCAGTAAAGCATAGAGATTTTTTACATAAAATAATAAATAAGTACCAATTTTATTAAGATATTTCCTATCTCAGCCAATACTTTAGGAAAAATCTGTACCCGTTTTAACACCTATACATACATCGTGCAAACAAAGAACAGTAAACGGGGCCTAAACCACCTTTTTTTAGTGGTTTACCTAACCAAAATTAATTTATCCAAAATCGTAACTGGTTCGACCTGAATCAACCCACGCGAATTTTAATGATTTCTTAGAACTGGCTCTATAATTCTTCAAACTGGCTTAACTGGAGATGTGACAACGAGGGATTCATTTAGTACATGAAACCGGTTTACCATTCCCCCTCACCTGTTAATAATATACCAAAAAAAAGCCAGCTGGTAAGCTGACTTTTTATTAATAGATAACTCAATCTAATCAATTGATATTACTATACTTACTTCGCAAGATTTGCGAGGTTTGCATTGGCCTTTTTCTTCGGCTTCCTTGTCACACCTTGGATTTGCGCATGTTCACTCAGCACCGTGTTTTCGCTTTGTGAGGCGCTAACAGCAGCAGAACCATGACTAGTATTTAAACCTGAATCATTCTTTTTTGCGCTCTCAATCGGCGTTAAAATCTCTAAAGTCTCAGGTTTGGGATTTACAGTCAGTTCTTTAGGTATTAATTCCAGCCGCTGATCCCTTACCCTCTCTGCCTTTAATGTTTCACTGACATCAGATTGACTAGTAGTTGAAAAAGTTGCCTTAGAAAAATCACAGCCATTAATCATTGAAAATAATTCATTGAATTTCGAATCAAGCATAAAGCTTATTTGTTCTTTCAAATTTTCATTGTTTAATTTGTCTTTATTAAATTCATCATTAAAAAATCGATTTAGATCAGCAGCTGTTAATCTCTCATTCAGTCCATTAATAAAACTAGATAACTCGGGGAAGAGATTATTTAGCACTAACCCCGTAGTGATTGCAGATCTTATTAGAGAAATCTGCTCGCCACGATGTGTTAGGGCATTTTTTTTCAAAAAATTATATGCATACGGAGATTGTCGTTCCGATAACCAAAACGCACTAATCTGAATACGATCGTTTTCCTTCTCAGATTTTTTAGTCATAAAACTCTCCCCTTTGCAAAACCATCATCATGCAAAACCATCATCATGCAAAAACAGTATCTGCGATAGCCAGTGAAAGTGCGAATTGCGGATTATCAACCATGATGATTTTCGATTTGTCAAAATGTTTACGAACTGCCGGTTCAATCAGGTAAGAACCTCCACCAACAAGGAAAACATTATGCGGCCGTTCTTCCACTTGAGTGACTGCTTTAATCACTTTTTCTTGAAGTTGCGCCACAGCCCCATTAACAGCATTGAACACGCCGTCAAGATCTTCCGGGGACACCTTGAGCGAGGCTTTGTTTTCACGATTATCGACTAGGTGATGAATATAGGCGTTACTTGCATTCAGCTTTGCAGAATCCAAATAACGACGGATTTCATCATATACGATTGAGCAACCAATACGGTCAAAACCCCTGACACTGGAGATCTGTTCCAGCTGACCTGTAATGCTTGCAACATCAAGTGTTGTCCCACCTAAATCGATAACCAGGCTTGATTCAAAAGATTCAATTGATTCGATTTCATCAGCACGCGTTACCGCTGGAAGGGATTCCGGGAAAACGGTAACTGAAACAACATTAAATGAAACACGTTTACCATCAATATAACGCTCCACCGGCTTCATCAGGTTGTCTTTTTTTCGTTGGATGTTTTCATTATTGGTTTCACCCAGAGCGGTATAAAACTGACTGAGTGGCAAAGTTACGTAGAGATGAACATCCTGTGGCATTAGACCTGAGGAATGTAGAGCATGGTGAACATTAAGACGACTGATTTCATCGTACTGATGCGCAACGTCGGTAGTTTCTAAAGCATTGCTTGATTCGCTGTGGTGCGAGAATCGTTGAAGACCATCAATTAGATAATTGAATGGAATAAGTCCGTCATGGCTTACCCGGAAATCTGCAACGAAACTATTTTGAGTCAATAAAGGTACAAGGTCACCTTGATTGTTAGTGCAAACCAGTTTTGCCGCTTTACTACCATCATCAATAACAACTTTGAGTGTCTCAAGTTCAGTAGAGTTTGATTCAGCCACAGCCAGTTTTGTTTTTGCTAATTCAGTCATGCAGAAACCCTCGTATTGGTTTATTTAGCCCACCACTTTTGTTATGGAATTTATACACCAATGGTTGCTTTAGGTCAACATTAAACGGGACAAAACACTAACGTAAGTCCTTGTTAAAAAAGAATCCTTCAGTTTTAATCCAGATACAACCCTAGATTCATGTACACCTGAGCAACACACGCAAAAACTATATTTTGCTCAGCGTTTTTATACCAAAAATAAAACAACTGAGGTGCATTACAGTTGATACGGCTCGGAAACCGAAAAATGATTTCTAGCTCCATTTTGGACACTCACAAAAATTACCCCTCTTATCGAAAAAATTGATGACTTTCATCCGGTAGTATTAATGCAATTTCAGAAAGAGGCATTTATGGCATCCGAGCACGTCCAGACAATTGATCTGACTAATTTTTCAGGAAGGGTTTTCTTTCTGGCAGACCCTCATGGTCATTATTCGACGCTATGTAACCTTATCCATTCGATATCAGAACCTGATGAGGAGTTGATCGTTTTCTCCACAGGAAATCTCTTCGATTATGGACCTGAGCCTATGGAGTTAATGACAGCGATCAACACAGGGATTTTTGACGGCCGTTCTGTTCGTGTGTTCTCAGCTGCCGGGGCCGGAGAAGAGATGCTGAAAAAGCTCTTACCCATAAATAAAGACCGCAGGACTTATTATCCAAGCACATTTCTTAATGAACGGTGGTGTGCAAGAGGCGGGCGATGGCATAAACAAATTAACCGCAACTATCTTGAAGAGGAAATCTGCAAACTGCTCTCCACCCAGCTGGCTACTGTGATGAAGGTGCTTTTTAAAGGCAATATTTCTATAGGTATTTGCCCATCCGATTACACAGACATACGGCAGGGCTTCAACAATACATATAACGCCCTCCTCGCTTTTAATCAGGCAAATGTGAATATTTTTCAGAGTCAGTTTCTATACGGCATGGATCACGCAGTCAGGCCAGTGAATGTCAGCGATGTAAACCTCGTAGTATTGGGTCGGAATCCAGTTAACAGCATCAGAAAGGCCCATGGGCTACCGCTGACTAACTTACCGGTACTCATAGGAAACTGCCTCCACATCAATACAGGTTCTCTGTACATGTCAGAAATCAGTAGCCCAGCACTACTGGCACCAGGTATTCCGCCTACTACAGTTCCGGCAATAACACTGGTCGAGTTGATCCTGGCATCTACACCGACCCTGATTTGCCACCAAATGATCCTGAATAAAAACGGTATTTACACACAAAACACTGCACCACTTAACCTGGATTCAAATGATAATAATATAGAGGCCACATTATAATGCTTAAATTAGAACTGATAATTTTGCCGTTGCTGGCATTTTTAGGTCCATCCAACATTACAAATGCATCGACTAAAACCCCGATACCGTCGTCCCAGCTATCTGATGCCAAAACTGGGGTTAACTATGAATTTATTACTATTGCTGCAAATTACGTCAACGGAATGTGGCTTGTTGATGGTCGACAAAGACCAGTAATTAAAACAAGCATGACTAAGCGTAACTATCTTCAGATTGAAAACGACTCTGCTTCAACTCCTTTAAATCTTGTAATACCCAAAATTGAATTTTCCATCATTGCAAAAAATGGCGTGTTTATATCAAAATTTATCTCCCTTGATGAAGATGCATCCGGGAAACGAATTCTCTGGTTAGAACCTGGTTCCAGCATGACAATTTCATTCGTCAATGATCTATCCAGTACCCCGTTACAGGCGTTAGTGTCCGTAACAAAGCAGAAAAAAGAGGTTATTGCCATTTTTGGCCCAGATCAGGGTAAAAAATTCACCCTGCCCCTACCGTCAGATTCACAACAATCGTCAATCGACTATGTCCCCTCTCCAGAAATCGCATTACGTATCAATGCCCCCAAAAAACTTCAACCCGCTATCGCAATCCCGGAGGACGCTAGTGCATCTTTATTACCTTCACATACCTACAAGATCAGAGCGGCAGAAAAAGTAAGGACTTTTAAATTTTCGTCGTTCGTTTGGGTTGGAAAGCGTAACAACCTCCTCGGTGGTTCAGATTATTTCACCAAAGAGTTGAAAATTTACCCAGGAGAAAACTTCGATATCAGTACCATACAGAAAACGACTATGAGGACTGAAAATGATTAGAGTTTCAGCATTTATTCTTACCTTACTTGTGACTGGATGTCAGTCGGTTGGAAGCAAAATTGCAGTCCTCCCTTCGGTAGGGTTCGACCCTATAATGAGCAACAGAACTGAAGCCTACACCGACGGAAAAGTTACTTTTCTGATTGAGAGTTCAGGCACTGATGTCTGGTTACTCGCCAAGAATGGGACCAAAGAATTTATTGAGTTGTCTGATCTGAATCTCGGCGGGAGTCGTTGCACCTATTCGTCACGTGGAAAACAGTTGATATCACCTAGTTCAGTTACAATTTTTACGGTGCCCACAGTTGGTTTACTTGGTCTTTGTTACGATAACAATGACCAATTAACATTTATTAATAACTCATTTAAGAACATCTCACAGTCTTCACGAGATGGACTCACATTGCCATTACTGTTCAGTATTAAATATAAATTCCCAGGTTCATTTGATTCCAAACAAATTGTAGTCACTCAATCATTTGATTTAGAATTTTTGCAAAAGGAGCAATCATGAAATATATATTGACCGTTTTGTGTATTTTTTTCTGCCAGACTGCAAGTGCTTACCCTTATCGCATTTACACTGCCCCAGAAGGTGCAATTGTGAAAAATATACTTACTAATGAAGTGATCGGGAAAACACCGGTTGAAGTTGATGTCAGCAATACTGAAGCTGGATCAACTTTCGGAATTTCAATGTATCGTCATGAGAATGTAGCTATTAAAATTTTCACAGTAATGCCAAATGCAGAAAATAATTTTACTGTTTCTGGTCCAGACGTTGCCACTATGTCTTTACCGGGTAAGGCCCCGTTAAACGTGACCAATGACAGTAATGCAGCTGCGGTTCATATAGATCTAAGACCTTTTCTGTCTGAACCGGCCCATCACCCTGTTCAATAACACTTCTAGGCCCCAATCTTTGGGGCCTGCTTAACAATACCGTATATGTTAAAACCCATCATTATCAGATAGTTAAGATATTTTTTGCTATTGATTTCTTTTAGGACTTGGTAATGCGTAGACTAAATAAAAGCGTACATGAATAATTTCATCCGCATCTAATGATGCGGATATTTTTTGATTTTAATTATTCATTTCGCTCAGTTTTGATTTTATAAACTTCTCAATTTCGTCAATTAATTCTCGGTTCATTCTATTAAACTCAAAACGGATTTTACGCCCCGAGGAACTTTTGCTAATTCTTGCATATTTATCTTTATTAGTAAAAGTTGCCAATTCACGTGTATCCCAACCTTTGCTAGGTGGTTTAATATCAAGTTTTTCAACTACCGTTGTAATCTTCTCCATTACGGTTTTCTGTGCTTCAGCAATATCAGAAATATCCAGATCTCGAATTTCCTCACGTGTATTCTCAACAACTTCTTCAAGAGAAAATAAATTCTTCTCTATATATTTTTGAAGTCGGAATAGGCGATTGTAATAAGAATTCGGAATAGCTTCATAGTCAGGAAACAGTGCAATAAGAGTGCTGTTAATCTTTGCAGCCTGAACTCGCTTAGAGACGGACACGTGACTGATACCATGATAGTTTGCAAGCTCTTCATTGGTAACAAATCCATGCTCTTCCATTTCCCTTAAATACTTTAAACCTACTTCACGATATGAAAAGCGTCGAGAAGTTTGTGTTGCTGATATGATGGAATTAATATCATCTGCGTTAACATCATCAGGCAAAACCCATAATGGCAATTCTTTTGCTGATTGAATGCAACAGAAACGCCTGCGGCTACCTTCTATTAGCAGATACACTCCGTTCCGCTTAACTGCAACGCCCTCAGTATCAACACCTCTTGCTTCAATGTCCTTCAGAATATCTCTTACTGCATTTACAGAAAGAGCCTCCTGATTTCGTGGGTTCAGAGGGTGTACTGTGGTTTCCAGTTCCACCTTTTCCGCCGGAACAATGATGTGTTCCGCCTCAAGCTTCCGCCCATTGTGTAATGTAAAAAGTTTCTTCAGGCGTGGCTGACCTTTCAGGCCTTGAAGCCCGGAGCGATGGATTACTTCAGTACGCTTAGGCGCATTAATATAACGGGATTTGTCGTTCCCGATATGCTGCTCATCACTCATACATTACCCCCTTGCTTCACTGAAAAACTCTTAATCTCATTAATAAATTGCTGGTAGACCGCCATCACGGATTCTTCGGCAACATCAAGCTGTTTGGGAGAGCAGAGCTCTTCTGATTTTTTGATATCCAATACGGTTCTACCCCTAGAAGCTGCGGCTTTAAACGCTTCTGAGTTTTTGATATTTGCAGACATAAAGAGTTCCTGCACTGTCCTTACCAGTTTATCCAGGACAATCTTTTCATAGGGACTCTTATCGTCGACATTCACTGCCAACACTTTGAACCAGCTTAGATTTTCGCCCTTGCTCGGCGATTGTTTGAATCGCTCACTGATCGTCAACATGAAATCAGTTGTTGAGGCATAATCATACTCACGAGGTGAAACGGCAACCAAAATGCCATCAGCAGCTTCATCCGCTGCCCATGTGATTGGCGAATCTTCTGGTGGAGTATCGATAATGATCAGGTCGTACTTGCTCTTCAAGACCGGCAGGATTACCTCTTTAAAACGTAGTAATAACTCAGTTCGTTCTTCTCTGGAACACTGCCAGTATTTATCTTTGAAACGTGCATCTGTAGGGAATGCGGTAATAACATCAAGATTCGGAAGGTGTGTTGAAAAAGGCATACCTTCAATAATTTGTTCTTCCGAGTACCCTAAATCAAGATATTTTCTGTAATCTGAGTCTTCTTCGTAAACCCCTAAGATGGCGTCAATAGCAGTCAGGAAAACATCATCTTCCGCTACGCTCTGGATCATCCCGCTTCCAATAGACCCTTGTGGGTCCCATTCGATCAACAGTATCCGCGCGTTTAGATGCAAATCAAGTGCTGCCGCAACTGCAAGAACGCCTGAAGTTGTACTCTTCCCCGTACCACCCTTATGGTTCTGCGTTACGATTGTACGGCTACAGTAGTAGTCGCTATATCGAGGATAGTTCAGAGCATCCATTATTTTCTGGACATCCCAGCGGGTATAGAGATGGTTTTTGTTCTGGTAGATAGGAGCACCAACCAGTTCTTTTTCTTCAAGATCCGCTAAGATTTTGTTAAAAGTTACGCGAGATTTACCAAAAAAATCTGACAGATTTTTTTTATTCAAGCAGTGGTTATAGATTAGGCGATCAACACCGTCTACACTATCATCCGATACCGAAACCCTCGAAGAGACCAATAATGACTCTTTCAGAGAGATCTGCTCGCTCTTCATGCGTTGACCGACAAGGGCGATCTTATCAATTAGATTCATTCTCTTCCGATCCCTTTTACCTAAATAGTGAAATTAAACGTATATACGTAAACTTTACGCATAATGCGTATACTTTAGCGTTATGCGTTTAATAGTAACCTTAATTCTATTATTACGCTAACGTTCTGTATTCTTTTCTTAGATTTTGGAATATCTGCATTATTGAATTTCAATTGGCAGTTCATTGAAGTCTTCCAAAAGCCTCTTAAGTATCAACAATACCAATCTTCCGACATAGCAGGATCACTCCATAGATGTGGCAATAAGGGGGGTAAATCCCACGGTACCCGACCAGCATTACCCCATAGCCTGGCGATTAAGGGGGTTAAATGCCATGGTACGAGACCAGCATTCCTCCATGGCCTGGCGATTAAGGGGGTTAAATGCCACGGTACCCGACCAGCTTCCCGCCATGCTCTGGCGATTAAGGGGGTTAAATGCCAGGATACGCGACCAGCATTCCCCATGGTCTGGCGAATAAGGGAGTTAAATACCACGGTACCTGACCAGCATGACCCCATGTCCTGGCGATTAAAGGGTTAAATGCCACGCTACGCGACCAGCCTCCCCATGGCCTGGCGATTAAGGGGGTTAAATGCCACGGTACCCGACCAGCTTCCCGCCATGCTCTGGCGATTAAGGGGGTTAAATGCCAGGATACGCGACCAGCATTCCCCATGGTCTGGCGAATAAGGGAGTTAAATACCACGGTACCTGACCAGCATGACCCCATGTCCTGGCGATTAAAGGGTTAAATGCCACGCTACGCGACCAGCCTCCCCATGGCCTGGCGATTAAGGGGGTTAAATTCCATGGGACACGCCCAGCTTTCCTCCATGGTCTGGCGATTAAGGGGGTTAAATCCCACGGTACCCGACCAGCTTCCCGCCATGCTCTGGCGATTAAGGGGGTTAAATGCCAGGATACGCGACCAGCATTCCCCATGGTCTGGCGAATAAGGGAGTTAAATACCACGGTACCTGACCAGCATGACCCCATGTCCTGGCGATTAAAGGGTTAAATGCCACGCTACGCGACCAGCCTCCCCATGGCCTGGCGATTAAGGGGGTTAAATGCCACGGTACCCGACCAGCTTGCCTCCATGGTCTGGCGATTATGGGGGTTAAATCCCACGGTACCCGACCAGCAGGCACCGTGGTCATTGGCTAAAGGGGAAATTGCCTCGGCTTGCAGACAGGACAACGTGACGCCCTAGCGGTTAAGTGGGTTTAATACGACGGTACACAATAAGTATCCCACCAGAATCTGTCTATTGAGTGGATTAGATTAAAAGATATTCGGCCTGGATCTCGACTTAGAATGACGAAATATTTGGCAAAAAAATAGGGTATTCGGCAAATCCTGTTGTTAGGACATCCCGAATACCCAAAAAATATTTGGCAATCAATATGAATTGCCCATACCCCCAATTGACAATAAGAGAGTTTTTTGGCAATTCGTATAATTAGGCCAATTCATCCGTGTCGTCTATTGCACTAACGAAGTATTCCGTGCGGTAGTCATCTCCCCCCCTCAACTAGACTGAAGGTGATCCATCTTTTGCAAGCGTACGGTCACCTGACATGCTGTCCGCTCGTACAGGAATTGTCATGCATTCTTTAATGGTATCTGCTTCAGCCACGTGTCCAGTACACTGGTTTTCAAATCCAGCAACTACTACATACGCATCCGGGTCGAGCCTTTTAAGCTGGTCTATAAGCTCTTTTACTTTTATGGGTTACCTCTACGTTTTTGTATATTTTATCACGCTGAACGGAAGGGCGAATTACTGTAGTGAAACAAAAAAAGTTTTGGCCGGAAAACCTTTTAGACTGGCTTTCCTTTAGCAAAGAACTGGTGAATAGGGGAGCAATTCCGCGCTACGCGACCAGCATCCCATCGTGTACAGACGAGTAAGTGGTTAAATGGCCTGGTACCCGGCAATAATCCCTCCATGGTCTGCCGATTAAGGGGTTAAATGCCACAGTACCCGACCAGCTTCCCCCCATGGTCTGGCGATTAAGGGGGTTAAATTCCATGGGACACGCCCAGCTTTCCTCCATGGTCTGGCGATTAAGGGGGTTAAATGCCACGGTACGCAACCAGCTTCCCTCCATGGTCTGGCGATTAAGGGGGCTCAATGCCACGGTACCCTACCAACTTTCTACCATGGTCAGTCGATTCAAGTGGTTAAATTTCGTTATTGAATAAGCTTAAAATGGTTTCTTATTCCAACCAGAAAGTTAGATGGTTAAGTTATTATGGAGATAAGACCTGATCTTACTTGTTTTTTGGTTGTTTTAACAAACCATTCACCTTAATAATATCTACGCATCGCATAACAGTTGCATTTTCAAATCTAATTAACGTATAGTTTATACAACCATCATCTAGATATTAGATCCAATTATTTCAAAGACTTAAAAGAAAAAACGATAAATTCATCTATATAATGGTTATTTATTATAACCGTAAAAATGTTGTTTGTATCTGCCATACAAAAACCACACCCCCCTTGGTTGGTTCTTGTACCCAAAACATAATACCTGATCTGATTAACTTCACAGCAAAAGCCTGGTAGGGAGAATAATTCTGGAGTAAATTTCATCATATTCATTCACCTTCAAAAGAAGAATGACAAAGGCATCGAATTTCATGTATGACGGTTTGAGAGGACTTAATCCGAGCTAGATATTCTTAACCCGGGCTATTATTTCGGGGGAGGGCAGGCAATGACAGCTAACAACTATTTACTTCAAAGACGTACTGGATACCTCAGTCAAAACAAAATGAGGTAACCAGTAACTTAAAACGTCAGGCAGCTGATTTGCTCGCAACTTCCTGTTCGTACAGAATCTCAATTGCTTCGCCGTAAGAGCAATCAAGTCGGCTTTGGATTTCCCATAGTTTTCCACGATCGGTGCTGTCAGTCGTAAAGCAAAGCTCCATTTTTCTATCTACATAGAGGCGACATATCTCCTGGAAATTTTCGAATCGTACGAGCATCTCGGAAAATGCACGCTTTACCGTTCGAATATTTTTCATACGCTCATATTCCGCATCAGTTGTGGAGAAGTAGTTGTTCACCTTCATGGCTTCAATACTTTCCTTTTCCTGCTTCATGATGATCTTCCACGGCGAGTTAGCCGTTAGTGCGCGACCAACCGATGAGGTGAAGTAATCTTCAAAGGATTGAGTAATACAAATACCGGCACAGTTCGTTTTCCTGAATCGGCGCCAAGCGGCCTCAAGGAAAGAGGAGAAAAATTGATTTGAATGATTACTGGAACCTGAAGCATTGTCCGGACGGATATACTCCCATGCCTCATCAAGTATGAACAACCGGCGGCGTCCGTCTTTCTTGATAAACATTGCATGCTGAGCGGCCTGAATAATCGACATCAGAACGACAGTCTGAAGGTGTGGGGTCCCCTTCAATTCTTCAAGTTCCAGAACAATAAACCGGCTATCAAAATTTATTGGCGGGAGATTTTCTGTAAAGCGATTCCCATAAATCCCTCCTTCACACCATTGCCCCAACTGGTCACCGATATCTTTAATACGCTTATCTTCATGGTTAGAACAGCGTCGCGCAAATCCAGTAATAGAGCCTGTACGTCCAACTTTGCGTGATTCGTTATATTCTTCACTAATCAGTTGCAGCATGACCGATTGTTGAAAATCGTCAATATTTCCTTTTTCAGATGCCATTATTTTTAACTGGTTTAGAACCATAATGGTCTGGGCTACTTTATCCTTATCATCATCATGATTATTTGAATCGTCATTAAAGACAGGTGCTTCATCAAAAACACGCTCTCCAACAGTCACATCAGTCAAAAATGCGAATGGATTTAGCGTAAAATCAGGCTTTTTCCCAAAGTCTATAAACTGACTATTAGTATATTGTTCCGAAATACCTTGGTATGAGCGTCCGACATCAACTACGAAAATCTGGGCTCCATCAGGGTCAAATGCATCATAAGAATTGTTTTTGAATCCCTCAAAAGTATCTCGATAATGGATCAGATTATTAGAACGCGGACCTGCGCCTAGATAATTATTAATGATGTATGCGACCCAGAATGATTTACCAGCACCAGACGTTGCACCAACGACCATGTTATAGCTGGCAGAAGTCTTGAAGATATCCAGCCCCAACAGCTGTCCTTCTCGTGAGACAAGGTTAAGTACGGGTCTGTCCGTATTACCTTTCCAAGGACCAAATATGGGGGTCATGTGCGCAGCACCAGTATTACTCACGACCTCAAAACGATCCAGTTCTAGTATTGTCTTTGGGTCATTACACATCGGCAGGCTTGAAACAAATGAGGGAAATACTATGTACGAGTCATCAGCAACATTAACACGACTTTCCAGATAAAATGATTTTAACTGGTCTGCGGCAGACTGAACATCAACTGCTGAATTCCCCATTACAGTAAATGTCAGATAACTGTGTAGGAGGAGAGCCCCATCTTCCAGTTCGCGTGTTATCGTCATGTAATCATTATCCATATCCTTTAATCTTGGACAAAACGTCAAAACTGTTGGAATACTGGCTTGTTTGTTAGTAATTGCCTTATATCTGACGTTTTCTCTTGATAATTTTAAAGGATCGGCGAAATGGACAGTCTGGGTTATCATGAAAGGGCTAAAGATCGTTTTACGTCCATTCAACCAATTAACTACAAGTTCATACATGCAGCCAAAGTTTACAAATTCTGGAAACTTCACTACTGATAATTGTTTGAAATAACGATGCTCAGAAATATCATTGCTCTGCGTTGTAGATGATAAATGATTCTCTGTCACTGTATATTTTCGACCCGGTACATTGATCTGCTCGTTTAGGCGTCTCATGGTGCTAGCTTCAACATGACCTTCAGACCAACGCGATATTTTTCCCGGATGCAATAACTTATCCATGCAATAAAGCCAATTTTCAGCACCAACTTTGTGTGGGAAAAGGCCTACTGTATTCAACTTACTGATTAAGTCAGAGTAAAGCGCATCAATGCGAGTCTTTTCTATTTCAGAAGGAAGTGCTGACTTCAATGGAATTGAAAAGGAAATCCAGACCTGAAAATCTCGAAGCATCAATTTATCGTGTTCCGGCTTCAAAGGTTCATTCAGGCTTCGGTCATAATAATCCAGTTGATATGCAGTGAGTAAATCCCCCTTAAGCTTATCATGACCTTCCATTCGACCACCACGAACGGCAGACCAGGCACTTAAGTGCAAGATCAAGTCTGGCAGCGCAGTTAATGAGGTCTGACAGATGGTGTCAGTTGGGAAGTCCATTTTAAATAATTCAGTTAACACATCCTGCTGATTATCAAAGACACCGGGCGACGGACTACAGATAAACATAAAACCGAGTCGGTTTCCGTCAAGTAGAAAATAATGTGTACCCGGAATCTGATCATACACGGGAATAAATCCACCTAACTGATGACGGCTTAATTCTTTATTATAGACGTTAGCTGATCTCATTCGTGACCTCAGAGTTGTCTCACAATACCGTTTGACGAAACTGCTTTCGTTGCTCGCTGTTGCTGTTGCATATTTTCACGAGCCGCATCCTGGACTTCCAAAGGAACAATTCGTGCCGGATTTGATGTTGAATTTTTGCCCGCAATCCAAGTTTGCGGTTTGACATTCACATAAACAAAGCCAGGCAGATTTAGCGCGTCATTATCATCCGTATATGGTGCAAAGGTGATTCTCATGACGCGGCCTTGCTGAAGCACAGCAAGAGGCTCTGGTGCAACGACTGCCTGTTTGTAGCCTTGTGTACGGTATTGCTGTACCTGCCCAGAGCTGAGCGTAGGGTTTACTGGCTGTCCATTGTTAATGGAATAAAGGTCTTTACTTGCATTGATATCAGAATTTGGTGCTACATAGCGCGGTGCAGGCGCGGGAGTAACAACCTGAGTTGTTTTTTTCACGACTTCAGCAGACGGATGCAAAAAGGGGTTAACGGATGACCCATTTGAGTTGTAACTCGTTGTCATCCGTACATTAGAATTAACAGGATTCCCGCTGATTGGCCGTGGTCCAATTGTTGAAGTTGGCGCCCCCATTTTTAATGTCTGATCATACATCACCGGGAGCTGTCCAACCGGTTTTACTTCCGTCGTTGTGTATGTCACTGGCTTATTAACAAGTACAGACGACTTGGGGTACTGCACTGCGCCAGGCGGCGTTAGTTGGGCAGGGTACTGGCTGTCATTGACAGCCGATTTCCCCTTTCCCGAATTAGCCTCTTCCTCCCCAAGGCCGGAGAGATCATCACGATTGTTCGTCAGTTCCATAACTTCACGCGGGCCTTTACAAATAACTCCTTTTTCAATTCCCGGGCATTCAGATTCTGCGCTGCCAATAGTACAACCCGCCAGGTATGAAGATGAACCAACAACCAGAGCGCTGAAAATAACTTTTTTAATGTTCATTTCATTACCTTAATTAGTATCAAATGGGTTTTTGAGTAAGGGTTCGACACTTTGTTTTAACCAGTAATCAAAATCTTTCGGTATGCCATTACCAGCGAGTCCATCCTGTCTTACAACTGAGGGGACTCCCTGTAATTTATAAATGCCAGCCAGCATTAATGACGCGACTAACGGTTCAGCCGGACATGCTTCTGCCTCTTCTTTCGTCAGGAGTCGTTTTTCTATATCGGCCTTATTACCCATAAGCCAACGTAAGATATCAAGATCATTCACTTTGCCTTTTTCTTTACTGCACCATAATTGACGCAATTCCTGCTTTGGCTCGCCGGGGGAGGGGATTAAAACTATATCGACCCGATACTTTTCGCGTTCATCATAGAATTTCTTTATTAAATCCTGACAACCGTCACAATCAAGCGTAATAAATATTGCCGCTTGACGTTTGAGTTTTGGGTTTCCTAAAGGTATCGATGCCACAGTTTCAAGAGGGAAAGGGGCGTCGTCTAAATTAATAAAGAACGACTTTCGTATATCCTCTACTGATAACACTGACTTTCTCTGAAGAATGTCCATGACGCTCCCCCCCGTGATTGTATACCGTCCGTCAGTGGTCACCGCCATCAACTGAGAACGTTCATCCTGGAACAAATAAAGACCGCCAGTAGGGATGTAAATAGCATCTTTAGGCTTATAGCTTTTCATTTTCGCCAATACACCGTCTAAAGGTTTCGTTGATACTCCACCTTCTTTTGCCTTTTCCATTAACGCAGCGGCATCACGATTGTTTAATACATTTTCAACAGCCAGAGTAAGCGGCGGGCACGCTGAGGTAATGGAAATCAGCAGAGACAAAAGTAACTTTTTCAATTATCGAATCTCACTTTCTTTAGGTTCGCCTGGAAGAGATTGTACCTCACCAAAACTTCCACCAAGGTCGATATAAGAGACTATTTCAACATTCTCTGGAATAGTTACTGCCAAGGATGCATCAATAACCAAATAGCCACGTTCACGGTAAACCTTCATTAATGCCTTAAAATAATTTTCAAAGTTAGTTTTGGATTGCTGCGAATCCAACACCGGATTTTGCTTATTAAATACTTTTCTTAAAGTTTGCATATCCAGCACGGCAATCTGGTAGGCCGGTTGCGACATTGCTTTGAAGTTGTCATATACAAAACGTCCACCCTTGTATCCATAGATCACGATAAGAACTGCCAGGCCTGCGACCATCAGATACTTAAGAGTTTTCTCGATATCGATCTCTAAAGTTACTTTTTTGGTAGTACGTATACCCCCAACCGGTTTAGCCGCGTCGATATTTAAGCTATCAGCAGACTCACTCTTTTTTGGTGATTCATTGTCGTTGTTATTTTCCATAATTATTCTCAGCGGCTTGTCAGGTTTGTAGGTATTGTCGCCCCTTTTTGAACGACAAAAGTAATTGGGCGCCCTGGGCTAATTTCTACAATTGGCCACTGCTGCTCAGCTATTGACGTATAGTAGTCCACAAGACGGTTTAGACCCCCCTGAGCTGCACCGGCTCCGGCCAGCGCTCCTAATGCACCTATGTTTGGCGATTGGTATTGTGCCGTAGAGTTTGGATCTATATTAAGCGAAGACACCTTTGATGGACTCAGACTACCCGCCAATGCTGACAGCCCTCCTGCAAACGCAGAACCTGCAATCGCATTTCCATTTCTGCTTATCAGATTCCCACGAATGCCATTTTTCCCGTCATTTTCACTAACCGCATAAGCTTCCACTATTACGTCGAATGCTTTTCCTTTCGAGTTGACACACGATATGGAGGTTGCCCTAATGTACGCACGCTGAGATGCCAGATCCCCCACAGCAGAACCCAATAAATTACAATCACGCAAATCCATCGTGTAATTGTTAGGCATGATGATGTCTTTTTTAATGCGCATGGTAACCGGCATCGGTTCTGCTTTAGAGGACAAACTCGTTGGAGCTTCCAGCCCGGTAATTAGCACCCCAGTAATAATTGACGTCGCTGGAAGAAACATTTCATCCTTACGGGCCGCATGACGAGCTTTACTATCAACAGGTGCAGTCCCATCGCCGCGAATAGTTCGCGTTGGGGCCTTTTCACTTCCCGCAACAACCTCGCGCCCCTCTCTGATCCGGTTCTCTGATATCGGCATCACCTGAATGACACCATCAGTGCCGTTTGTCTTAATTGAACTCTGTGTTATTGTCCGCATTGGACTGTTTCGGGTCGGAGATATAGGTGCGTATCCAGAACTAACCCCGTTCACCGCTGCATTTGGATTAAGCTGGTATGGCTTTGCTGGGGCTTGTTCATTGACGTTTTTGCGTGGTCCGCCTGCATCGAGATTGCGATTACCATTTCTTGAGGTCTGCATTTCAGTCAACTGCGTAGTGAGTTGCTGAACTTGCGAAGCAAGACTGGCTATCTGTGCTTTGTTTTCTTGCTGAGCCTTTTCAGCTTTGTCACGGTCAGCCTTGGCAGCGTTCTGGTCAATACGGTTCTGCCTTACCATTTCGTTATAAGTCTTCTGGCTTTCCTCATTACTCAGCTTGTTCATTTGTGAATCATCAATAAGGAATCCAGTTTGCATATCCTTTTTCTGGGTTTTCTTCTCTTTTTTAACTGGTGTGGTAAAGATTGATTGACTGATGACAACAATCAATACCATCAATGCAGCACCAATTACTGAGATTCTGACAGTTTTATTTTCCCAGGCCTTTTTAATGTCCATTATTAACTCCATTCTTTGGTTGCTGGAATCGCTTAACTTTCAAATTCCGCTCGTATTCTGTCATCTGAGGCACGATATAAGGTTCACCAGCCCTAGGCCATTTATCTCCAACCGTCAAACTTGATTTATCAGACTCATCATGAACAAATTTCGAACCATTATTTTGCGTGCCCAATTCTTTTATTACATTAACTTCATGCCGACCGACAGACTCGGTTGAACTTCCAACAAATTTATCCGCAAGCGTTGGGTCGCTTATAACAATCGTGCTTTTCCCAAAGGCATCATCAACGATCTCACCCTGTCGGTGGACATCAGGAAATATATTCACGGTGCCTTTCGGGATATACTTAGTTTGGTAGTAATAACTGGTACCCAAAAAGACAACTAAACCAAACGAGATCACTGTAAGAAAAGTAGCTTTTCTCATATTATCTTTTAATCAGGCTTGGGCGCGTAGTAACACGAGTCTGACGCTCTTTAAATAATTTATCCCGCACAATATAAAGTTCGGTCTCTTCCCCGGGCTGAAGGAATGCTTTATCGAATAGAGCGCTTGCAACCACGCCTTCAGTTATACATTGCTGATCAGCCACTACCTGTCCGTAAGGCTTATCATTCTTAACAAGAACGACATCTATCAATTCCCGAGATCCCACCAGTCTTTGACCTAACTTGGCGTACATATTGAAATTACATGGGGACTGCTCTGAGCTTGGTATGCGTGACAAGCGGTCTTCTTGTAAACTGAAACCAGAAGGAACCTCACCCAGTGCAACCGGAGTCAACAAATCAATGATCCGCTGTTTATGGTCATCCTGCCGAGGGTCTGAAGGAGTCAACTCTTCTGATTGTGAGCGTGCCAGCATCTCATCATAATTTTGTTTATCAAGAGAAGTTTCTCGTTTTGCCTGCATTGTCGGGCTCAAAGAAGTTGTTACTGAAATCATGGCCCCTGGTACATCCAGTGGAACCAGTGTCAGGTTATAAGTAGATTCAGGAACTGAATCTTCTGAAAGCATAATTCCTATAGGCTTATCTGTATTTGTTGAAATAAAAACATCCCCGCCATTAACGAAAATACTGGCTTCATAAGCTGGCGTTGAAGTACTTACAGATGCATTTTTAAATGAAGTCGAAATTCTGTTTTGCAGCCCCCGAGAAACCGGGAGTACAATATTGCCACCAGGCGGAACGTTTACTCGTTGTACTTCTTTATAGCGATTACGTGCTTCAACATAAAGTTCATCTGCCTTTGAAGGGGACCCGGTACTTTGTGCATTTTGTTGAGGTTCTTTCCCTGCTGGTCTTCCGTAACTATCAAAATTTCCTGATTTAACCTGTTGCTGGTAACCAGCTAGAGTAGGGTTATTTGACAACGCCCCGGTTATTTCATTGACTGCGGGAGAAGCACTGCTTGCAGGTGAAAGACTTGGCAGAGCAGTTGTCGGTTTTGTTGCTTGTACGGTCTCAGTCGTAGTGCCAGTGTCTTTAATTATCGCATTTTTCACACCGTTCTGAAATTCATCGGCCCCGACAGGCATAACTACCGGATTATTTACTGTCGCCGGTAACTGATAGTCTTCAGCAAATACCACATTCGAAGTTGCCAGCAAAATCACTGCTGTAATCGCGGTGCAGTGAAAAACCTTTTTTGAAGTCATAATTAGTTACCTATTGACGGCGGCGGATTATCGAGTGTTGCCAGTTGTTCTTTGCCGTTGATTGTAATTTTCTTAATATTTGGTGTACCTGAATACTGGTTCACATAGGCTATGCGCGGTCGTCCATTTTTCATTCCCAGGACCCATTCAAACGTCCATTTGGATGATTCAGTTTTGTCCGGAACATTAATCAAACGAGTTGACTTTGTTCCCCAGACATAGACCATGTCATTTTTGGTGTCGTAATACATATCGATCGGCTTAAATGACTGCTCTACACCACGAGCCTGCATTATATTGGTTTGCTGTTGTAGTGATTCCCGGGTCTTTGCCTGTAAATCCGGAGAAAGCGCATCCAATATAGTTGTTGTAACAAAACCGATGTTTGTTGGGTTTATGTTTCCAATCAAAGTACTAAAGAATAAGGCCCACTGCGTTTTATATGATTCTGAGGCTTTATTTCCAACAACTTTGACTTCTTCCGTCATATTTGGCGGTAGCACTATAGTCACAGGATCAGTGAGAAATTGATTTTTTACAACCAGAACCCCAATAATGATCATTGCAACTGTATTCACACGTAGGAGTTTTTCGTCGCGTTTAATCAATGCACTATATGTAATTCCAATTTCAGAACCTTCAATTTCTTTACTAAAGCGTGCTTTTGAATCCAGAAAACTTCCTTTTACTTCTTCACCTCCTTTTTGCGAAGTCTCATCCTTGTTATCAAAATCGCCATTACTGGAATTTTTAATGAATGGAATTTTTAACCTGCTGAGAAGTTTCATTCTTAGCTCCATCAAGAATAGAGGTTTCTGATAAATGGATCGGTAAAGTAACGACTACTAAACACCGATTTTCCAGGAAAAAAGCCGTACCACCACAGTTTGTGTTTTAGTTTTCCTCTAATCCCTTCCTCTGCTGCTTTCTTATATGCAAACCAGAACACCACCGCCACAACTACCGAAGTTATAAAGAAATCAAAAATATTACCGCTCGCGATAGTCACGAATGTTATACCCAATTGCTTTGCATCCCAGAATAGAATTAGTAACGGCATATTTATTCTGTATGGAAAGCGATATGTATGTGGCGGTATCTCGTACTGGCTTGTCATAAAAACTCCAGAGAGGGGGAATATCCCCCTCATTGTTATTGTTCTAACAAATCACAGAGGAATACCAGCATCCAGGAACGAGCTGATAATTTTTTCACCGTTTGCCATTACCAGCATCATTAATGCTGATACCAGCGCCAAACCAAGGTTAGGTTTTACAACGCCGAAATAAGCCACCGAGAACAACATGCCGCACGCGATGATTTTACCCGGCGCACCAGTCAAGGCTTCGCTCATGTAGGCCCAGATATCGCCGAAGGCTCCATCATCGGAACCCGCGTACGCAAAACTGCAATTTGCTAAAACCAAGAGAATAAACAAAGGCACTTTTGCATGTTTGGACTTCAAGAATGCAAAAGCGTTAGTTTTTCCTCTTTCAACGTTAGTATTCAATGTCAGTTCCATAATTACTCCGTGTTGATTTGAATTCACGAAAACGCATTGGCATAATACTTTTTATTTTTCTTTCATTTTTCTGTTAACCACCTTTTTTTTGACTTAATTGCGCTTGGTGTTTTTTTAGCCATCGAATGTCAGAAAAGAATCCCGCATGTAATCGGATTAAAGAAGGTGCGTTTAATTAACATGCCAAATAGGGAAGAGGGGCATCGTCTGCCCCTTTACCATTTTTATGGCATTCATCCAGCCAGATATTTAACAAAGGACACGGTAAGGATGACATTCCAAAAGTCACTTTTCCCCCATTGATGCGAGTGCTTTTCACCCACAAGGATTATGTATCCCCCATTCATACAAATGCTTTTCAATGAAAGCCACCTCTGCGGAGCACATTCATACGAATGCTGTTCGATGAAAGCAAAACTGCGGAGCTCATTCATTCAAATGCTGATTGGTGAATGCGCGTCTGCGGTGCCCATTCATTCAAATGCTTATCGTAAAAGTCACTTCTTCTGAATCCATTCATGCAAATGCTTTCTGGCCAAACGCACTTTCCCAGCTCCGATTCACCCAACTACCTTTTGCCCAAAAGCTCCTTTTATGGGTCCATTCATACAAATGCTTTTCAAACAAAGACACCTATCAGGGACTCATTCATGCAAATGCTTTCCAACCAAAGGCAACTTACACTTCCCCATTCATTCAAATGCTTTCCGACCAAAGGCAACTTGCATTCTCCTATTCGTGCAAATGCTTTTCGAACAAAGGCACCTTACACTGTCCCTTGCGAGCCCTGCTTCCCGACCAAAAGCAACTTTCACCGCAGCATTCATACAAATGCTTTTTTCAAAAGGCACTTTTCTGCCGCCATTGAAGCAAATGCTTTTATACAAAAGGCACTTTTCTGCCGCCATTGGAGCAAATGCTTTTATACAAAAGGCACTTTTTTGCTCTCCATTGAAACAAATGCTTTTCATCTCCTTGATATCCAATTTGAGTAATTTTCATTTATTATCAGAATGTTATGTTATTTCTCTAGGTCCTTCATTGGCCTGCATATTCATAAAATGCCGTCGACCAGGCTCATATCCCAGTCGTTTGCAGGCGTTAAGGAACTGTAAATACGCCGAGTGGCACAAGGAGTATAGGGATTTGCGTTTAAAGCCCAATACAACACGATGGAGGGTAGTGTAGTTAAAGGCATATGTATGAATGAGTCTTATTAAACTAGCAAAATGAATAGGTTACGTTGTCTCAACTAGCAAGCATGATTTTTTCTGAAAAGCATTCGAACGAATACCAGAAGAACCCGGGTATCAGAAATGATAGGAAGTTTGGAAACAGGGAAGGGTGTTCAAATCCGGAGAAACATTAAAAAGCATTTGGATGAATGCCCATACTCCTCATTACATCCAAAGTAACTTTTGTGCGTACTATACCCGGAGCATCAACTGTGTTTTGCCAGAGCAAGTTTTGGACTTCTTTTAAAAATCTGGAACTGGATATCTCTACCTTTCTTAACCTCTTGATATTCAAGATATCCTATTGATTTTAACTCCAGCATCGCCTTCCTGATGATCTGGTTTTGAGTTCGTACAGGAGTCGTCAACAGAAGTCGCTCACGCAAACGCTTCATGCTTACGAATAACGTACCGGCAGGCATCGCCTCAAAATATATGTACAGGCTTTGTGCTGCCTCTTTTTTAGCGAGAACCGAAAGCACCTGCAAGCTAAGTAAGGTTTTATGATCATACCGGTAAAGCTCCCACATTGAGGGATCGCCCACCAACTCTACGGTGTCCTTCTTAGGATCAATCACTGCTTTCTGCACAAGGTGCGTGACAGTAAAACGTTCAGTTTTTGAATCACGGAAAGAAATCACAACGGAAGCTAGGTTTGCTAGCGCCTCCTGAAATCGTGAGCGAGTTCGCTTGTTTATGTTTGTAGAACTGATACCACACATTTTTGCAAACTCATTGAATGACAATGTGATTTTATCGGAAGCGAAACCATATTTGCTGAACGCCATTATGCAACCGAGCCAACACTTAAAATCGGTTGACATCGAAAGCTTAAGACCAGTGATCCGAATGTCATCGTATCCTTCTGAACGGGCCAGCTCCATGCTCGACAACTCATCAGAAGCGTCAACCTCAAAATTTCTGTATCGCTTCTCTTTAGTTCCCACCGGGGTAAAAACACTTAAGCGCAGTAAAGCAATGGGTTGGACCGATTTCGAAGAGTTTGGACTCAGTTGATAAGTCTTCCCTGTCTCCGTGTTGGTCACATCAAAAGGATGTGTTACCTCATTGTTATCACTCATTTAAATTTACCCACCATGGTTTATCCCTTGATACATTTAGATGTGAATAGATTATTCGTGCAAATGCTTTTCTCGCATTAAACTAAATGCCTTTTCAATTCAAGTAAATGCTTTTCTTATTCAATCAAATGCTTTTTACATGCACCTGAATGCCTGATCATGCTTATTCCATAATAAAATCAGTCATTTACATAATCTGTGATCTTTTTTGTACTCTCTTGATCTCTCTTGATCTAAAGAATTGATCTAACTTGTGGAAAACGTGGATAAATTCCGTCTGTTAACCAACTCTGACCTAAAAAGTTCAGGTTCGGACTCTAGCCAAGTAGGGAATGCAGCCGGAAGAAGTATCAATCAATCTGAAGCTTTTAAGATATATTAATTTCAAACCATTCAGATTTAAAAATTTCAAATTAAAATGGCCTAATTCCTTCATAACTAAAATTACAGTCAAGCACCGAATTAATTGTTTTTTGCTTTTGGGTTATTTGAAACTGAGTCAATTAATGTATCATGTAATAAAAAGGAGGTTATATGAATCACTGCGACTATCAGATTATTGAGATCAGTCCTAAAGCACTTTTTATCGAATCTGGATTCAATCCACGTGAAGCGGTAATTGGTGAACTTTGTTATGAACAGGAACCAGTAAAATCGACCATTGTTTCTATTAAACAAGCCTATAAAGAGGGCAGACGAGTCGATTTAATTAAGGTTGTTAAGAAAGACTCCAATTACGTTGTAAGGCAGGGGCATTGCCGTTACAGAGCACTATCTCTTGCTCTTGCGGAAGGAGCTGATATTCAGCTCATTTCAGTAGTTGTTATGAACTATAAGAATAAAAGTGAAGAATACCTGGAGAACCTTGATGGGAATAGGAATAACGGTCTTAATCCCGTAGCCTTAGCTTATGCACTGGCAGAGGCGCTGAAGCTTGGCTCTACCGTTGAATCCCTTGCTATGCGCTATCAACGGTCTAGCACTGCTATTCGTAACCAGCTTAAAATCCTTGATATGCCTTTAGAACTACAACGTTTAATCAGTCTAAACCTGATTAAAAAAACACTCGCGATTGAGATCATGTTGAAGTATTCCAATGACCATGCAAAAGTCCTTGCACATTTGGAATCGTGTTCTCTTTTAGTACCATCAACTGAACCAGAACCTGTTTTATCTAAGACATCAAGCGTTCAAACATCATCAAACGATGAGAAACTAGATAACCCGGAAACACTCCCTGTTCATGTTATTCCTAAGGAAGTTAAAACAAAATCCATCACTCGCAGTTCATTGGGTATTAAACGGCTTTCTCATAAAAAAACTGAACGCTTAAAAACTGAATTTATCGGGCTGATTGATACTGTACGGCCAGCACTAAACGACAGTAATAAACTCACCGAATTAATTTTCGACGGACAACATTCCAATTTATTTACGAACATCAGCAGCACTTCCATCACAAAGACAACGGAAAGTGTAAAGATCACTCTAGATGAAGCAAAACTCCAGCTTTTATTAAGCCTTCTGAATGATGAAAATACTGCTATCATCATTCCAAAATCTAAGGTTACAGAACTGCATGAAATTCGTGACCTGTTAACAAGTGAGTAGAATGCTAAGGACCGTTTATGGACAAGATTGCACAGTTTACTGTAATTAATACTTATAACGATCTACTTATTACAAAAGGCACACTCGATCGCAACATTGAAGATATCAAGGCTGGAAAGCGTTTTGATCATTTTGAAGAAGGGCACGATCAATACGTACAGAAGGTAACTGACGCTTTACAGCTCGTGGAGGCTCGACTGGAGAACCTTAAAAAATGAAACATTCTCTTTTTTTTACTCAGGATGGTTATTTACTGCCATCATCCGTAAAGCCTATCTACGGTAAAGATGGACACTATTACGCCGTTATCACCCGTGAGTGCTTTGAATGCGGAGGGACTGGAAAGATTGCGAACGCCGTCTGTGTGACATGCAATGGCTCCAAAACGTCTCCAGCCACAGAGGAAAAGCTGGTACTGAAAGAGTGCATTGAATTCCTTGAAACTATCCCGGAACTTCGCTGCAATCCCGATCTTGAAGCCTGGAAACGTAGGCACAGCGAGCAGTTAGCATTGCTGCAAGCTGACAATTCTAAGTTTGCAGCAAGCATTGCACAGCAGTTAAACAACAATCTCTTTTTAACAGTCCGTCAGTTGGAGTCTTTCTACTCGACATACCAGCCTGTTTCTGAAGCTTTTTCAGAAAACGCCGGTTTTCCAATTGAACATTCTTTCAACATTGGTGATGTAGTTAGTTTTGATATTATTTTTACAGAAGTGCGAGCTGCGTTTTCAAAAGGTTCTCATAGCTATTTTTTTACTTTTACAGGCAAAAAGCAGAATGATGGATTCGCGTTGACTGGTAATGTTCAGGATCACGTTTTATTGGGGCATAGCTATCATCTTTCGGGAAAAGTGAGAAAGATCCACTACTTTGACTCAGTGCCCTACGCATTACTGACTGTGTTTAAATTAACAGCATAGCCTGGTGTCTAGTGACCGGAACTCCCAAATACAGGCCGTTTTTACATTAGCCACCGGCTTTCTGCACTGTCGTGCCGACTCACTCACGTCAAATCTGTTGCTCACGCATCGGGTTTTTACCCGGTTTTACACTCCGAAAATAAGCCGATTTATTTTAAATTCAACACCCGTTATTAACTAATCTTTTAAATTAAAAATGATAATCTTATTAATTATATTTTTTAATTTTTTGTCTCTTCTTAACATATAGGTTAAGGAGATTTTGTTAAAACGGAGTGATATATGCAAAATGATCTTGGACTTGGGTTCATCCGCAAGTCAGCAAGAACGTCAGCAAAAATTATTTCCCGAAAAGTTACTTTTCCGCTCGATGACTTGGATAATGCAAAGCTAACGCTAACTGGCCTACAGTGTCATCCATCCTGCCGTTTTCCATTTTACCAGCTGTCTATGCTTATCCATAACCAACTCGCTGAGCACGGCGTCATTTCTGCCGATGAAAACGCACCGTTCACTGTATCCATAAGCATTCACGAGTGGCTGAGTCGTGCCAGAGTGGCATTTATTGATTATCACGGTCTTCGTAATAGCGATAAGACGGTCATGATCACACGCGCTCATCTGGAAGAATTGCTTACTTACTTGTCTACGACATTGGCTGTTTATGTCCCGTATTCAAAGAAGCGACTAAACTTCAGCTTCCTGACGTCCTTCACTCTGGTCAAAACATCGCAGTCTTATACGTTAACGTTCCCTGGGGTACTTCGTCCGTTCCTGATGTTGCTGGGGGGATTAATTCAGGAATTTATGACGGAAAAATTATTGAAGCGACGGAATGCCCAGTTTGTCATCTTTGATTATTTGCGAAAGTCCCGGCGCCATTCACACAAAATTACCGATATCGTGAATGATCTTCAGTTGCATACAGTGAACGTACGAATCATGAATGTCCTTACCCAACTTGCAGATCAGGGGTTCATATCGTTTATATGCGAAGGTAAGAGAGGGGAGCGATCAATTGAAGAGCTTCAGTTTATTCCCTATGCCAGCCGTGACCATTCCGAAGTGCTGAGCTTCGAGGAATGGATAAGCCCGATCGACTAACTACTGATCGCCGCTCAACGAAGGACGGCCAGAATTTCTATTTCCTTCTTACGCGACTTTGATTGACTGCCGACAGACCGATAAGCGTTGTGAGTATGAATATCAAAACCGCGTTCTTCATAGAGCTCCAGCGTAAAGGGAGTCATGCTGTTGGATATGGCCACTGAGGCCCCTTTACGATTAGCATCCACCAGCATATCCGCCAGTTTAACATGTGCGCTCTTATCGAACGGTATACCATCATAGCTTACAAAGCTGGTTTTACTGATTTTGTCATATGGCGGATCGCAATATATTTGGTCACCACCACCTGCAAACTCCAGCGTCTGACCAAAATCTGCGGTTTTCAATTCAACGCTCGAAAGCCTGAATGAGAGGTAATCAACCTTCTGGATATCCAGACTGAACTGGTATCGCTTTCCCCATGGAACTGAGAACTTTCGCTTCAGGTTGTAACGACACAGACCGTTATATCCGAGTCGATTCATCGCGTAGAAAATGGCTGCTCGTTGTAGCGGGGCATCATCAAAACTGGTGCTGTTAAAGGTATTACGCAGCACGTAGTAATCCTCTTCTTCAAAATGCCTTTCCGCCAGCAGCTGCACTTCTCTGATGAATGCCGGTTTATTTCGCTGTATGTTGCGGTACAGATTGATTAGGTCCGGGTTGCTGTCTGCTAGGAGAGCCTCGGTGGCAAACATGTTCAGAAACACGGCGCCACCGCCGATAAACGGTTCAACCCAGCGTCGGCTCTTATCATGTGGGAAGTGCTTACTGAGGAACGGCATCAGTTTGGTTTTACCCCCCGCCCATTTGATGATTGGTGTATGTTTTCGCAACGAGTCTTCTCCGTTCAGCTTTATCGGTATGCCACACTTATGGTACCGAAAGGCGGATTGCTACCAATAAGGTATGAGCAGGAAAAAACGTGGCTTTTGTTAACGAGATTGTCATTTCGACACATTTTTTAATTTTTTTTCACTTCTCAGAAAAAAGTTTATCCTTTACGAATTAACCATAACCATCTGTTTTATTTGAGTTATTTTTTCTTTTTATTCTGATCGCCAGAACAATTTTCCTCGTTCAATTCGGAATAGACCCAAAAAGTACCTTTTTAACGAAAAAGTGAGATTTTTTTTTCCGGTAGTATTCACGCACAGATGAAAGGTATGACAAAAAAGAATTCAACGGAGTATCTATGAGTGATCTGATGACTGATTCCCAACAGCAAACTAACTCACGGGTCTTTAAATCCCCACTCGTGTCTTTTTCAACAGTGACCGGTTCCGGCCGATTCGTCAGTGGTATGAAGCAGTTCCGCGACGCGAACCCTGACCTTTGTAATGAAGTCACTGAACAGAAAGCATGGGCTATCAGCCCAACCGTGGTTCAAATCACGGAAGGATTCAACTCCCGTGAGATGGGAATGGGGGAAGCTTATTACCAGTTGCCAGAAGTCGCCGATCATCTCAATAACATCAAGAATGCGTACATCCGGGGTGATTACGTAGACCCTATCCGCGTTCTGATCAAAGACGGCATTCCGTACGTTCGCCAGGGACATTGCCGTTTAAAGGCTGCTTTGATGGCTGTGGCAGAAGGGCATTCTAACCTCACCATTCTTTGCATCGAGATGAAAGCCGATGAGATCAGCTGCGAATTGACAACGATTGACGGAAACCGTGGCCTGGCTCTTTCTCCTGTGGCTTTGGGTGAATCCTACCGACGTCTTCAGGCGCTGGGTGGATGGTCGCTTGACCGTATTGCCGAACGTGAGGGAAAAAGTAATACCACAATTGCTGCTCTTATTCGTTTAACCGGCTGCTGTGTCTATCTCAAAAAACTGATCCATGCCGATGCCATTTCCTATGTAGCAGTCCTGTCCCTTATCGATGAGTTCGGTGAAACGGAAGCTGTTGCGCGGATCGAAAAGATGATCGCAGACCTTGAAAAGGCTGATTCAAGCGGTATCCAGATTAAGAAAACGCCACGCGGGCAGATCCGTGTTGTCCCTTCCGATTTTAAACCCGCACGTGTTCCACCAGTTCTCGCTACAAAAGCCGTCGAAGGGGTCAAACTCATTACGACGAGTCTATTGCAGAAACTCGGTGATATCGAGTTGCCGGAGGTGACCGACTCCAGCGAAGATGAAGAAATTACCTTTACGCTGAACCGGAGCATGCTGGAGATGCTCAAGAACCTGCAAAGTGAGATTACGGAATCAGAAAACAAGCAGCTTCGCCGGGCCGAAAATCGGCAAGCCCGATTGAAAGGGGAAAAAGTGACTTACAAAACCAAGAAAAACGATAAAAATGGCGGAGAACCGCAATCCGAAACACCCCCAGCACAGGCTTAAATGAATTATTTCAGAGTGTGAGAAGACTACAATAAGAAGTACGATATTTTAGAGCGAGCCACCCAGGCTCTCCCCCCGTTGCCCCTACTATGTAGGGGTTTTTTTGTCCTGTCTCCGGCCCGTTTCTTCTGATTAAAACCACATCTGTCTTTCTGACTTTCCGCAGTGTTAATTTCTCCATTTTCATGTCAGCCAACCTATTAGCTTTTTGTTCAAGGTTGTTATCCTGGTATCAGATAAACCCTTCAAAAAGGACTGGTGCTATGTCTGCTGTTGAATCTGATTCCCTGCCAATGGGTGCCCCTGGGAGTTCTCTGGTTGCTTATATGCCTCATACTGGCCTCCTTATTAACGACGATAACTTCCTGCCCGAAATGCGGGAAGAGCTCGATGTCATTAACAGGCAGGTCGAATCATATAACGATGAGCTTAGCTTACTGAGGTCCATGTCCGCTCAGTTCCTGAAATGCGGGAATCAGAAGCTCTATTCATACCTCTCCGGATACAATCATCTCATTTCAGAAGCGGATGCCAGCTACGCAGAAAACGCGCTGCGTTCAGAATACTGGAAGAGGGTCATGGCCCTGACCGATGTACTGTCTGTGATGTCTGACGAAAAGAAGAAAGAATGGGATAAGCAGTTTACTGCTGACCGTTACCACCTTCCTCCTCAGGAGATCCCTGATTTTACACTCGATGCTGTTGTTACCACGGTTGTCGCGTTGCTCAATGACCGGCATCAGTTCATTAAAGATCGTGTCTATGCCGTCTTTCAGTCATTAAGCCGTCAACACAAAACCAATAAAGCATTTGGCTTCTCTACTCGCATGATCACCTCCGGCGTATGTGAAGGCGTGAAAGACAAATGGGTAAAACTGAAGGTTGAGTTTAAAGAATCCGGCCTCATGCCACTTTCGGAGTTGCGGGTGATCTGTTCTTATTTCCGGGGCGAAACAGTTAAACCGGTCTATGACACGAAAAAAATGGTTGAGAATATGGTTGGTCATGTTGGATTCAGAAACTGGATCAGCCTGGATGGCAACAGTATTCGTTTTCGGGTCTACAAAAACGGATCGATGCACATTGATGTGCATCCTGATATCGCCGAACGGCTTAACAACATTCTTGCTGCCATCGTCCCTCTGGCTCTGCCTGCTGAACGCGTGGCCCATACCAAAGCGACGTTGCAGGAGTTCCCGGCACTGAAACGCTGCATCGATTTTCATTCACGGATGCAGCTTGCAGAGCTGGATTTTACCCAGAATGAAAAGGAATGGTCCAGCTGGACATCGCTCGGCTATGCCGGTGAGAACGCTGATAAAACGCGGCAGGTGAACGCGGATGTTCTGCGATTTCTCGGTGCCCGAGTGACAAGCTACCATGTGACGTTTGATTATGACCCGACCGAAGTGATGCGCTTCATCGGACATATGGGCGCCATGCCTGATATTAAATCCCACCAGTTTTATCCGTCGTCGGCGCGACTCAGTGAATACGTCGCATCCATTATTGCGGCCGGGGAGGGGGAACGGCTGCTGGAGCCCAATATTGGGCACGGGGATTTGCTTCAATGTTTCCCGAAAAGTGTCAACGTAACCGGCATCGAACTGGATACACTGAATTGTCTGGTCTCCCGGGCTAAAGGTTACGAGACCACGGAAGCCGATTTTCTGGCCTGGTCGGCGGCGAATCAGATTCAGAAATTTGATTGCGTGGTGATGAACCCTCCTTTTGCTGACAACCGGGCTAAGCTGCATCTGCTGGCCGCTGCGTCTCATCTGGTTCCCGGCGGGCGTTTAGCAGCCGTCCTGCCTCTGTCCCTTCAGGGGATCGATAACCTGCTGGGCGAGGGGTTCAGGACCGAGTGGATGGATACCTTCGATAATGAGTTTGACAACACTGCCGTCTCCGTCCGCGTTCTGTATGCAGAACGCTTTTAACTGAAGGAAAGACTATGTCCAAAAGTTCGCCTGTCTTGCCTGAGGACCGTGATGATATTGAGTTTGTGATGGATGATTTCCAGCGGAGCCTGGGGAAAAGTAAACCAGTACGTGAAGTGCAATTTCTGGGAGAGTCACAGCAAAGTGAAGAATCTGCGAACTCTGCCGATTCGCCCTGGTTTGAAAGCTAATCTATTCTGATGGCGCCGTGCTGATTTAAAATGACTCCCCGGCAGTGAGCGGGGAGTTATTACAACTTTTACCTGTACTGAACAACAGTTCCGGCTAAGGTACAAACGGGTATGAAGAGCTGGACATCAACATGATGCCAGTAAGGCAGCGGCACCCTGTACCCTCCCTTACGATGATGGACAATCATCGCCTGTTGCTGACATTTCACCTCATTTAATCGTCCTAATTTCTGCTTTTCCTATTTCTTCTCAAGAGAAAAGTTACTTTTCTTCCACCGTAATCAGCCCTGTTGAAGTTGCCTTAACTTTCGTTTTGTTCTGACCCGACAACATTGCTATCACGGCAACATTTAAAAGTTTTATGCCGTGAAATACCCCGGCTAACCAGCAAGCCCAGGTGAAAAGATTTCGTAAAATAGGGGCAAATACATCCCGGGAGTATCACATGCGTAAAATTCTGACAGGCTGTATCATTGCCACGGCCATAGCTTCAGTTTATCCGGCGGCGGCTCAGATTTTCAGCTATTCGTATACTGACACCAATCAGCTGGCAAAGACGCTTAAGCCTGCCACGCAGAGCTACCTTAATCCGGCAAGCACAATGACCCTGAATCTGATCTCCGGCCTTGACCGATACGAACGAGTGAGTGTGACCAGGGACAGTGACAAAAAGGTCATGTATTCCGCAGTGACAGGAAAGATAAGCGTCGCAGATCGCATTGTTGCCGCAGACGGCACGGAATATTACGGAAAGGACTTGGCGTTACCCGCACTCGGTGAAGGGGCCTTCACCGTCATCAACGATACTCTGGATCTCCAGCAGGCTGTCGTCAGCTCTTCAACGTATCATTTCACAATCGACACTACAGCGCCAAAGTATACCAGCATCTACCCGAGCCAGAACGCAGGCTATGAAATGGTCCTGAGTGGCCCAGTTTGGGGGCTTGGGCGCGGAGGATCTGGCCAGTTTTCCATCTTTGCTGATGGAGTTGATGATGCGAATGGCATAGACAAGATCCGTCTGGTCATCAAGCGCGGAAATGGCACAGTCGTGTCCGACAACACACTCAGTTACGATACGGCGGCAAAACGTGCCTTTTACCCCTGGATCAAGGACGCGGTCACTCAACCCGGTATGCCCACCAGCGATCTCAATGAAGAATTTACCTTCAATTTTATCATCACAGATAAAGCCGGAAACACGCTGAATATTCCGCCGCAGCGCTTTTTATTTGATGACCAGATAGGTGAATACACCCCCTTTGCGGTTCATGACTCACGCGTCAGTACGAGTGTGGTCCCGGGGATCTCTTCAGGGTACGTCCCGTTTGTTCGGGTGCTATCTGTACTCGAAAACCCATACCGTATGGTCATCCGTATCCCCCGAACCAACTGGAAGCCATACCGTAACGGCGGCATCACCATTCTTAACAATTATGGCGGTGCTAAGGTTATTTCAGAAGACACGACCTATGTGTACGTCGAGGTGAAGCTTCCCCAGGGCGCTCTGGATATAAACTACTATCGCCCAGTGAACACGTACCAATGGTCCGGAGGCGATCTGACGCAATACGCCTCCTGGCTGAACTGGGACCCGGCTTCGGTAAAAAGTCCTGCATGGGGGAGTCCGGCGATTGAGCGACAGATGTCCGATGGTACCTGGTTTAACAGCGTCAATTGGAAATACTTCAAGGCTTCAGATATGCCGGTGAACCTGACCCAGATCCGTTTCAATGTGCAGGCAAGGCCCTACGACCAAAAAATTACTGGCGGTGCCACCTGCAACATCCCTGCCGGGTCAACGTCGTGTACCGTCGCCCTGACACAGGCGATTACAAACGGCACCACCGGCTATCTGCATAGTGGTTATGAGGTACGTTCCACAACAGAATCCACCTTCTTCATGCCTATCTGGGAAAACGTCGTCTGGCATACGCTGGGGCCTTCGGTCACTGGCTATGACTACAATGATACGACCAACATCCTTCAGGTTTACATCAACCAGCCGGGAGACGGATCGTATTTCGATACCGTTAAACTGAGCCGGGTGTGGCTGTCCGACAAATCCCGCAATAACGCGGATATCAATGTGACCGGAACACTAACGGGGCGTAACACAGCAACCGGGAATTATACATACGAGTTCAACCTGAAACTAATCCCGGAGGGCAGCTATAACGTGCAGCTCAACGCCCAGGATTCGTTCAACAATACGGGTAGTCTGGACTATAAGACTGTGACGGTCGATAACACGCCGCCGTCCATCAGTATCAGCTACGAAACCAAACCTATCACCAGCAGTGTAACGGTGTATGGACTGGAGAACATTCGTATTCAGCTCGCAGATACCCTGACCAAGCCCTCTTTAACGCGAATGACGCTTCGCGGTGGCCCGGTATCTGATGCTGTTGAGTTGTCGTGGGTAAACCTCGGAAATAATCTTTATGCCCCGAATTACCCGAAGATCTTTCCTTCACTTAACGACGGCGAAACTTACACGCTTACCGTGCAGGCCAAAGACGAGATGAACAACGTTAAAGAAAGCGCCTGTAGATTCAATTGGTCAACGCAACAGTTATGTGAAAACATGGGGTTGCGGAGGTTTTTTGAATGAGACGAACATTTACAGCAGAGGAAAAAGCCTCTGTTTTTGAACTATGGAAGAACGGAACAGGCTTCAGTGAAATAGCGAATATCCTGGGTTCAAAACCCGGAACGATCTTCACTATGTTAAGGGATACTGGCGGCATAAAACCCCATGAGCGTAAGCGGGCTGTAGCTCACCTGACACTGTCTGAGCGCGAGGAGATACGAGCTGGTTTGTCAGCCAAAATGAGCATTCGTGCGATAGCTACTGCGCTGAATCGCAGTCCTTCGACGATCTCACGTGAAGTTCAGCGTAATCGGGGCAGACGCTATTACAAAGCTGTTGATGCTAATAACCGAGCCAACAGAATGGCGAAAAGGCCAAAACCGTGCTTACTGGATCAAAATTTACCATTGCGAAAGCTTGTTCTGGAAAAGCTGGAGATGAAATGGTCTCCAGAGCAAATATCAGGATGG
>OLFT01000248.1_pt1 | contig 75946 bp, 94 predicted proteins | sample 1604921 | NCBI WGS metagenome assembly OLFT01 (sample SAMEA3888897, study PRJEB22519) | human gut metagenome | biome: human gut; feature: human-associated habitat; material: faeces | place: Denmark | collected 2013 | reverse complement strand
CAGGAAGCATTAGCTGATGCTATCTGGAAGATGGCTAAAGACGTACATGATCATGAGTTCGCCATGATCGAACGTATCTTTGCTAAGGCTCCTGAAACCATCCGTGTAGTAACCAAAGAAGAAATGCAGCACTTCATTCGTGATCGGGTGAACGTGGTGCTTAATCGTCTGGGTATGCCGAACATGTTCGAGCAAGAGTCAGGCGTTATCTCCAGCTGGTTCTATACCTCCTTGTCTTCCTATAAGTTTGCAGATTTCTTTGCTGGTACTCAGTTGCAGTACACCCGTAACTGGGCCAAGCATAAATTAGGCTTTAACCAGAACTTAGCTACTGAGCTATCTGGTGCCCGTGATCTGTCAGCTTTATTGAAACCAGGAGAGTAAGCATGTCGTTTAAACCTACAGGAGTAGAGACTTCAGTCGCTACTGAGTTCGAAGCACTTAGTGCCGAGCGTAAGAAGTTACAAGCACAGGGATTACTCCCTGATTGGTATACAACTCAAGCATGGCAAATGTTCAAGAGTAAGTACATCGTCGAAAGTGAAGGCTCGTTAAGAGCACGTCACCAGAAGATCGCACACACTCTGGCACGTCATGTACCACAGCTTTATCGTGGTGAACTTGAAAAAGCATTCTTCGATCTTATGTGGAATGGCATCTTGTCACCTGCTACACCAGCACTGGCTAATACAGGAACCGATCGTGGTATGCCCGTGTCCTGTTCAGGTCAGGTAGTAGCAGATAGCATTGATGGCTTCTACTCAGCCTTACGAGAGACTGCAATCCTGTCCAAATATGGATTTGGTACTTCAGCAGACTTCTCGGATATCCGACCTCGTGGTGCCAAGATCAGCACTGGTGGCGTTGCCAATGGTGCTAAGGAAGTTATTGATGACTTCTTCACTTGTACCAGCAAGGTAAGCCAGGGAGGTAACAGACGTGGTTCTGTTGGTGCCTATCTCGATATCGAGCATGGAGATTTCTATGAGTGCCTTAACTCACTGAAGACCGATCCCAATGGTAAGAACTATGGCTGGATCATTAAAGATAGTTTCGTTGAAAAACTGAAAGCTGGTGATGCAGAAGCAAACCAGCGATTCGAAGATGCTGTGCATGTCAAAATGCTGACAGGTAAGGGTTATCTGTACTTCATAGACAAGGCTAACCGCCATCGTCCTGCAATGTACAAAGACCGTGACCTGATGCTTAAGGCAAGCAATCTGTGTACCGAAATCATGCTACATTCATCCAAGGATCTGACCTATAGCTGTATCCTGTCCTCATTGAACCTGGTTCACTGGGATAAGATTAAAACCAGCAAGGCAGTATTCTATTCCACTATCTTCCTGGACTGCTTGTGTTCAGAGTTCATCGAAGTTAGTGATGGTATTGAGGGCTTAGAAAAAGTACGAGACTTTACCATCAAAGGCCGAGCTATTGGCCTGGGTGTAATGGGACTCAGTACCTATTTCCAGTCGAAGCGTATTCCCTACGAGTCACTGGAAGCTCAATTTATCGACCAAGAGATCTTCAAGCATATCCATGATGAAAGCCTCAAAGCTTCTCAGTGGATGGCAGAAGTCATGGGTGAACCAGAATGGTGTGAAGGTCATGGTGTACGTAATACTCACCGTACAGCCATTGCACCTACCAAGAGCACAGCCCTGTTAATGGGTGGTGTATCTGAATCCTGGTTCCCGGATCCTGGAATGGTATTTGAAGCCAGCTCTGCTGCTGGGCAGCTCAGTCGTATCGTGCCTGAGATTTACAAACTCATGCAGGAACGTGGAGTGTACTCAGCAGAAACCATCAACGATATCATTAACCATGTAGGCTCAGTACAACACGTTGACTGGCTTGATGACCATGAGAAGCAGGTATTTAAAACTGCCTTTGAAATGGATCAACGAGTCCTGTTACGTCGTGCCAGCTTACGTCAGAAACATATCTGCCAAGGCCAGTCCCTGAACTTCTTCGTACCTGAAGATGGATCAGAGGATCTAATCTCGGAGTTGATGACTCGTTGTGTACTGGATGAAGAAATCCTGTCTGTTTACTACGTCTACTCACGAAGTGGTGTGGTTGTTAAGGATGAATGCTTAAGCTGTCAAGCTTAAGTGTTTTGTGGGGTGCCCTTCCGGGCACTCTATGAATTCTTTGCAAAGGAAATCCGTATGAACAAAACGCATTTAAAAAGAGATCTGAAGTATGCACAAGCATCACTTCATGATGCTAAAAACTGTTTAAAAATGTCTGCTGCTGAAAGAAAAAAAGCTTACTGGGGATCTCAAGTTAAAAAGTTTGAAATCCAAGTAGCTGAACTGACAGCACAGCTTGAAGCTCTTGAACCTAAACCAGTAGATACAACAGTCAGTGCCCATAAGGTACTACTGGCTGCTGCTGGGCATTTAGAGGATCGTGCAGTTACCTATGACAATGCACAAGGTGAACGTTCCATTCCACTGGTCATTGAGCTGTTCAATAAGATTCGTGGTAAGGATCTTACCCCGGCTGATGGGTGGCTCATTCAAGTCCTACTGAAAATCGTCCGTGCAAACCAGGGTGAATTTAAGCTGGATAACTTTGAAGATCTGGCAGCATATGCAGCCTTGTGGGGTGAGGAATCAGCTAATGATTTACACAAACAACACTAAGATCCCGTTATCTATGGCAGTGTTCCTGGCTACTGATCACTACGATTATATCCCTGGAACCTTCTCAGCAACCAAACTGCTGAAGCCTATTCGTCAGCTGATACTGACTCCCCGTGTTCCTCCAGAGCTGCAAACAGCCGACCTGGAAGACCTGGTAGCGTCTCGTATGGGTACAGCTATTCACTCAGGCATTGAACTGGCTTGGTCACCTGAAAACTTCCCTAAAGCTATGGAAAAGTTGGGTTACTCACCTGACCTGATTGCCAAGGTTAAGGTTAACCCTAAACCATGGGAATTGAAGGCTGGGGATATCCCAGTGTATATGGAAATCCGATCTGAAAAAGAAGTCATGGGTTACCGTATTACTGGTAAGTTTGACTTCGTAGGTAATGGTGCCTTAGAGGACTTTAAGTCCACTTCAACCTTCAGTTATATGAAGGGAAGTAAGGATCTGGACTATGCCCTGCAAGGTAGTATCTATCGCTGGCTTAACCCAGATATCATTACTAAAGATGTAATGTCTATCCAGTTTATCTTTACTGACTGGCAACGTGCTCAAGCCAAGGCTAACCCTAACTATCCTCAGCGTAAGACTGAAACCAAACGTTATCAGTTACTTTCTCTGGAAGAAACTCAGAAGTATGTTGAAGGTCGTATTGCCCTGTATGAGAAGTATAAACAGGCCAAAGACGAAGACATTCCTGAGTGTACCGATGAAGAGTTATGGCGTGATGCTCCGGTCTGGAAGTACTACAAAAACCCGGCAAACATGACCCGATCAACCAAAAACTTTGACACTGAAGCTGAAGCTTATAAGCGTCTGGCTGATGATGGCAACGTGGGTATGATCGTACATAACCCTGGTCAAGTTAAAGCTTGTGCATACTGCCCAGCCTTTCCAATCTGTAAACAAAAAGATGAGCTAATTCGTTCTGGTCATCTCGAAGTATAAGGACAAGTATGATCTCCATCAAACCAGTGAGTGAGATGAAATATCATCCCACCAGTGAGAAGATCGTTGATTTTCTCAATGCTAAAACCCTTAACGAAGAACGACTCTTTTTCAGGGTAGTTCTGGCTTACTACTGGGGTGTAATGGCCTCGTCTATGCGAGCAGTCATTAAAGGGTATGATCGTAATGATCTGCCTATCAATATCTACGCTCTGAACCTGTCTCCGTCAGGTACTGGTAAAGGCTATTCCACCAGCCTGATCGAACGTGAATTGCTTGCAGGATTCCGTGAACGATTCCTGGAAGTAACTTTCCCTACAGTAGCTGAACAGAACATGTTTGAGCTTGCTCAAAAACGTGCTCAACGTAAATCCACAGCATCTAATCTGGTTGACCCAGAGGATGAACTGGAGAAGGTGCGTAAAGAGTTTGAAATGCTTGGCAGCTTGCTGTTTAGCTTTGACTCTGCAACTACCCCAGCTGTTAAGCAGATGCGCCATAAATTGCTTATGGGCAATGCTGGTGGTGTGAATTTACAGATCGATGAAATCGGTGCAAACCTGGTAGGTCAGACTGAGGTACTGGATACTTTCCTGGAACTCTATGACCTGGGTTTAGTAAAAGATAAGTTGATCAAGTCATCTGCTGAAAACGTTCGCCACGAGAAACTTGTAGGTGGTACTCCAACTAACATGTTGTTGTTTGGTACACCAACCAAGTTGTTTGATGGGGATGTAACTGAGCGTCGTTTATACGACATGCTGGAAATGGGATACGCACGTCGTTGCCACTTTGGTTTCCTGCTGAAAGCCAAGAAGCCAGAAGGGATAACTGCTGACGATATCCTGAAACAAATGTTTGATGCCAATGCTGATACCTTCATCACTGATCTGGGTAAAAAACTGGAGAAGCTTGCAGACATTTCCAATCTGCGAAAAGCTATCACCATCCCTCGTGATGTGCTGAAGAATATCATCCAGTATCGTCTGGACTGTGAAGCCAAAAGCAAGCAGTACAGTGAGTATCAAACCATTCAGAAAAGTGAAATGGAGAACCGTTTCTTCAAGTGCATGAAGTTGGCTGCTGCCTATGCCTTCGTAGATGGTTCACCTGTGCTCTCTCAGGATCACCTGGAGAACGCCATTAAGCTTACTGAAGAATGTGGTGAAGCCTTTGCCAAGCTGCTTACGCCTGAACGTAACTACGCCAAGTTGGCTAAGTATTTAGCTGATGTGGGCACAGACGTTACTCTGGCTGACATGGATGAGGATCTGCCTTATTTCCGTGGAGGTAAAAACCAGAAGGATGAGATGATTAACCTGGCTATTGCCTATGGTTATAAAAACAACATCATTGTGAAGCGTAGCTACACTGATGGCATCTTATTCCTGAGTGGTGAATCTCTGAAACCAACTAACCTTGATGAGATGATCTTGTCATACAGCAAGGATTTAACCACTGGTTTCGTACCTAAAGACGTACCATTCGATCAACTGCATAGACTGGTAAATCAGCCTGATCTTCACTGGCTCACCCATAAAGTGATGAACGGTTATCGAAATGAAGAGAATGCCATTCCTGGCTTTAACCTTCTGGTTATTGATGTAGATGGAACCTGTCAGCTGTCTACAGCTAAGTTACTGCTGAAAGACTATAAGGCTCTGTATTACACCACTAAACGACATACCGAAGAGACTAACCGTTTCCGTATCATTTTGCCTATCAACTATGAGCTGAAGCTGGATGCCAAAGACTACAAGGAGTTTTATAACAACGTCCTTGAAGGCTTGCCATTTGAAGCTGATGACTCTTGTGCTCACCGTTCTAAGAAATGGTTAACACATAAAGGGCATTATGAGTATACGGATGGTCAGCTATTCGATGTGCTCCCCTTCATTCCTAAAACCAGTAAGAACGAAGATCGTAAGCAGATGCTTACTGATCAGCATCAACTGGATAATCTGGAACGTTGGGTACTTAACAACACTGGTGATGGTAACCGTAATAAGCAGCTGTTCAACTATGCCATGGTACTGGTTGATGCAGGGTTCTCACTGGATCGTATCAGAAGCCAGGTGAAGGAACTGAACAACAAGCTTCCCGGTAAGCTGGACGAGAGTGAAATTGATGGCAGCATCATGCTCACCATTGCCAAGAAAGTTAAGTAATTGTGTGTTGGGGAACTTCCGTTCCCTTTGTGGGTTTGCCCCTTCGGGGGCATTTCAAAAGAGGTAATTATGTCCGATCAAATCAGCGTTAATGACAACCTTGTACTGCTTGTAGGTAAATCAGCAAGTGGTAAATCACGGTCACTGAAGAACCTGAAGAACCCGGAAGGTGTGCTGTACCTTAACTGTGAGTCAGGTAAAAAGCTGCCGTTCAAATCAGGTTTCCTGGAACGTACCATTGCACGTTGGGATATCCTCCCTAAAGCTTTTCAGTGGGCTGAAACCCAACCGAATATTCACACCATTGTAGTCGATTCACTGACGTACTACATGGACATGGTAGAGAGCCAGCTCGTACTTACTAGCTCGAATACCCAAGCTGCTTGGGGCCAATTTGCCCAGCAGTTCAAACACCTGATGCAGGTGCTGGTAGCCACGTCTACCAAGAATGTGATCTTCTTAGCTCACACGAAGGATGAAGTTAACGATGACATGGTTCGTGAAACCTGTGTACCTGTTAAAGGGGCACTGAAGAACCAAGGCATTGAGTCATACTTCAGTCTGGTTATTGCCTGTAAGAAAGTGAAGCTTACGGATCTGGAAGAATACCAGAACGGGTTACTTCACATTAACGAGCGTGAGGAAATGCTCGGGTACAAGCATGTGTTCCAGACCCAGGTTACTAAGAACACCATTAACGAGCGTTTACGTGGCCCAGAGGACTTATTTGATATCAAGGAAACCTTCATCGATAATGACATGCAGTTGGTCTTAGACCGTTTGCATGAGTATTACGCATGAAAATATCCAAAGAAGATCTCACCCTTGAAATGCTTGAAAAGGTACTAAAATATGATGCTCTTACTGGACATCTTACTTGGATTAGCAAGTCTTGTAATAAGAGAATTGTTATCGGTAGTCGCGCTGGGAGTCTCCACAAGGCTAGCGGCTACCGCCATATAACAATCTTCGGCACTACCTATGGAGAGCATATCATCTGTTACTACATGCACAACAGGCAGTGGCCTAAAGGGCACATAGACCACGATAACCATATTCGTGATGACAACAGAGCAGTAAATCTGAAGGACACTACGATGCTTCAGAATATGCGAAACAGGGGTGCTATCAGCAATACCATTACTGGTCACCAAGGTATTTGGTATTGCAAACGTCGTGATCGCTATGTAGCAGAAATCACGATGAACCGTAAGAAGGTATGGCAACGTACCTTCAAGACAGCTAACGAAGCAGCTGTCAATCGAGCTGAGAAATTAATTGAATTAGGCTTCCATGAGAACCATGGCCTAGAAACAAAAGGTAACTAACATGTCTTATTTTGATTTTAACTATGATGCAGAAAAAGCAGTAGAGAAAGATACCCTGGGCACTGGTATGCGCATTCGTGACACTGACGTCTATCCGGGCATCATCAAGCTGGCTTACATCACCAAGTCGGATAAGTCCAAAGCTCAAGCCATGAACATCGAATTCGAAGATGATCATGGCATCTACAAAGAGCAGATCTGGTTTATGAATGGTCAGGGTAAAGTCGTCAACGATAAAGGCGAGTACACCAAGAACTTCCTGAAAGCAAACTCGATCTGCCTGCTGGCCTGCGGTAAGCCCCTGGTTAAACTGGAACCAGAAACCAAGACCATCAACCTGTATAACTTCGAGAAGAAAGCCGAAGTTCCGACTGATGTTCCTATGCTGGTGGATCTGTGTGGTAAGCCGATTACCTTCGCTATCCAGCGTATTAAAGAGAACAAGCAGAAGAAAAATGACAGTGGGCAGTATGAGCCGATCAATGAAGCTCGTGAGATCAATGCCATTGCAAAAGTCTTCCGTAGCAAAGACGACAAGACTGAGCAGGAAATTCGTGGTAAGCAGGAAGTTGCTACTTTCAAAGATAAGTGGCTCGAAGCTAACAAAGGCCAGGTCTGGGATCGCTTCAAAGAAGTAACTGGTCAGGGTAACGCTGGTGCTCCAGGTGGTAACTTTGCAGGTGCTGGCTTCAATCCAGGATCTGACAATGCCACCACTGGTGATGATCCGTTTACCATGTAATAACTTAGCCCCCTAAACCAGGGGGCTTATTCTGAGGTTACCATGACCCAAGATTCAAACGTAGTACAGGATCAACCTGAAAACATTCTGCCAGTAGAGAACCACCTTCAGTTAGGTTTCCTGGTAGCAGATTGGCATCGTAACATCGGCCATCACTTGCTGGCTGTAATCCAAGCCCCGGACGATATCGATCTTAACGTCCAATTCGATGGTGCTGATCAACCCGAGTTAATTACTGATCCTCGTGAACGTGCTTTATTTAAACTGGGTGTAGAGTATGCTCTGAACCAGTTCTTAAATCTGCCTTTCACTATGGAAGAGGATCCTAATGAAACTCAAACTACTGGGGATGGATCCGAGCTTTAGTAACTGGGGACTGGCTGCAATGTTGTATGACACTGAAGCCAGATCTCTTAGTGTTGCCAAGCTGGATGTTATCCAACCACCTAAAGATAATTCCAAGCAAGTACGTAAATCTTCTCAGGATTTAGCCAGAGCTGAATACCTATTTGAGAAGGTAATGGGCTATATGCCTTACGTGGATGCCATCTGTATTGAGGTTCCCCATGGCAGTCAGAATGCCAGAGCTTCACTGGGTGCAGGTGCCTGTATTGGGTTAATAGCAGCCATACGAAACAGTCATGGCGCTAAACCTGTAATCTGTGTGAATGCTACTGAAACCAGAATGGAAATCACTGGCAAGCCTTCTGCAACAAAGCAGCAAGGTATTGATTGGGCATCTGGTTTATATCCTGATGCTAACTGGCCCAAACTTAAAGGCCAGATCATTGCCAGTAAAGCAGAACACATGGCTGATGCTGTAGCTGCCGTACATGCTGGAATTAAAACTGAAACTTTCAAAATGCTAACCATGTTAGCTACTAAGGATTAACTATGCGTATTTTGCTTTCTACTGAAGATCTGATCGAACTGGTAACCAAACATGCGTTTACCAGTCTCGTGCCTACAGCCAAAGCAGCTGATGTTGAAGTGGGTATTCTGGATGGTCAGATCGTGGCAGCTGTAGCCGTAGGCGAAGATAACTTCCGCCTGAAATCTGTTACTGATCTCCAAGCTCCTCTGGTTTCTGGCGGTACGCCTGTTGCTGAACAGGAAGATGCAGAGCAGGAAGAAGAACACGATGATGACACTCAGGATGAACAGGAAACTGGCAAACCTGTTAAGCGTCGTAAACGTCGTACCAAGGCTGAAATCGAAGCTGATAAAGCTGCCGAAGAAGCCGCAGCTCAGGCTGAAGCAGATACTGAAGCAGATGCTCAATCTGAAAGTGAAGAAGATCTCTTTGCTGAAACCAGTGATGCAGACAATGCTGCCCCGTTCGACATTGACGAAGGTGCAAACCTGCGTGCTGAAAATGAACTGCTGCCGGAAGCCAAAGATGCTGCTGTAGCTGAAGAAGTCGATCCGTTCGCAGACGCTGGGCTGGCTTCATCTGAAGGTGATGAGCTGTTTGCTCAGGCAGATACTCCGGTAACCAAAGTAGTTGAAACCAGTGAAGCAGGCTTTGCTAAACCAGCAGACACCGAAGACGACCCGTTTGCTAACTTCGACTAACAGGTGATCTATGAGACACGTTATTAATGGCTTTATTGGCCTGTTCTGTGTGATTGCAGCCATTGCTGTACTGGCTTTAATGAAGGTAGCTTTCTGGTTACTTAGCTTCTTCTGGTTCTTTGTGGCTGTAATTTTTATTGCTTGCCTCATTGGAGCATTCATTCAGGAAAAGCGTGACTCATAAAGCCAAAAAGAAGCCCCTCATTGAGGGGCTTTTTATTAGTTTGCCATTCTGAACAAGTTCCAAGGCATTGGTATATTCAAGATGCTACTACCTTGCAGTACAGAAGGTGTGAATGGGTTCCCAAGATTACGAGCAAACAAGGGTTCCATAGCATCAGGTGCTGCTGTGAACTGCCCTGTGATAGCCATGTGTGCCATAACAGAGGCTGGACGTTTGTCCATCAGGTAGAACATTGCACGTTGAATACGAATACGATACTTCGTAAACATTGTGATCCCCATATCATCCAGATACTGGCGAGTAGCTGTAGCTGGAATGTCATAGTTAACAAAAGCATCAGAGGCACGTTGTAAAGCCTCAGTATGACTCAGGCGATCTCTGGCATGTTCTGTCAGGTGTTTATACAGAGCATACTTAGCAGCAAAGTCACTGAACTGAGCAGCATCACTCAAGAACTTATGAGGTGCAGTACCCTTATCAATCACAGCCCAGCGAGCAGCTGTTACAGCAGAAGCTGGCAGGTGGGCAGATACCTCATTAAATTTCTTACGGATCTTAGAACCATAAGTATAACCATCAGCATCAGGCTGAACGTCTTCTACGATGGTAGGCATCATGCCTGCCTGAATAAACTTAGCCAGTGGGTTAGCATTCAAGCGATCCTGAGTCTCATTGATCAAGGATTCCATCTGAGCAAAGTCACCAATACCAGCACGTTGTTGCTGTTGATACTTAAGCAGTAATGAATACTGTTTACGGTAATCAATACCAGCAACGAGAGCAGTACGGATATCTTTAACCATACGTACAGGGTTAACCCCATAAGCAGCCAGCAGAGCAGTGTTGGACATAATGTTGCTGAACTGAGTTTTCAGGTTACGAATAACGATCAGATCTTTGTAGGTCTGCATAAATTCCTGAATACCACGTTCACCTTTAATTACGTATGACTTGGCTTTATTACCAAAAGCAGCTTCCAGCAAACCAGCAGCAACACCTTGAGCAATGCTACGTTGCTCTGGATCTACATCTAGGGTATTAGCCAGAGAGTACTTACGGAAACCAAAGGTAAGATTCACCAGATCATTACGAATGTACATACGGTCACTTCCCCACAAAGAGGCAGCTTTAGTACGTGCTTCGTATGGCATCATTGCCCAGATTTCACGGCCACGCTCAGAAGGTGCATCAGGCCCAATCTCAAAGTAAGCATTAGGATTCTTCAGGATATTAGCCGTAGAGTCTTCATGCAGGGCTTCAAGGATTTTAGCATTCTGGCTTGGTGCATCACCCTTATCGATATTCTGACCAGCTAAACGACCTACAAGATCAGCAAAGTCATTATTACGATCAAGGAAAGTATCGATAGTATTGTGGGTAGCCATATAGCGGAAGTCCATGATATGACCATCAGTGCTTAACACAGGCACTACATAGTTATCCTGAACTTGAGTAGGATCAAAGGCAGTGTGGGACAGTGCTTCACGTCCTCGCACGTCTGCATAGGACGCTTGCCTTAATTGTTCTAACTCGTCAGCTCGAACACGGTCAGCAACAGCACGATCCCCACCTATTGAAGAACCTTTACGCTGGCTTCCAGTTAAGCTGAAAGTACCAGACACGGTTCGTTGATACCCATTCTCTTTGCTAACGTACAGTACACGTCCAGAGTGTTTTGACAAAGAGTCCTGGGACAGTGGGGCTACTGGTTGGTAACCCATGTTCACCAGGGCTGCTTCATCTGCACTCCCCGACTCAACAGCACGTAAGTCATGGTGAGGATTGGTATCTTCAGGCAGATAGCCTTTAATGCGAGACAGCTGGTTTCCAACAAACAGCGTATTAGCAGAATCCTCGATCAGGTTCGCATAAGTAGCCATCAGCATTTTGATGCCATTGTCTTTACCTCGTGCAAGTTCACGTTCCATTACAGCAGCAGTGCGAACACGGTTTTCGGTCTTGGTGTAGCTTAGAGCGTACATCGAAGCCAGAGCATCAATGGCGTTTACTTCATCAAGAGTCGGTTCGATACCTACTGTGGAATAGTGAGTAGCAGCTCCAGTAGCAATAGCTTTTGCGTTCAGAACTAAATCACGTCCCAGGGTATTTCTGCGAGTAGCCATCCAGTAACCCAGAGCCTTCGCACGGATGATCTTATCATTACCGTTAGCATACTGGCTAATGGTTTTCTCAAGGTTACTGATCTGCTGCTTACGATAACCAGTGTTAGAAACCAGTTTATGTAAGTTATTCAGGTTCATACCTTCAATGTGCAGTACAGACTGAAGATCAGTACGAAGCAGTGAATAAGTCATTGCTGTACGATCTTCTTTAGTCAGGTCTTGCCCATTGTTATCAAACATCTCATTCAGGTTCTTAGCAGTAACAGCAGCTAAGGTTGCACGATCCTGTTCAATACGTTTAGTAGAACGTAATAGGGATTCATGCAGAGCACGAACATCATCAGCATTCGTTGCTTCAGTCAGGATGGAAGCCAGAGAACCTTCTGGAGTATTAGGGGCATTAAAGTCCCGGAACTCTTTGATAGTTTCTTTCAGGCTACCTAACTGATCACGAGCAGCCAATCCTGCAACTTTGCCCATAGCATTCAGAGCATTGTTGGAGGACTGATCAATACCAGTAGCTTTAACGATTTTACCCAGGAACTGTTTAGACTTAGCAGCAGCCGTATCTAAGGCATTCTCTACTTTGTCGATCCCACCAGTAAGAATATTCATGGTGGTATCACGGTTCTTAAGTTCAATCTGGATCAGCTTTTCAGCTAGTGCTTGAGCACGAGCATTTGCAGCTTGTCCTTGATGGGTATTGGTCAACATACCAGAGACTGTATTAACAGCCTGGTTAAAGTAAGCAGTAGCCTGTTCAAAGGCAGTATTGCCAGAGTCCTTACCATCTTCCATCTGGAAGCCAAGTAAGTTACTGGTGTCTTCATGCCCAATAGCCATAGCAACGAAACGAGACAGATGCTGGGACTCACCAGAGTCATTCGTTACATCAAACAGATAATTCCATTTCTGTTGAGCAGCTCGTTTTTCTGCTTGAGTTGCCTGATTCCAGTTTCCATTATGGAAGTCTTCTGGTTTCAGGGATTGTTTAGCAGCTTGCCAAGTACGACGAATCTCCCGGTTAACTGGTGAAGTGAAACCAGAAGCCAGAGATTCAGATACAGCAGCCTCAATGGCCTCCACAGCAAAGGCTTCCTGATTAGTCAGTACAAACCCATTGCTCAGTGCTTCGGTGCTGACAGGGGCTTTCCCAGTGGCTACAGCCTCATTCCAGACTTGACCAGGAGTGTAATTCTCATTGGCATTCTGAGTGACCCTTGAGCCTAAAGCACCGTAAAGCTGATCCGCTACAGTGGATATTACATTACGGAGGTTACCTGTGAATTGTGCTGAGTTAGTCTTGCCACCTGTTGAAGCCAGGTTATCAAAGATATCCACATGGCTAAACTTAGCTACCTGATCAGCAGCACTGTTAGTGTTACTCATAGGGTGGCTGATAGAAGATATAGGACTCTCAATAGCAGTAGGGTTAATAGCCTGAACCAGATGTGCAGTATCGAAGGTCAGGGCTTCCAAAGCAGTAGTAACCCGAGCATTAATAGCTCGACCAGTTACAGCAGCAAAGATGCCTGACATTTGATCCACAAACTGTTTAAAGGCAGTACCCAGCCATCCACGGTTACGCCCTGAAATTTCAGGCACACCAGTGATGGTATCAAGGTAACGTTGGAATTCTGGGTTAGTCATACCCCAGGAGATAAATTCATCCACGTTAGCCAAAGCAGGGGCAAACTTCTGAGTCAATTGAGGATCAGCTGAAACCAGTTTGGTCACTCTACCCATTAGCTTCTCTGTACGAGCCAGTACAGCTTTTACTTTTGGATTTGAATCAGCAGTAGCAATTGCACGTCCCAGAGCAATGTGAGTCAGTTCATGCAGCAAAACTTCAGGTGAAGCTTCTTTGCTGAGTGACAGGTTAACCTGTGCAGTGTTCTTATCTTGATAAGACCATGCAATGGCATCACGGTTCTGGGGCAGTGACTGCCCCTTAACATTCTTAGGCATAGTCTGCCCATCCAGTACGTTCACCACAGCATCAGCTGGAATCAAACCAGAAATGAGATTGTGGAGTTCGTTATACACTGGGTTAACAAATTTACTTTTGGTACGAGCCATCACCTCAGACGCTGACACAGAGCCTGTAGAGGCCGAAGCCTCATACAGGTATTGTCTCATCTTGTCAGGATACTGATTGGCTTCAGCCTTTGGGGCATTGCCCTTAGAGAACATGTCAGAGATACGTTGTAAGCCAGCAGCACGACTACGTTTCAGACGTGCAATCTCATCACCAATTTTCTTACGATCAGCATCAGTGATCAGGTACTCACCCCCTTCAGTACCATACTGGTTAACAGCATAGACTTCATAGAGAGTCTCCAGTTTCTTAATGTCACGATCATAAGCCTGGTTAAGGATAGTGTTCAGAGCAGCTTTCATGTTGCCCTTGAACTCTTTACCCAGGATCTTAGTCTTCATAGCATCCAGAGCTTTCTTGGCTGCAACCTTGTCGTTGGTAGACAGGTTAGCATCAGCCAGACTACGAACTTCAGTCAGCAGTGCAGAAGCAGCCAGATGTTGAGGATGGTAAGAAACCACAGCATCAAACATAGCTTTGTTCTGGATCCGGGCACCTTTCAGCACATTGTCAGGAGACAGGATGTTAGCATCATGCACGTTCTGGCTTTCGATCTTGCTGATTACATCAGAACTGATTGCAGCATCAGTGCCCTGAGTAACGTTAGCACCCATAGCAACACCAGGGTTGGTCAGCTTAGTCTCAGTCACAGTAGACTGGGTAGATTTATAACCACCTACCAGACCTTGACTCAGCAACATCCCATTAGCATCCATTGCTGGTTTAGGGTTAGCAGCTTCTTTGAAGTAGATATCAATGCTGGTGGCAGGAGACTTAGCAGTAAAGGCTTTCTCCACCTTAGCCATTGGGTAACCAGAAGCTTTGGTATTCTCAGACAGAACACCAGTTGCAGAAGGCATATTAGGAATCATGTTAGACAGGGTATCCAGATCTGCCTGAGTGAGTCCTTCCAGTGGAGCACCTTTAGCATCCACAGGGATTTTACCCTCAGCAATACGTTTCTTCAGCAGTGCAGCTTTGGCAGCATTGTAGCGAAGGTTAGCCAGGGTAAAGGTTGTGTTAACCAGGCTGGTATTAGCATCACGAGATGCAATGAAGTCAGCAGCAACCTCATTAACAGCAGCCTCTGTAGCAACACCACGGGTCTGAGAATCTACATCAATGATGCGTTTAGTCTGAGCTGGGTTAAGGCTGAACTTAACCAGACCATCAGCAGTACGTGGCAGATTCACCTTCTGACCCAGAAGTACAGAAAGGTTTTTACTTACCTCAGCATAAGCCTTAGCAAAGTCTGCTTTATTATTGCTTTTAGCCAGTGGGATCAGGGAACCAATCTTAGAGTAAACATCCTCTACAGTAGCTCGGCCCATAGCAACTTTCAATGCTGGAATACCAGCAGAGTAGTTGAATGGGGTAGCCAGAGTCTTGGCCTTAGAACGAGCACCATAACCAGTAGAGAAATATTCCAGTGCCTGGATCTGACCTTGCTGACTAGCAGGAGCATTGGTTTTGTAATCAGCCCAATGCTGACGCATAGCATCACCCAGCAGCTCGTAGTAATCCTGACCACCTAACTCACGATAAGTAGGCATGTTGGTAATATTGTCACCTTCACGGTAAATACCACCACGCTTCAGCAGATCGAAGTCAGCAGAGCCATTCAGGATGTTAGTCAGGATAGGGCCGTTAGTAACACCGTCCGATTCCATTTGAGCCAGCAGCTTAACAGAAGACTTACCAGATTCCAGAGCAGTAGCATACTGAGCCAGGTTATGCAGGGCAGCAAAAGACTGACCATTCATACCATACTCAGCCACAGCATTCTTAATGACGTTGGTATCAGCAGTAGTAGCTGAACCAGCGATCACTTTCTGCATAGCACGTACAGCCTTAATGTTCTCTGGTTTACGCAGGTAATTCTGGAAAGCAGGCAAGAAGGTAGCATAGGTCTGCTTATCAACAGACTTCAGTTTCTTACCATCAGCACCAATTACAGGAGCTTCTTCCATACCCTGAGCCAGTGAAACAAGGAACAGGCCATATTGAGTAGGCTTACCGTCTGCATCCAGTACAGCAGCATTACGCTCTACTTTGATATCAACCTGGTGGGCACTCAAGCCACCCATAGCACGATGAACTTTGGATCCTTGTGGGTTGAACTCAGAAGCCAGATCACCAATACGTTGGTTAGTCCAAACTTCCATAGGCATCCAGAATGGGTTAGTACCCATACGGTTAGCAAAGTCTAAACCCATTTCCATAGAACGTTGGATATCAGCATTCTTAGCTTCACGACCTTTCTTGAAGATCTCCATTTCGTTAGGTACATCAGCATCAGTACGCACACCAAAGATATGTTGCAGAGCAGCATTATCTACAGTGGACATAGTACGCATAGCATTTACCACACCCTGATCAATGGTGTAGTCATACTGCATAGCTTTACTGATACGAGCAGCCAGAACAGAAGGTACTTCACGGTTCATTTTGCCGAAGACTTTCTGTTTGAAACCAGCAGGCTTAGTGGTCAGAACCTCACGTACAGCAGGATCATAACCGAACAGCTTAGACATAAGAGAACGGGTATCTTTCATTCCATTCTTAATGTCAGAGATAGCTTCAATAGCTACTGGTTTACCCTCTGCATCAAAGTTACGGGCAGGACGGCTAAACACAATCTTGTGCTTGGCATCGTTAGGGGAAACACCAAAGTCATTCTGGAAAGCTTGTGCAGCTTCTTTAGCTGACTGTTCATCCAGTCCCATGGTTTGCAGATCGAAGTACTCTTTAGCAGTCATTAAAGACTGTTCCATATAGCCATTGGAATACATGGCATGGAGAGCATAAGCACCCAGAGCATTCTGCAATTTGCTGGCACGGTTAGGATCAACGTCAGCACGTTTAGCGAAGCCCATAGCCTGATAAATACGTTGACCAAGTTGAGACATGATCAAGTCTTGGCGATAGCCAATATCAGCCATACGAGACATAGCTTGTGGGGTTAACTGATCTTCTTTGATACGTAGAGTCTTAGCTACTTCACTCTGGTTCAGGAACATCTTATCCCCATTCTCACCGAGCCATGAGAAGATACCCGCTGCAATACCAGTTTTAGTATTGGAGTCAAAGTTACCATTCTCATCTAGGATAAACTGAGCAAAGTCCTGATAACGATACTCAGGGGCTTTAGTACGAATGATGTTATCCAGGTTAGCTGTGATGTGATCATGGAACTCCACAAACTGTTTCAGCAGAGCTTTCTGTTTAGCACCTTCAGCTTTCGACTCACTGATATGCTGTTTCAGGAAACGGTTAACTTCAGTGAAGCTACCAGTATCCACAGCAGTTTTCAGAGTGTTGATGAAGTCTTTCACTGCTACCAGTGGGCTACCAAAACCTGGACGAACTCGCTGGTTGAAACCAGTAAGCACAAGGTTCTGTAAGCCTTTAGGTTCAGCCAAAGCTTTCTCACGCAGAGATTTCAGGGACTCACCAACTTTACCAAAGATACTCAGAGCACCATGGGCTACATTATCTTGTTGAGTCTCAGTCAAAGTATCAGTATTGGTAACAACATCATCTACGTTAACTGGGGCAGTTTGTTGAGATTCTGAACCAGTAGACTCATTGTCAATGTCAGCCTGGGTGTGCTCAGTTTGGGTAGTAGTCTCAGCCTGTGAACGTTGGATCTCATTCTCCTGAGCTTTAGGCTTAAAGGAGTCATCCAGTTTACGGTGAGGAGCATCAACACCACGATTCTGGTTAGTAGCCACATCAGCACGGCGAGTCCACTCACGGTCAAGTGCATCCAGGTTACGAGCCAGTACAGGATTAGTGTCAGAAGACATAGCCTGCTGAGTAGTAGCCATAACCTTTTCCAGCGTTGCCTGATCCATTGCACGAATATCTCGTGTGGTCAGTGGGCTGATTGTTGGTTGTGCTTGTTGTTCTTGTGCTCCTGTCTCTCCTGCTACAGTAGCTGCACCCTCTGGCTGCGCCTCCGGGCTTGCTACTTGCTCAGTCGAGCCAGTCACCTTCTGGTTAGTAGATGGGGTAGCAATGCCTTCCATATACTGACGAGTGGCTGTAATAGCTTTGGCCTCATTAACGATATTGTTAACCAGACCAGTAGAGCCTTTGTGGATAGTAAAGCCACCATTCTTAGCTTGTGCTTTAGCATCCAGACGTTTGCCAGTATTTAACTCCCAACCATTAGAAGTTTTCAGGATCTGGTAAGACTTACCATTCTGTTTAGCTTCATTAAGGTACTGTTGAGCAATATCTGCTTTAGCAGTATGGGAAGTTTCAAAGTTGTTGATACCAGTCATCAGGGATTGGATACGGTTAGTATCACCAGCTTGTACAGCAGTGTTAATACCCTGTTGGTAATCACCCAGTGACAGGTTATTAGAAGTGGATTTGAAGATCTCACTATTAACCTTAGAACCCGTCTTAACAGCATTCTCTGCAACTTTGGCATCAGCTAATGCACGAAGCGTACCCAATTCAGCAGGGGTAGTATTAGCAGGAGCATTACGCACAAACTCTTGCAGATCTTCATTGGTGTAAGACATTGGGTGGCTGATAATGTCAGAAGCCGTTGGATTCTCTGGTTTAGCTGTATTGGTATTCATACCAGTAGCTGACGAGAACTTACCAAACTCAGACTTAGCCTGATCCAGTACTTCAGCAGAACGGGTAGCAGACTGTGCCAGTTCCTCCTGAGAAGGCATAGCATCCAGTTGTTGCTGTGCAGCATCACGAGCTTCAGTCTGTTGAGCCAGAATGGTTTGTAACTGATTAACAGCATCAGGGTCTGCATTAGGATCATTACTAAGTTGATCCAGTCTTTCCTGAATAGCAGGAATAAACTTACCAGCATCAGCAAGAGTACGTTCAGCAGTAGCCCTCTGGTTAATCATATCCAGGTTATTCTGGTGATCATTCTGTGCAGCATCCATAGCTGACTGTGCCTGAGATTGAATCTCAGCCTTTTGTTCATCAGTAGTAGCATCAGTGTTACGAGTCCACTCCATACCAGCACGACGAATTGCAGCAGCTGGGTTATACCCTTCTGACTGTGGATTCATTAAGTCTTCTGGGGTGGTATTACGAGCAGCTTGGCCTACAGGATCTTGTGCTTCAGTACGTTTCTGCATAGCCTGAGCAGCAGTATTGGCTACTTCACCAGCAGTACTAAGTGCAGCACGAGGAGCACCAAAACCAGTAGCAGCAGCAATCCCCTGGAAGAAAGCAACATCATTACCTTTGGTATCCCATTCGTTTTTACCTTTCGCATAGTTCTCCTCAATCTGGTTTTGAGCACCAGATACCAGACCTTCAGTTAAGGCATTCTTAGCAAGGTCAACGGTAGGAGCAGCCACACGCGCAAGAGCAGCAGCAGCCGTAGAGCTGCGTGGTGCGATGCGCTGTGCTGCGTTCACCAGACGATCAGCAACTCCGGCAGGTAATACTTTAGATCCTGGAAGCATAGCAGTACGGTTAATGATACTTTCTGCAAAGTTCAGAGCACCATCAACAACACCCAAACCAGTACCGATAGCTACATCTTTAGCTGTAGGGATCTGACCATCAGAAGCTTTACGTTGGGTATCCAGATACTGAGACAATACTGAGCCACCCTGCATAGCAGAGGAAGCGATCATACCTGGTACACCGCCAACCATATAAGGGACAGACTCAACCATAGTCTGAGCAGCAGCACCAGGGTTACGGGCAATAGCAGCTAAACCAGCAGCAAATTTATCAAGCCCTGATTTACCCTCAATTGATTTCTCAATATCAGCAGCAGCCTGTTGCATTTGAATAGGGTTACCCAGCTTCTCAAGATTGTCATAGCTACTCTGGTTTTGAGTCTTCTGACGTTCATTGATAGCATCCAGCCGTTGACGTAGAGTTTGGTTACCCATCTCTGGCACACCGAACTGATTTACTTCAATAGGCTGTGTCCACCAGGCACCCTGACGATCTAACAGGGCATTATCAGCTTCAGTACCTTTACCAGCCTGAACACGACGATAAGCATCCAGTGCATCATTAGGAATAGAAGCCTGATCCAGAATATTACCCAGGGTTTTAAAAGTCTTATCTGTTTTGCCTGCAAGACCATTAACAGAATCAACAAAACCCTTACCAAGGTTAACCATGGTAGAAGCTGCACGATCAGTCAATGGGGAAGTATTAGCATCCAGCATGTTGGTAGAAGACCAACCAAAATCTGAATCCTGAGTAGATACCTGTTTAGCTAATGCTGACTGTTCATTATTGATTCGTTTGAGTCGAGCAATTTCGCCTTCTTCGGTTGGATACATACCCTGTCCTGTGAGGTTATTCAGGATACGAGTAGAAGCATCATTCACACGTTGGGCGATAGTTGGTTGAGTAGGTGCAGGAAGTGCCTGAGCAGCTTCCTGACCTGTTACCTGTTGTGGGACAAGAAACTTGTCCAGAGGGGATGAGTTTTCACCAGCCATCTGAGTATTCCTTAGTATTGTGGAGTACCCAGATTGTAACCTCATTACTGCTGTAAAAGTAAGGGCAGAAGCAGGTTATTTAGGCGATCTCTTTGGGCTTGCAATACAGATTGCTGATCTTGAGCATCCAGTGCCTGACGAGAATTAATCTTCAGGTTATTCAAACGAGAAGTCGTATCAGTCAAGTACTTGGTTGCATAGTTCTTCAGCGATACATCACCAGGACGATTAGACTCATTAGCAAGTGCCCCATCCAGTACATTTTTCTGCTCTTGAGGGTTCAGTGCTTTAAAAGCAGGCTGATCCTTAAGAGCATTGTAAATGTAGTTAGAAGTGCCTTTACCAAACCAGGCATCGTTATTGGCGTCTGCCCACCCTGCAATATCAAGCTTAGGGTTATTAACAGGATCCATTGCAAGACGCTGTTTAGCATCTTCAGCATTAGCCTGTAAATCCCTGGCTTGAGCCTTACCTTGCAGAACATTACCTGTATTGAGTAGACCAGGTAAAGCCTTGAGCAATGCATTACTTTGGCTTGCTTTTGCCCGAGCTGCTGCCTGTGAAGCATTAAATTGTGCCTGACGTTGTGCTAGTTCAGACCGTTGAAGATTCAGCTGCTGGTTTTTAATATCCCAATCAGAAGCAAACTTCAAAGCATCTGAAGCATCGCCCTGGAACTGAGACAAAATACCTTTAGCTGCATTCTGATCCCCAGACATAACAGCTTGCATGTAAGCACCCATCAATGGGGCATCATGCTGAACTGTCTGTGCCTGATTCAATTTAAGTTGATTAGCCTGTCGGCCTAACAAAGTATCTGGCATGGTTGCTGCCACTTCAGATACACGAGTGGGGTCAATATCCCCTTGCTGAACCAACTGTGCTACTTGCTGTTGACGCTGGGCCAGATCATTAGCATCTGTAGCCCCAGTAAGCAGTCCTACAGCCTGAGCTGTATTACGGCGTACTACGTCATCACGATACTGCCCCAGGGTGCCTTGCAGCCCCTGGAGAGCATTACTAATTTGCTGGTTTGCAGCCAAAGCCAGCGCATTAGAAGTAGCAAAATTAGGTGCAGCAATTTGTTGCAGTCTAATCGCCATGGTTTAGATCCCGTATTTTTTCATATAGTCATCAACTGACTGGTATGCATTAGGGTTACTTGCAACACGAGCAGCCTGACGGTCTGCCAGAGAAGCATTAGTTAACTTCTTGTTGGCATCCCATTGCTTATTAAACTGATCAAGCTGAGACTGGTATTGCTTCTTAGCAAGACCAAGGTTCTGGAAGCCAAGATAACCATTAACAAGGCTAGAGAGTCCACCCAGGCCAAGTTGGCCCATCTGTAAACCAGACATCTCACCGCCTCCAAAACCTCCCAGAATGCTATCCAGGAAGCTTCCTGAACCTGCTGAGGTATTAATAGGTGCAGCATTAAAAGAGTTAGCAGAGCTGGTGAAACCAGTGCTCATACTATCCAGAGATGGGGCCAGTGACCCCTGATCCCACAGACTAGGATACATAGATAATCCAGCCATTAGTCACCTCACATAAGTGGATTGAGTTCGTCATCTGGAACAGTATACAGTTTTTGTTGCATAAACTGCATGATCTCTACAGGTGATGGTAAGGACAATGCCTGACTCAGGTACATATCAGGTAATTGTAAAGCCAGTACTCCAATATTTGTATTCAGAGTTCGGGCTATCATCTGTTCAGGTGTTTCACCTAAATTAGTATAACCATTTGTAGCCTGAAGGAATATCCAGTCAGAGATAGTATTAGAACCCTGGTTTAACTCGTCCTGTGCTTGTTGGATTACTTCCTGTTTTTCTTCCAGTTCTTTCTGTAAGGATCCCAGTTTTTGTTGCATAGCTATCTGCTGTCCCTTCATAGAAGCATCAGAAGTTTTGAAACCAACATTAGAAATCTGCATCATATTCTGAGCTGTCAAGCCGAATGGGCCAGTAGTGCCTGAGAAATAAAGATATCCCCCATACACAGCAGCTACCACAGCCACTACAGTGGCTAGTATAGAAGCCCAGCTGCCTAACTTACTGAACACATATTTACCCAGTAATGAGAAAGCTACCATTGTACCTGCGGCTGTAGCTACAGCAGTCAGCGCACCAATAAGAGATAATGAAGCACCGCCTGTCCACCATGAAACAACAACAGCTACAACAATGGTTACAGCTTTGAAAATTCCTGTCTGATACCATTTGGTTTTAACTGTGTACTCAGTACAGATCAGTACTTGTAAAGCACGAGCATAAAGAGTTTCTCGATCATGCGCTGAGAATTTACCTCGAAAAGCATGATCCAAAGGCACCATCAACTGATCACTTTCATGGCCTCTGGTTACCTTACTACCACCTACTCTGACACTATGGGTTAACTCATATACCCTGACTTCTTCATATTCAGTATCGGAAGTCTGTACTTTATAAAAATGGTAAGTTAGTGATTTGATTCCATAAGTACCATCAGAATACTTAGTGGGTATTACCCCATTTTCTGCATAACCAGAAGTAGTAGTTCCTTTAGGCCCAATAGATCCAGTGAATTTAGCATAACCCAATAAATCCATATTATTATAGGTAGCTATGTCTGTGTCTTCAGCCTTAACCATACCTCCCAGGTGCATCTCATAAGTGTCCAGATCTGTAGCAGGAAGAGTAGATAAACCCCCTGTATTACTGTAGCTAGGCCATAAGTCCTCAGTGTAAGCAGGACGTAGTTTGCATAGGGTATAAAAGTAGTTAAACAGGTATTCCTGCTCAATAGTGTTTTCAGTGTTAGCAGGAACCTCCATAATCAACATTACATCCCTGATCTTACTTAAAGAACTAAGGCTTTCATAAATTTGCTCACCCACCTCAAGCCAGTTAAGCCCGAGCTTCTTGCAGATTTTAATGGAAGTCTTATAAGCTTCAGTGTCTTTATAGTCATCAGAGATTAAGCGTTTACCTCCCAATCTATAATAGATACGAGGGAAATGCTGGCCAAAATCAGCCACCGTCTTACCTGTGATACCACCCAGATCTGGGTAAGCACCTGAACCATACCGATAAGTAAAGTACCCAATATGGGTAGTAGCACCATCAATCCATTGATAACAAACCATAAAATAGTCAGGACTATCATCGGTATCTTCCCCACTTGGAACCAGTACAGCATCAGGATCATAGTGCCCTGAATCATTGTCATCCAGTACAGTATCAGTATCGATATCTTCATCTGCTGGGTTAAAGTCGTATACACCAAAACCAGTATTGAAGAATGCAATCGCATTAACATTAACTGTTTTGGTAGTGATATGCCGTGAAACATCAGTAGCTACTATAGTAATCACCCCAGTTTCAGGATCAGTAGTTTCTGTAGTTTGAGTAGGGTCTGACTCATCTGTTTCTTCTGTCCCCGTACCCACATCCACAGAGCTGATCACATCAGGTGGCATAGTAAAGCCGTTCCAGTCTGTAGTGTTGCTGGTGGTGTCAGAGGATTCTTCAGTTACCACATCATCATAACCACCCGACTCATTAGGAGTACGTACAGTAGTGGTTACCTTAGTGGTTTCTACAGTAGTGATACGTTTAACCCCAGCAAAGCTAAAAGCATACTCAACACGGATATAGTTTGAACCAGTAGAGCTAACTTCATCTGGAGTATCAGCCCTGTTTAGATCCTGGGATCTCATAGGAGTAAACCCACTTTGTGGTGAGTAACCCCAGTGCTGAAACATGATTTCCCTAGCTCTCTCTCTGGTTTCAGGGGTGATAAAGTTAATGGCATTATACAAATAACAGGCTGTACCCAGAGATCCAGATTTAGTGGTTAGTTCATTTGTAGTGGGTACGTAACCCTGCGTAGTAACTAACTGCTGCCACATAGCATGTCTAAAATTACCAGGCACAAACTGGCTATAAACATACTGAAGATCACTATGTCCAGTTAAAGTAGTTAATACATCATCAAGGGATTCAGCCCCTGTAAAATCAGTAACAGCAACAGTGGATACCTCGGGTAAACCATAGGCATACTTACCTTTAGCAGCCCACCGATATGCAGCATCCCACTTTACGTTGTTAGCTGACCACCCATACTCAAGCATGAGATCGGTAAGATCTTTAGTATTGTTGGTATCCAATACATATGTAGTAATGGCTTGCCCGATAACATCAGGTAAGTAGTCATCATCAATTAGTCGAGAGTATGAGAAGTCTCGATATGTTTTTTTCTTGCCGCTAAAAAGTCCCATGGTGACCTCATAATAAAAAAAGGGAGCACTAGGCTCCCTCTATGATATACCAGACTATTAAGTTGGGTTAACAATAACACCCACACCTGACAGGAGAGTCTGAATGGTTTTACCCACTGTAGAATCATCAAGCAGGTTAGTGCTGTTGGCCTGGGTATCCTCATCAGTCTGACGACGAACGTTCCAGGTATTAGACATAATCTGAGCAGCTTGCTGTTCAGCATTACGCTTATACCCATCCTTCTGTGCATTCATCAGCTGAACCTGGGTATTAATTACTGACCCATCCCCGATCACTGTAGCATCAGTCTGGGCTTTCTCAGTAACAACCTTCTGAGCATAGTAATCAGTCTGGGCTTTAGCCTGGTTAACCTGTTCCTGAAGCAGATCAAGTTGCTTATTCTGTACAGCAATCTGAGCTTCAGTTAACTCAAGCTGCTTATTAGCCTGAGCTAATTGAGCAGGATAGAGGAACTGTACCTGATACTCTTTGAGAGCAGTATCTTGTTGGACATTCTCAGTCTGAGCCAATGTACCTGCAAGCTGTGCTGGGTACAGATTAACCAGTTGATAGTCCTTAAGTTCAGTCTCTTTAACCACACCAGCAGTCTGAGCATTGATTTGACCCAGCTGAGCAGGCATGAGGTTATCGAGGTTATATTGCTCTTGCAGAACCTTGATTTTAGACTCATCCACCTGGGACTGAAGTACTTCAATCTCATATGGTACTTTCTGCATCTCAGCACGGATCTGTTCTTCCTGAGATTTAGTCAGTGAAGTCTGAGCTTCGGTCTGAGCTACCTGAGTAGGCAGTACAGTGTTGAGATTGTACTCACGAGTCTGGTTTTCAAGTTCTAAACCAGTAGCCTGAAGTGGGAGAATATGATCAATGTTGTACTGCGTCTGTGCAGTCTCAGTTTTGATATTCTCTGTCTGTGCCTTAATCTGTTCGATCTCATAAGGCGTCTTCTGCATCTGATCATGGATTTGATCAATCTGAGCTTGAGTGAGTTGGTTCTGCAATTCAAGCTGCTTAATCTCTAATGCCTGACGTTCTTTAGCCAGAAGCAAAGTGATAGCAGCTTGAAGAGTAGACTCATAAGTAGCTGCGTATACTTGCCCATAAGTAGGGCCAGTAATGCGGTTCTTCTCAAACTGATCGTTGAGTTGAACACGCATATTACGCAGCATCTTATCCCACACGCCAGATCCCTGAAGGTCAATAGTAGTCAGATCCTCAAGATGAAGATCTTTAGCTACTACTTGATCAATAGTGATATCGGCCATGGTTTATCCTTAGTCGTCCAGAGCACCACGTTGCAGCTGACTAAGCGCCAATTCATCCAGCTCTGCTTGGGTCAGTGGAGGCAGCTCAGTAATCGTATAGGCTGGAATAGATTTAGACACTCGAATAGTAGTGCCATATTTGCCAGGTTTAGAAGTGAAGATCTGAACCTGTTTTTCACGCAGCATGTTTACCATGATACGTGGTAAGTGGAATGGTTTATCCGGTTGGTTATACGGAACCAGTTTACGGATCTGGACACCAGCACCGTTGGATACACCCAACCATTCACCAGGCCACTCACGTTTATTTGGGTCATTACAGACGATGAGACAACGAACCAGAGCCATAGCTTCTTTATGCTTACGTTGGCGACGTTGTTCTTTGGTTTCACCTTTAGCAGGGCGTTCTTTCTCTTTAGGTTCCATAGAAGACATAGCTTCTTGTACTCGTGCAGCCAGTTTTTCAATACCAATGTTGGGGTGGAATTCAACACCAAGTTGGTTAGCCTGGGCTTCGAGCATTTCACGATCTTGTTCAGAGTACTGTGACATATAACACCTACCTTTAGTTAATAAAAAACCGGGGAAAATTCCCCGGTCTTAAGCTTAATGCAAACTGATTTAATAAACCAGTATTACATCTTAGCAGTGGTCAGAATCAGACCGATACGTTCTGGACGCTGAGCCATGAAGCCGTAGAACCAGCGCATAGAGATGAAGCCAGTTTCACCATACGGGTCAGTACGGTCAACGTTGTCACCTGGTTTGCGGCTGTTGATCTCGAACTTCACACGGTTACCAGAAGTCTGGAAGGTGATAGTAGAGAAGGAGTCATCACCAACGCACAGCAGAGGGAATACATCGTATTTCTCGCCATCGTTGTAATACACAGACTCATCACCACCAGTCAGGGTAGCACCGCCACCAGACCACTTCATCATCTTCTGGTTTTCGATCAGACGGAACTGACCTACTGAACCGACTTCACCGTTAGCCAGGGTAGTACCAGCAGCATAGTGTTCAGCAGAGATGAATGCTGGCTGATCGTGGAGGTTCTTCATTGCTTCCAGGGTAGGACGCAGTTCAGGGCCGCAGAACAGATAGCGAGCAGCTGGGACTACACGAGTATCGATATTACGAGTACCCGACAGGATGGTGGTTTTCTTCGGCGTATCAGCCTTATCCAGAGCCATAGCCAGCTTCATGAAGTTACTGTAAGACAGGACGTCATCCTGGCCCAGTTCAGCACGAGAGTTGGCATCGCCTGCATAGACGATAGTACCGGCGTTGTTGATCAGGTCGATTTGCAGAGCATCTTCGTTCATGTCAGATGCAGCAATCATGATCTCACGGTTGATATGCTGGAGCAGTTCAGCATCGGTATCGAAGTTCAGAGAGTCACGAGTGTACTCAATGAAGAAACCGAACTTCTCGAAAGAACCTTCCAGTTCAATACGAGTAGTACCAACACGGTTAACACGACCACCGTTTTCACCCAGTACAGGGAATTTGTCCGGGATAGTACCAATATCACGGCTGGAACCATACAGGTTACCATTAGCGATTTTAGCACCAGTTGCATCGATACCCTGATCGTTAATGTTACGATCATCAAGCAGCGGCAGGTAATGAAACATCTTCAGCTTTTTACCGAAGTTAGATGGAATAGCTTTGGCAGAAGCCAGCTGAGTAAAGTATTGCTCTTTCTGAGCATCTTCCATCGCCTTACGCTGGTAATACGCAGTATTAATCTGCGGGCCAATGCTAGACGGTTTACCTTGGGCAGGAGCCTTATATTGCATAACCATAGGTCAGTAACCTCTTAATTAAATTTGCTTGGGTCAATCTTAGCAAATTCTTCTGGAGAAAGGGAAAAGATATCTTCAGGAGTTAATTTACGTTGACTGGTTTGTGGAGCTTGACGAGGTGCAGCTGCTGCACGACGTGCTTGAGCAGTTTGAGAGGCAGTGCCCTGTTTAAGCTGGGTAGTAGTAGCAACAGCTGGAGCTTGAGCTTGCTGTACCTGCTGAATTTGTTCAGGGGTAGCAGTAGCTTTTAACAGACCAGCTTCACGTAAACGTACTTCAGTATCGCGGAATAACTGAAGCATTGGTTGTGCAGCCAGTTCTGGTTGGAACAACCGACGACGACTAACTTCATCCATGATCTGCTGATATTCACCACGGGCATTCATTTCCTGAAGCACACCCAGAATACCTGGATTTTCAGTAATGAATTTCTGACTTGCATCATCCCAGCTTTGAGCAATACCAGTGAACATTTCCTGGAAACCAGGTTGAGTAGCTAATGTTTCAATGGTGTCATTAAGCTGCATCTGAACATCAGTTGGAGCTTGATAACTGGTTTGATAGTTATCTGCTTGAGCTACATCGAACTCATACAGATCAATACCGCTGTCCTTGACGAGCTTTGCAATTGCTTCTGGTTTCTTATTGTGAAGATCCAGAAGGAAAGCCACAGTGGATTCATCCATTGCATTGGCTTGCTGAAGCATCTGAGCAACACGGCGAACTGGTTTCAGAGCAGCCATCTTCTCATGGTAGTTGGCACCCATCTGCATGAGCTTAACAGCTTCATCGGCAGATTTAATGGTGAGGTCACGACCGTTAGCCTTAAAAGGCTTACCAACAATTTGCTCATATAACGCTTTATAGTCCGGTGCGTTTTCGTTGCTGGAGTTAGGATCAGTCTGCTGAGGCTGTGCTTTAGGATCTGTGTCTTCTGGATTATCAGAAGTTTCTTCCGGCTGCTCAGGATCAGTTTCAGGGGTGGTTTCTTCCTCTGGCTGCTCTGTTTCTTCTTCAGTCTCAGGAGTTTCTTCCTGATGTTCTTCAGGAGTTTCTTCAGCTGTAGCCAGGGCATCAGCTTCCGCTGCTGCTTGTTCAGGATCAAATTTGCTTAATTCATCCTCAGACATGGAGAAGATGTCATTAGGATCTAGTTGCTCATTTGAATTACTCATGGGTTAGTCCTCGTCGTAAAATTCATCTCGGGTCTGCTCTGCTTCTCTGAGAGATTTAGTAGCCGTTGCCCGGTTATCTTTTACTTCATCCAGATATTGCTTAAAGGTAGCTACAGCATCAATCTTACGAGCGATTTCATTATCTGGGGTCATATCACGAGTACGTGAATAAACCAGATCCAAAGCATGAGTTCCCAGATAGTTGAGTTCAATGAGCATACGAAAATCTGGATTAACCTCCAGACGTTCTAAAGCTTCACCCAGTGCTATCTGTTGCTTATACTTTTTTATATCGTTGTCGAGATTATTGATGTTCATAGAAACCTCATGAAAGAAGCAGGAGGACAATACAACAAATTGCCCTTCCTGCCTATAGTTTTAAATAAATTACGAGTTATTACCAGTGCTTTGAGTAGGAGGATTTAAATCCCTCTGTGCTCTTAACAACTGAAGCTGGCTATTATGGTTCAGCCTGGTATTAGCAAGTTGCTGGAGTAAACCAGATTGATGCTGTGCCTGAATCTGATCCAGAGTGCCTTGCTGTTTAAGAGCTTGGGCAGCAAGTAAGGTATCACCCTTAACTTGTTCCATCTCCAGAGCCTGTTGATGTTTGACACCATTCTGAGTCTGCAAGAAGTCGAGACTATTCTTGTCAGTCTGAGACTGGATCTGACCAGCTTTAGCCATCTCAGTACCTTGCTTAACTTGGTTAAGCTGACCTTTACTACCTTCAGCCATAGCTTGGGCATTGGTAAGGTTGATCTGAGCCTGAAGCAGTTCAAGCTGTTTCTGCTGCATCATCTGCTGCATTGGATCAGGTTGAGGCTGATACTGCTCAATCTTACGAACCATATCAGGCATCTTGTTCAGCCGTGCAATTTCAGCAAGGAACAGCTTACTAAAGTCAGGGCCAAGAGTCTGAGCACTGGTTTGCAGCATGAAAGCAAGCTGTTGAGCTTTAGCCTGATCATCCTCAGCTGTAGAGATAGTAAGACGAAGGTCATAGTTACCTGGTAAGTCATCGCGACGAATAGGCACAAACTCATCTTCAGTAATACGTACTACAGTTTCCTCATCCAGAAACTCAGCATTCATTGCAATGATCTTACGACCAATCTTAATGAGGCCGTTGGATAAACGACGAAGGATACCAAGCTCACGTTTAGAAGCAGCATCCAATGCACCACGGACACCAGCAGCTGTTTGACCTAAACCAGCACCAGAAATACCCTCTGCCCCAGAGAATGATTTAACCCCAGTCAATGATTCAGCATCAGTGTTCATAAGCTGAAGCATAAACTGAGCAGACTGTGGGATCTCAGGGAAGGTGTGGGTATGAATACCTACACGAGGATCAGTACCAGGGTTGAACTCATAATCATCACCACGTTGGAATTTACGCTTGTTGGTTTCATCCAGCATGTTCTTAGCAAAACCAGTCTGAGAGTTAGCTGACTTACCAAGCAAGTCAATCATACCCCTGGTTACTGCACCGATGATATCCTGGTTATCCTTCAGCAGTTCTGCATCTGGTTCACCATAGATAGAGTTTTTTACAGGCAGGTAAGGAACTGAAACGAACGGAATCTTCTTGTCCGGGAAAGGGTTCTCTTCCAGACGGATCAATACACCGTTAACCCAGGTTGCTACAATAGGGCGTAACAAACCAGAATTATCAGTATCCCAATATCCCCAATACTCATAAGCAACAATTCTTTTTCGAGATTTACCCTCCGGCTGGAAGTTGGGGTCATTAGGTGCTTCATAGTTTTGCTCAGTGAGAGGTGAACTGTTCGAGACATTGATCTGCCCCAGGTTCTTGTATCGCCCATCTGCTTTAAGTTCTGCAAGGGACGTCTCAAAAGAATAGATAACAAACTTAGCGTTATCCAGGTCACCCTTACAAGAAGGGTCTACATACAGGTTATTTAAATCACAGACTTCTACCGTAGGACAGTTCTTAATTGTCTTCATCTCGGTAGCGTTAGCTACACCAATAGGAGTCAGTGCATAAGGGATCCCTGTACTTTTGAGAATCTCGTAACCATCCTGTAATTGCTGAGGATAGTTTAAGAGGTATACAGGATTTTCCTGCTCAACCTGTGCCATCTTTTGATAGATATCCATCATGTCAGCAGCAACTGAGAAAGAGTATACAGGCTCCTGTTTAGGAACTTCTCTTTCTTCAAAATCCCAGCCAACACGAACAATGATCGTACCGTCATCTACTGCACTACGAACGTAGGCATCAATGAAAGCAACACGATCAATTTGTGTTTGGAATTGGTTATTAAGAATTAAACTGTTTTGTCTGGCACCAGGAACATCTTCCCAAGTTACTGGGTTAATGTTGTATAAGTCTGGGGTAGATAAGAATGGCTCAGACAAAGCAGCATAACGCCATTCAGCCTGCTTACGAATAAGTTTAGGCTGAATTTTAGATTGCCCCTCACCTTTAGGGGTAGTCGTCTTACCTTTACGGTAGCGTTCCCACTCCGCTATCTTAGCGGTCTGAGTATCATGAATAGGCGTAGCATTGGTCAGATCCTGTTTAAGAATCGATAGAGTAGGTGGATTCTCCCATCCTGTCTCGATGCCTACAGGTTGATCATGGTAAGCTACACTTACGCTCTGATCTTCATCGTTCATAGTGTTCTAACCTTAGTAAATAATTTGTTGTATTAAACCAGAAAGAGGCCATACAAATGAAGTCCAATGCCGAAAAAGTAGCTGAACTTAATATTGCTTTTGGTAACCCTAAAGGCGATCTCTCCAATCCTAATGTCAATGCTATCAGAAAACAGGCAAAGCTGTGCCTTGAAGAATCAGTTGAAGCCATTGAAGCCAGTAATCCTGACATGATGGTACAGGTACATTTACAGAAACGCCTAACGAATGCTGACGTTGGCCCAGTAAATATGATCCAACTGGCTGATGCCATCGGTGATATTCTCACTGTAGCTTACGGTCTGGCTCATGTGGCTGGTTTCGATGCTGATAAGATCTATGACCTGGTTCATGAGTCCAACATGACTAAATTCATTCGTCATGAAGATGAAGTAGAAGATGCTCTGTCTTACTACTGGGCTATAGGCTTTGGTGATGATGAACTCAGCATTGAAGGTGAATACCCTCGTGCTTACATCAAAGTGGCTAAAACCACTGTTATTGATGGCAAAGAGTATCCTGAAGGTAAGTTCCTTAAAAATATGATCACCTTTAAAGAGCCTGACTTTTCATCCCTGTTCCCTGACTACGATCCTGAGCAAGCTGCCCACATGCAGAAAGTTGCCAAAAAACTGGGTGTAGGTGTTGCCTAAGCTAAGTAGCTATGGCATAACTAAATCCAGCGAATGATTCGGATTGGATTCCTGCTTTAGCCCTGGTTCGCCGGGGCTTCTTTTTTAAATACATTTACGAGTGTATTTAGAACAGAAGAAGCGTGTTGCGATGTTGATTCTGTTGCCATACCCCAAAAAAAGGTATTTCAGATCACAGGCAGTGTCCTGTTATGTACAAAGGTCTAAAAGCTGGAGTACCCTGGAACCAGAACCAGGTTATCGAACTCGGAGTAGCCCCTACTTTACAGGGGCTTATTAATTAGGGCACTCAACATTGAACAGGTTCATACCCTAACCTCAATGTGTTATCACTCCGTGCTGCCACACGGATCGGCAGATAACAGAGTGTCTTAATTAATAAGATGGGATAGCTAAACGGTGAAGCGGTAGACTGTTAATCTATGATAGCTGGGTTCGAGTCCCAGTCCCATCGCCAAATTTGGTACTATAGTTCATCGGTAAGAATATTCCCCTGTCACGGGAAAGAGCCGGGTTCGATTCCCGGTAGTACCGCCAAGTTTTACACTGCATAGCTCAGTCTGGTAGAGCACTTGCTTTGGGAGCAAGGTGTCTTAGGTTCGAATCCTAATGTGGTGACCAAATTCGGGGGAATAGACCGTAGAGGTAGCGGGACAGACTGTAAATCTGTTGCCTAATAAGCTCGGGTGGTTCAACTCCATCTTCCCCCACCAAATTTAGGAAGGTTGTCAGAGAGGCCGATTGTACCTGACTTGAAATCAGGAGGTGCAGAGATGCGCCCGAAGGTTCGAATCCTTCACCTTCCACCAAATTGGAGCATAGCCAAGTAGGTTAAGGCATCGGTCTTTGATACCGACATTCTCTGGTTCGAATCCAGATGCTCCGGCCAAATTGCTGATAGATGAATAACGCTGAGGCATAAGCGACTCGCCCGGAAGGCAGGTATCCCAGGTTCGAATCCTGGATTCATCATGTTAGACGTAACATATCAGCAACTAACTTCCGACTCGCTACCGGAAGACCGTTAGGTAACACTAATCTCTGGGCTATCAACCCATGGGTGCCACCCTCAAATCAGTAGAGATAGTAAGTTACCGCCTGCCTCGTCTAGCAGACGTAAAATGCTTAGGATGTCCCTCTTCGGAGGGGCTTTTCTTTATCTGAGGAATCCTTATGACTACCGTAAGTAAATCCAGTATCGAAGCCAAGATCCGTGGTGTGTATTTCATCAATGCTGGTGAGGCCATTAAAACCAGCAATGGTGGATACACTGATCGTGATCTCGCAGAACTCAACCTGGTAACCATCTGCATTATCATCATGGAGAATGGTTTCAAGGTTGAAGGCACTTCTGCCTGTGTGGATCCTTCCCGTTACAATGAAGCTATCGGGCGGAAGGAAGCCTATGATAACGCCTTCGAAAAGATCTGGGAGAAAGAAGGTTATCTCCTGAAGCAGAAAATGTTCGAGGAAAACCAGAAATGAAACTAACCGATATGCCTAATGGCCCAATTCTCAACACCATTTTGACTGCATCACAAGCTGTGCTGGCCCACTCTGCTGATATGGTTGATATGCTTCAAAAGGCTAATCAGCTACTGACGTATGAGTTTGAATATCCAGATCCTGATGATGCTGCTGTGTCCAGAAAGGATATTATAGAAGCCCTCCGTAAAGGTAATGGGATTTCTACTTTGCAGTTCTCTATTGAACCTGGGGGCACTATTGTATCAAGCCACATCAAGCATGAGCTTCCTCGTAACTTAGATGTTACTGATGATCAACTCATTGACATTGAAAAGCAGCTTTATGCTATAGCATTCCCTGACGTAGATAATACAGTGTTCACAAAACGAACCTGTAAATCCTGGTTCCTTGAGTACTCTCCTGACTCAGTGGAGTAAAGAAAAGCCCCGGTTAAGGGGCTTTATTTTTATCTGAAATCTGACTTAGCAAACCTGCTGAAACCAGATCCCTGAGTAGATACATCCACCCCTTGATCAGTGAGTACTGCACAGGCAGACAGGTACTTATTGTAGTACTGGGTTGTCTCATTAGTCCCTGCTTGCAGCCCACCATTGGTAGGTGCAGTCAGTCGGGATGAGATGTAGTAAACCAGCGCATCCAGATAAGTAAAAGGTAAGTCCAGATCGATATGATCATAGGTAGTTACCCCGTTATCCTCCAGCTTACCAATGCGAGCAGGTGCAGCTTTATAGAATACCTTCATGAAACCAGAAGGCATATTCTCCGGCAGTCTGATTACATTAACAGCAGGAGTATACAGCACAGGCAAGCCAGGCCCACAACTACCATAGCTGCCATAGGGGGTTCTGGTGGTGATGGTTGCCGGGTAGTCCAATGTGCTGTCATATCGTGCCCATGAGTTTGGTGGTGTACATTTGCATCCATGTCCACGCCCACACCCACAGCCTCTCGGCTGGGTGCGGTCTGTGTCCATGTTCAGCGGATATTGTTGTCCGTCCTGGTTATAGATAGAGAGGATCTCTACCACATCATCCTTAAAGGGATCATCACAGTCCTGAATAAAAGCATTGCCACGAAGTCTGTGAGCACTTGCTGCATTCTTTCTATCCAGTACCAGTTTAGTATCACCACAACAATGCTTGAGCCATACCTCTTTTTGTTTCACAAAGAAACGCATATGGATATCAGTTAAACCAGCATTGATAATGGGCAACAGTCGTTTATTAAAAGTTTCAAATGGGATATCCGCCCCATTCTCAAACAAGGAGAGGTGAGATAACTCACCCGCTGCCAGGTTCTCTAACACATCTGATAATTTCAGTTTCATACGGGATCCTTAAACCAAATAGCTACTGAGTCGAGTATCTACTTCAACGTCTGGCTCGTACCACACGTCTTTCTCTTCGTTGTAGTATACAGGTGCAGCTGCCCCAGGCTTAAAGGTTTTCAGTAATGCCAGCTGTGAAATGGTATCGATGGCATCATCGTGTTTGGATTTAAAGCCACCCAATGAAGCAAGACGAAGTTCTTCCATCATCTCGATCATTGCTTTACTGGTTCTCAGCTCTGAAGGGAAATACATCTTCCCAGCTTTAAACCAGGGCACCACTACGTTAAAGCGTTGTAGCTTATCAGTGGTAGGACGAATACCAGGCTGACTTGAGTTGTTACTAGAAGCCAGATTAAAGAATACGTTCTTATCGATCTGCTGTTCAATAATCCATGGAATGAAACCAGACTGCTGACCAGTAACTTCAATACCAACTTCCTGTGGGTTATATTGCGCCACAAGCCTGAACAAGTCTCTGATATTCTGCCCCATGTGCTGGCGTTCACAGATACCGTCCACATAGAACCAGTCACCGTTATTGTTCAGTGCCCACACAGAGATAACAGAGAAGTCAGCAGACTGCTTGTCACTGGTTGCAAAGTCAGTAGTGATGTAGAAGTTGTAGTTGCTCTTGTTCTTCAACAGGGCAGCACGCGAGTAGTAACGAATATCCCCATCAGCGATCAGGCGATCTTCATCAGACATGATCTTAAGCATTAGTTCCTGGTTAAACATGGCAATCTTGCCACCCAGTAATGCTTTCTCATACTGCTGTTTGACATAACGATAATCAAAACGGTCAGGCCAGCTACCTCTGAACTCTGATTCCTCACAGGGGAACATCTCGCACACTGGGTAGACGTTGACAGTCCATGCCCCGGACTCAACTGCTTTATACAGAGGGTCACCTGCGTTAAAGGGAGTACCAGACCAGATCATCATGTTGTTGGATGGGTGCAATGCATACTCTACTGCCTTGTATACCGTATCTTCGATAGCAGCAATGATGGTGGGGGATCGTGCATCCTCATCCGATACCAAGTCATCAAGGATCGCCAGCTTAGGACGTTTACCCATCTCTTTCGTACCACGAACACCCGTCTTAGCACCATAACCTTTAATTACTGTGGTTTGCCCTTCGAGGTTGGTAAACTCCCAACGAATATCCGTAAACTTGGCTTTAGGGATCATTCGCTTCAAAAATTCTGAGTTTTCCCAACGGAACTCCAGGTTCTTACGCATGTTCTTCACACCGTTATCCACGGAGTCAGAAACATACAGGGCCAGCTCAATACGCCCAAACTCAGGCAGACTACCAAACACACCCAAGTATAAGAACAGGTACTCAGCCATCACAGTAGTTTTAGCAGCACCACGGTGTACCATATTAGCAATACGCCGATCACCCGATACAACAGTGTCCAGCATTTTGTAATGAAGCACCGGAGTCTTATGCTCCTCGCCCTGACCACCATTGACCAGCTTGATAAAGTTAACGAACTGCAAAGCAAACAGACTCGGCTTATACGTAGGATCTTCTGCATAAGACACCCCGTTTAGCCAATCTATTACCGTTTTCTTTGGCTGTTCAACGTCAAAAATATTACTCATAACCTTTCTCCTCTCCCAGTGCTGGGCGCTTCTTACGTGGCAATATAATCACTGCTATCCAGCACATAAGGTATGTTAGAAATAACCAGGCATACCATTGGTTAATCGTCATCGCCTATTACCTCACCTTCGATAATACGGCCCTCAGCAATCTCCTTGGCTGTTCTCATACCACTGGCAATGACTTGTTGCTGTTCACGGCTCAAACCTTCCATAACCTGTCTCAGCTCGGTTAGGGTGGTATCCTGTTTCACAGAAACATCCAGCTCCACTTTCTTAGCTTCAGGAGGCCGCAGATAGTTCATCAGTGCAGTAGCTGCATCACTCTGTACCTTCTCGCTGGTAGCCGTCTTCATGAGCAATGCCTGATGCATCACAGCATCATGGAATACATGCCTGTACATAATATGAACAGGAATATATGCTACCTCTTTAAGGCTGGATACCAGTTTAGAGTTAGAGTACATACTGACATAAGCACTGACCTCCTTCGAAGACAGTCCTTTACTCAGATAATATTTATAGCGATCAGGGAAAGTCTTAATCCAGGCATCCTGGTTTGACATACCCATAGACAGGTAACTTACAAACTGCACAGCTTCTACATAGTTACTGAGTTTGTATTTACCATTGGACAGTACGTTGGTGTACTGAAAGAGATTGTGTGCATACTGCTCTGCAAAACCAGGGTCATTATTCAGGATATCGTTAATCTTATCCACCAGCTTAACACTGGCATTCTTACCCAGGTTACTCGGCAATGCATTCTTAAACTCTTCTAGCGTAATCTTTGACATAAACACCTCCAGTTAATGTCTGGAGTTTAATCTATAGGTTAACTTAGGTAAACATCATGAAATATTTTAACTGGACAGTGCGCTATCTCTGCTTCCCTTTTGTCTTCTGCTGTTGGGTACTGTTTGCGATAGGCAATGCACTGGAGTGGTTTGGTGACTGGCTACAACGAGTGGCTGAGTGGTGCAGGGATAAGTATGTACCTTTCTTCAACAAGCACTTCCCAATTGATTAAACCAGGAAGCCTAGCCCGCCTTATAGTGAAATTTATATATTTTATATATGAGAGCTAAAATATAAGCAAGATATAGGTGCATTCGGTTTCAACTTTTGCATAGGGGAATTTTTTCTAATTTGGATACAAAAAATGAAAATCTTCATAATTATCTACATAATTGCTACATCTCTGCTGTTAGGTTTCTACTGGTTTAACTGCCTTAAGTACTACAGTTTCAGCTATCTTTTACCCAGTTTTATAGGGGATGTTATAGGCGTAGTGATAGTGGGAGTACTAGCAGGTGCAGTAGTAAAAGTGCTATTCCACCTATAATTGATACGCTTTCTCGCTATATGGAATTTTCGCTCATTTGGGTATGGATGTAGTACTTACTACCTGGCTCATACACAGAGGGGAATCTACCCCCGGAGCTGAACGCTAAAAAAGAATTCTTACTCATGTCCATTACCATTCTTCTTACACATCTCTGAGCACGCTCAATCAATGGATGCAATGATGCATTCATAACTTAGCTAAGAGGAATTAAACCATGGGTATTCGCGCAGTGTATGACTCAGCAACCAAGACTATCACTGATACCATTGATACTGCTGGTCTGCTTGCATCAGCCGGTAAACGCCTTGCTGAAGTAGCAGATAACAAAGCCAAGCGCTTCAGTGAGATGGTAGAGCTGAAGGATAAAGCTGAATACATCAGCACTAAGAAGCAGCTGGAGAATCAGCTGGCTGCACTTGGTGTATCGCTGAACGATGAGAAGTAAAACTAAGCTCACCTTCGGGTGAGCTATTTAATTCATACACAATACACATCATACACAATACACACTGTGCTACATGACAGTACAGGTGCACTCCTCCGTTTCAAAACTTGTGGCAAACTTACTCTCTGGCGTATGTCAGCCTAACTCTGTACTACCTCCTGTATACAGTAAGTTACTGATAAGCCAGTCCAGATAATCTTGTTCAATTAATTTGAATATCATCATCAAATTCACTGACTAACATTCCACTTGACACAGTGTTACTATCTCACTCAATCCCTTAACACAATCCCTTACTTAACCCACTCCAGTCATCACATAGCTATAGATCTATTCTATGTAGAATCACCAGTTATCTCCGTACATCCTACCGGTGTACTCCGATAACACTTACTCATCATCCTATCTATATAGGAAATAGAGGGAATTGAGTGTCAAATTACTAACATTTTGATGTTTACCATTATCCCTATACTCTCCCTATATCTCATCATCCACCTACCTCATACCTAATCACACCTATACTCTATAGAAACATGTGTACCTATAACCACAATAACATTAGTGGTATTACCCACAGGGTAATGTATAGAAGTATTCACTTAACCTATTGGAGTACTAACTATGCCTAAGTACAAGATTGAAATATTCGACACTAAACTAGGTGTATGGCGAGACATGAAACCAATCAAGGGCATCTCTGATAACCGTGACCTTGAATACCATGAGGCCAGAAGCCTTGCCTCTGATTATAAAGGTCTGAGTGGCACTAAAAACTATCGCCATGCTAAACAGTAATATCCCATATGCCCTGTGAAACCAGGGTTATTAATCAATATGCCAAATTAGAGGATTAAATCATGCAAGTAATCAAATTCTACGAATTAGAAGATGGTGCTCAGTTTATGTTTGCTCAGACATGGGCATATGGTGACCGTAATGTATGGCAGAAAGCCACAGAAGATGGTGATAACCATAACTGTGTGCTCATCAAAGATAGTAATAAAGTCAGCTTTGCTGGTCATAATACTTTGGTAATCCCAGCATGAAATACATACGTAAAGAACTGAAGTTTAAACATGATGGTGAGGACTACATAGTAGTAGTCCAATTCATGCCTACTAAGCTTGAACAAGCTAAGGATGCAGCCAAATTTAACAATGGTGCTGTATTAAACAGTGCCAAAGTATATGCCATGAGTGCATGGCGTAGGGTATTCAAACCAGGAGTTAAATAATGGTAACTATCAACTATCAGTTAATCGACACCTTCGAGAACTATAAAGAGTTTGAGACTGTAGCTCAGGCTATTGAATGGATGCAGGGTATTGGTGAAGACATGTTTCAGTATGTAGATCTTACTGATGGTAAAGAGAACTATGTAGATGGATTCTCTAATATCATTGAAACCTATAAAAAGAATAATGACCTGTGGCAAGGTGATGCTGATTGCATTCACTTAACTGTAGGTAGTGGTCATGGTGGTGGTGCCGTATGTAAAACATGTGGTGCATGGTTCTGTTATTAAACCAGAGGTATCTATGAACAGAGAAATAGCTGATAAGATTTATAGCCGTACCTGGTGTCATAAAGTGGATACTACAAAACAAGCTAATGCTGCTATTGCTAAAGCAGCTGAAGCTGGTGCTTATACCATATGCATTGAATCAACTTCATTCGATGCATTAGTTACCATTGGTGCTTCATTGAAACAAGCAGGGTTTGATGTAGAACCTTACAATGGTAGTACTGATATTTTAGAAATAACCTGGGGTTAACTATGGATCTTGAATTAGAGCTGCATCGTAAAGCTGTTAAAGAAGCATCATATCCGCATATCACTCGTAGACTAATTCAAGACCATTTAGGTCGTCAGTGGTATGTTAATCGTATTGAAATAACCATTATGGGTGAGGAGTTCTATCATGCTAGATCAGAGATTTTAGGTGATAAAGAAATACTCTATCCGCTGCTGTTAACTATGCTCAAACATATCAAAGATGGTGGTGTGCTCAACTTAGCGTACTGGAAACGTATCGAATATACCTACTAAACAAAAGCCCTCACTGGAGGGCTTAGTTTATTAACGTGTTCTCCGAACACTCTTGTGAATCGGTCTACTGGAGACAGAAGAATGACATTTAATGAAGCCAGAGCTGCACTAGCTCTTGGGTGTAAGGTATATATGCCTCATTGGGCTGTTACCAGATATGTGTTTGCTATGGATGAACAGTTTGTCCATTACTTAAACAATAATGGAGAAGCTAGATCTGCTCAAACCCCAGCTAATCATATAACTAGTACAGATTGGGAGATCTACCATGAAAACCAAGGAAGCAATACTAGCTCTTAAACTAGGATGTAAAGTTCGAAGGGAATCATGGGCACCAGGAGAATGGATAATATATGATTCATCCTATAACAATACATCTAGTGAGGATGGTAGTCTTTATTTGGAACTCGAAGACTTCATACCTTGTTATGGTGACATAGACGGTTGGGAGTTATTCAATGACAACAGCTGAAGCATTACTTGCAATGAAAATAGGTTGCAGAGTTACTCTGTATAATTCAAAAAGACCGGATGCTTTCTATTGTATAGAAGATACATACATTTGTTATGTACTCGTAGCTTTAGGGCTAAGATCAAAAGTATGTAACATAGGGGAGTTTATCAAAGACTTCCCAAAAATGGAGTGGAAATTGTATGACGACACACCAGGCAGTACTAGCGATGAGAATTGGATGCAAAATCAGAGCTGATTGGATGAGGGAAGATTTATATTACTATATTCAAGGCGATGCTATACATTGCAGTGATGATTGGTCTAACTTCATGAGTATCAATAGATTCTCTCAACTATTTGATAACTCTCACAATTGGTACATTGTATGAATGCTAAAGAAGCCTTATTAATGCTGAAACTAGGAGCTGTAATACGTAGGTCTGCATGGAGTAATGAAATATTGGTGACACTAGATCATAATGCTGTGGTATTCGTGAGATACCCAGATGGTGAAATACTCAGGGATACAGTGGAAAGCTTCTTAACTCAAAAATGGACAGATTGGGAGGTATATTGTCCACAGGACAATAAATGAATATGTTAAACATACTGGCTTACCTATCAGGCTGTGTATTAATAATCTATCTATTATGGGAGAAATACCATGAGTAAAGTAATCTATGTCTATGCACCTGCTGTGCAAAAGTGTATTCATATCCGTGTTACTGATGCATGGCTCAAGAAAGTAAAGATGGCTTTAGCCATTGGCTGTACCCTTGATAGCTACTGTGTTGACGGTTCACGTATTAAACGTAAGAACCAGAAAAATATATCCAGTAATCGTAATGATACTGATGACCTGTTTACAGGATACGATGTATTCCTTAATAAACATGGTATGTGGGAATTCAAGAAATATGTACCTAAAACCAGAGACTATGGAATAGTCAGTGGACGTTGGGGAAGTAAACTTGGAGGTATCCAAAACTTACCAAAGAATAATGGTATAAGTGATAGCCTCACTGTGGGCAAAGCCTAAAAGGAGATAATATGCTTATTGAATTAAGTACATTAAATACCCCTGATAAACGTTTCTGGGAAACTGTAGGTAAACAACCACCTGTTTATTCAATATCAGAAGCTGAGATTAAGAAAGCTAAGATTCAATTTAGTATTGGTATTACTGAACCAAGAGTTAATGTATCTAAGCTACGTATCAAAATGGGTGAAAAAGTGCTTGTTGCAAAATCACTTTTCATTGGTAGTAAAAATACTAATCTTTATAAAGACGATCAAGGTTTTTACCTTAAGGAGCTAGACTGGTGAAATACTTCGCTATCATCTCATTCTTCTGTAATGAGAACTTCAACAATGCACTCAATGTAATTGAGCAATACAAACCTGTATTAACCCAAGAGGAGTATGACTGGTTAATATCAGTATGGAGGTAACATGAGCTACTATGCTGTATTTGGGGATATTCATCCCTCAATGATGGTTAGGGTAGATGAAGCTGAAGCTAAAACTATTCAAACTAAACTAGCCATTGGTATTAAACCAGAGGACATAAGACTACAGAACAAAATGCGTGATGGTAGCAGAAATCTGGGGACTCAAGACTATCTAATTCTCAATGATACTGAGTACGCTATTATAAGCAAAGGTCAGTATCTGTGTCTGGAGAGACTGGACAATGACTACTTCTAAACAGGTAACTCAGTGGCGATGGCATTCTAAGATGCTGGGTGAAGGTACTATATCTTATTACAGTGACTTCAACATTGGCATTAATGCCACTATTACTATCACTAAATTCAATGTAGCACTGGAGAAGTTCCCACGTATTGCAGTGGTAGACTTTCCAGCTTCGATAGATGGACTTCACAGAAAGAACTTCACTATCAAAGTAGATATGCGTGAAATTAAAGCTCTGATGGCTAAAGTAGCTATTGGAGTCCCAGTTATCCTTGAACAACGGATCTCATTCTCATGATCGATGTAAATATTACTCTGGAACAATGCCAGCTGGCTTATGAAGGTGGTATGGATGAGTTAGCTCTGAAGCTATTCACCCGTGCTGTAAGCCATTTGTGTGCAAATGTGGGTGAGACTGAAGCACTCAATGTAGTAGCTGAAATCCTCACTGAAGACTGTATTGATACTCTTCATGAATATCAGGCTCTCATTATCTCTGATCCGGCAGAACATGCTGCCTATGAAGACGTCATCTCGTCCATCTTTCTTATTTAAGACATTGCCCACAGGGCAATGAATGCAAAGGCAATCCTGCCTATTCGTTCTTTATTTCATATTAACTATCGAGGTATTTATCATGGCTTATCAGAAAAACACTGCTGCAAATAACACTTCCAATTCCTCTGCTAACAACGCTGCTGCTCCTGCCGAGCGTAACGTTGGTGGCTATCTGAACATCGGCGTCAAAGGCCGTGATGGTCAGGTTCGTCGTCTGGGCCAGGGTGGCCGTGGCATCGCTCTGCGTGAAGATCATCCGGTTGAAGGTGCAGTGCTGGAGTTCCTGCGTGCACAGGGTGTAGAAGCCCTGGGAGAGCGCCTGGTAATCACCTTTGGTGATGCCAAAGCACTGGAAAACTTCGAACTGTAATCCATATGCCCAGCCTTGTGCTGGGCTATTTAATTGAGGTACTGAGTATGGCATTACGTCCACTAAACCAGGTATATGGTAGTGTTCTTCGCGTTTATGCACCCGATTCATTACGCGAACTACTGCTCAAAGAATGGATGTTAAGACCTCTCTGGGTGCAACATTCAATAGGGGTTAAGCAGCCTAAAGTATTTATTGAGTTTGGGCATAGCCGCCCAATTATGGACTTTGTAAGACTCCCTCCAAAAACTTTAATAGTTTCCTTTAGAGAAAATCTATGGATAAAGGTAGAGGAGTCTTCTGATCCTAATTATGAACTTAAACTATTACTACTAGGAGACGGCGCAAATGGCTAAAGAAAAGAACTGGAATGACCGTTGGGGTAGCGAAACAATAGAACGTAAAAGATCTCGTCATAAATGGATCATTAAAGAATTTCAGGATACTGATGCTTCTACTCATATTGCCAGTAAAGGCAGCAAACATACTGTAGCTGTGCTTATTACTAAGACTCTGGTTAAACAGATACTCATGCGTAAAGCACTGGGATTAAAGGAATTTAGGTTAGATAAGATGATTACCTGTATTGGTGACCAGCTGCCTAAATACCCCATGCCTAATGTGCTAATAAACCAGAGTGTCTGGGTATCTGCCAGGCATATCAATAAAGATGTATGGGAGTTCTATCTTGAATGAGTCATGGGAAGCTCTTGTAGGCAGGAGTATTACTTCTGGCTTTGATGGGCATGTTTATATCGTCCTTGAAGAAGCATGGATTAAACAGCTACGTATCCAGTATATGCTGGGCATTAAGGAACCTTTACTAAGGCTTCCGGGAGTGTTGGGTAAGTATAAAACTAACAGTGAGTACAGACTTAGTACTGCTTATTACCCTGAAGGTATATCCAGATTTAAACCAAGAATAATAGCTAACAGGATCGATGAACCTGGCTGCGAATGGCAATTACGTCTAATACGAGGAGCTAACGGATGACTGCTGAACTTAAACCAGCAAAATTACATACTTACTGTAAGTTTTGCAAAGCTAATGGTGTTAAACGTGTAGCTAACTGGATGAGCAAATATGCTCCCAGATTTGGAATGCGAGACACCTACAAGCACTATGCATGTACTGAACATAAGGATCTTATTGAGGACACTGATCCTAACAGGACTCGTGCAGCTGATAATGCTGAACTGGCTAAAGCCAGAAAAGAAGTGGATGACCACATGACAGAAGCTGACTATCAAACATGGGGAAGATTGTAATGCAACATAAATGGTTACCAGTTGAGGAACTTCAGGCCATCAACGAACGTCAGTTCAACAGGAAACATATCGATGGTTATATCCGTAAAGAGCTGTTTGAAGACCCTGATTGCAACCTGTTAGACAAGGTAGAACAGGGTGTATCTCTGTTAAACCAGTGGCTTGAAGGTCAGTATTATGACTCTAAAGCTGTACGCCTTAACCACCTCAAATCCCTTGATCTGGAAGCTATTGTGAAAGAAGTGTTCGTGGGAATTATGTATTTCCCTGAACCTACTCCAATGGTCAACGTAGTAGGCCAGCTGGCTTCCAGACTGGGTTTCGATGATAAACGTGACAGCATTCAGACTATGGCTGAAATCGTTGCTGTCCTCACGGATACTGACGTATATGACATTAACAAGCCTCATCCTAAAGCATCTCTGTATATCGTTAGCAATATTGGGTTGCCTGACCAGTTGGCTCAATTCATTGAGCGTTCGTGTTATCTACCACCACTGGTTTGCCCACCCAAGAAGCTTACCCATAACATGGATACTCCTTACCTTACTTATTCATCTGATAGCCTTATTCTAGGGGGATCATTCAATCACCATAACGAAGATATCTGTCTGGATGTAATCAACAGCCGTAATGCTGTTCCTTACTCTCTGGACGTAGAATTCCTCTGTAACTATGAGGAAGAACCTACATTTGACCTCAATGAGATCGATGTAGAGAAGCTCCAGAAACACCGTAAGAAACCTCTCACACCGTGGGAGAAGGCTGATCTGGTACGTAAACAGAAAGACAACTGGATGCGTTATAAACGTCAGTCGTACTACTTCTATAGCCTGATGGCAAACCAGGGTAATAAGTTCTACTTTGGCAACAAGGTAGATAAGCGTGGACGTATTTATACCCAGGGTTATCACATCAACCTTCAAGGCACTCCTTTCAAGAAAGCCAGTTTAAACTTTGCCAATAAAGAGCAAGTAACTGGTGTGCCTGATGAATTTAAACTTTAAATAGAGAGACTTAACTAATGGTAATCAACACCGCTTATGGCCCAAACTTCAAATATATGTCTGGTTGGGAATACATGTGCATCGACGTAGCCAACTACTATGGACTGGACAAGAAACTGTTCGAAGAACGTATTCAGTGGGTATACGACAACATCAAGGATCTGGAATCCAAGGTTCAGGATGCTGAAACCCCTGAGCTGTATCACAAAGCTGTCATGACTTTACGTCGTGTACAGCGTGGGGAAGCTGTAGGCAACATCACCTATTGGGATGGCTGCTGCTCTGGCATTCAGATTATGAGTGCCCTCACAGGCTGTGAGAAGGGCGCATACAACACCGGGTGTATTGACCCAGAGAAGCGTATGGATGCCTACAGCAACACCACAGACGCCATGAATGGCGTTCTGAAGCGTAAAGGTCTGGATAGTATCCAAGTCCCTCGTAGCCATATCAAACAAGCTGTAATGACCTCTGGTTACGGTTCTAAGGCTGTGCCTAAGAAGGTATTCGGTGAGGGCGAGATGCTGGACTACTTCTACGAAGCAGCCCACATCATCGCTCCTGGTGCGTTCAACCTCATGGATGAACTCCTGGGTTCCTGGCGTCCGTATGCTCTGGAACACGTTCTGGAGCTGCCTGATGGCTTCATTGCTAAGATGAAAGTCATGGAAACTCTGGAAACCAGAATTGAAGTAGATGAGCTTGATCACGCTACTTTCACCATGGAATACAAAGAGAACCGAGGCACTGAGAAAGGCCGTGCTAACGTAGCCAATACCATTCACTGCTGTGATGCCTATTTGCTGCGTGAACTGGAGCGTCTGTGCAACTATAACCCAGAGCTGGTGGCTGAAGTACTGAAGATGCTGGAAGCCCGTCTGCTGGCTCATACCATGGGTATGCAGGCTGAAGAAGCTACTGGTGATATGGTACGTCGTATCCGTCTGTGGAACGAGAATAAGCAGTCTTCTATGGTTATTCTGAACAATATCAACTGGAGCAACTACATGCAGTTACCTATCGACTTAGCTCGTGATGTGATGCGTAAAGTTAACTTCATGCTGACCTATAAACCATTCCCTGTGGCTACTGTTCACGATGCCTTTGGATCCCACCCAAACAACTGTAACGAAGTACGGTACTGGTACAAAGAGATGCTGGCAGAATTCGCTGATAGCACCATTCTGCAATCTCTGATGAACCAGCTGTATCAAACCACTGATGGTGTGTATACCAAGCTGTCTGAGAACCTGGGAGATAAGATCCGTGGATCAAACTATGCACTTAGTTGAGTTAACTAATGAAGAACTCAAGGAAATTTTAAATGCCCTTGAGGTCACAGCAAATGAAGGTCTTGAGTTAAGTTCAAGTATTTATGACTTGATGAACAAACTACCTGATCCTTCTGATTAATCAAACACCTACCCTTCGGGGTAGGTTTATTTTTTAAGGAATACTATGGCTACTTACAACACTCCCAGTGCTCGTTATGTACCACTGGAGCTGGTTAAGTTAATCAAAACCAGAGCAGCAATTGGGCTTAAAGAAGCACGCTATGAGCAGCCCTATGATGAAACACCTGTGCCTGTAGTACCCCAAGGAGTACCTCCAGGTACTCAGTGTAAATCACACAGGAGCATGAAAACCAACATGATCATATGGGAGGCTAAATGGCCGTAACAGGGTATGTGTACCCACAAGTGGTGATACCAGTTGCCCTGTATAGACTGGTTAAAACCAGAAGTGCTGTAGGACTCACAGAGGCTGAAATAATCCTACCCATAGGGTGTGAGTTAGGATCCTACAACGAAGAGGATTTACCCAAAGAGTTTGCTACATGGGAAACCCTGCAAAAGTACCAAGTGATCATGGGCGAAACAGTAGCATTTAAACAGTGGAACGCAATATGGACACGATAAAGTACATGGTGCCAAGAGGCACTATTAACAGAATCAAAACAGCTAATGCCATAGGCATACAAGAGCTGGAGCTGAAACCGGTTACTGTAATCGCAGCAGTAGAAGGGCAATTTGAAGTCATACATAAAAATTCCATTCCAGGAATTGTAATGGACTTAGAGTCTGCCCCATTAGGCTGGATCTACTGGAAACCAGGCAGTGAGGAACAACCTGGATATGCCTCTATGCGTGACTTTCAACGTAAAATGATAGAGGAAGTGCTTAGAAGACAGGAAATAAACAACCCTAAACAATTTATTAGTGATCGGTCTATTCAGGAACCTAAAAGTACATCTGACATAGCTGATGCTTTTAACTTCTTCAATAAAATATATAGCGATAATACTAAGCTTTGATGCCCTCCGGGCATCTTTGCGAGTGTTTCCACCAACGGTAAAGAGGATCCTATGGACGCATTAGAAGCAGCAGATTTCATCAATAAATTCCCTGGTTTCATTGCAAGAGTACCAACTGCTGGACATGTAACAGTTGAGTCTGCTGCATGGGCTGGTTCACTAACCTATTTCCCTAAATCAGGGAAAATTGAAGCTTCAAATGTAAAAGCAACAGGTGATGTTAAACAGTCTATTAAAGAGCTAACTGAAATGACCGAAGGTATCGCTACTATGCATATTTTAATGTGTGGTATGTCTAGCGATGTCATTGCCAGAATTTTGGTTAAGCTGGCTTAAGCCTTTGTGACCTCCGGTCACTTCTGTGAGTCGCTCGACTCATTACCATCACTTAATTCTTATCTATGCCTTTGGCAGGGGAGCTAGTCTCCCCACATTTTCATTGGATTACAGTGCTTTGTATCTTTACAAACCAGTGTGATTCACATAGTGTTGATCACCTAGACAGGAGGAACTATGAAGCAATTCATGTGGTTTATCTTGTCGCTACTGTTTCTGTACCGCCTTGTATCAGAGACAGTCTCGTTACTCGTTCAACCGCCCGTAACGGCGATCCGGCTAGTGAGTCTGAAGACTCGACCAGCGCACATTCGAGGGATGTGTAGATAGCGACAAAACAAGGCATACTCGAAATGGCCCACTCAATGTAGTGGGCTTTTTCATATCTTAAGATCAGTAGTTCAGAGTGTTCTAGTAGTACTTCTTAGTACTACTAGTACGCTTTCAACCTGTATTATAAATTTACCAAAAATCCCCATTTTGACTAAAGTAAACTATAGGCTAACGGGGTTTAAGACAGTCTTAACCTATGTCCTAAAGAGGCTCTTATGATCTATGTATTAATTGCTTTAGCCATCTGCTGCATCAACTTTATCTGGTGGACACACCTGGTAAGGATCTCAAAAGCTGAACTGGAAAAAGCTGAGTATGAGTATGAAGCTACCCAGACAGTTAAAGCACACTTACGCCTCTGCGGTTATGAGGCAAAACTTCACCGTCAACAAATGTGGCATGGGTTCTGGGGAATCTCAGCGTTCATCTGTGCCCTTGTCTGGAGCTGTATGTACAATGGATAAAGATAAGATCAATGAAACAATGAAAGACTTCGACGAGGCTATCGATAAAGCTGAGGCTGAGGTAGCTCGTCTGCAAGAACTTCGTCGTGAGTTCATCAATCAATACAACCTGAATAAGGAAACCAGTAATGAAGACATGGTGGATCAATCGTGATCCTGAAACCCATGCCTACCTTCCTGAGTGCCGTTCCATAAGCCAGAGTAATTCTTATACAAAGCATGAACCAGGCTTCAATGGTTCCCCTCGTCTCTTGTTAGCTAAACGAAATGCTTCACAAGCATTAACTCTGTGGCGGCTAGGTAAATGGGGAATGCATTGGGAAGATGGTATTGATGTGTATCAAAGTAAACCTCACCGTGAAACTCTTCCAATGGAGACAGTCGAAGTGACTCTTCAACGCTGCCTTGAAGGCAAACCAATGGTATTCGTATTCGGATCCAATGAAGCAGGTATCCATGGTGCTGGTGCTGGTGCTGCTAAAACAGCCCTACAACTCTATGGCGCTGTATGGGGTAAAGGTCATGGTCACTATGGCAATAGCTATGCCCTGCCTACTAAGTCTCCTGGCTTACGTACCTTACGTGGTCAGGTGATCCATGAGTATGTGGATACCTTCCTAGCTTATGCACGGGAACATGGTGAACTGAACTTCATGGTCACTCGTGTGGGGTGTGGTCTTGCTGGTTTAAAAGACAGCGATATTGCTCCTATGTTCAAAAATGCCCCAGACAACTGCTATTTCGATAAGGTCTGGGAACAGTATTTAATCAATCCTAAAGTGTGGGGGACTTTTTGAAAAAGTCAGAAATTACTCTGATGAAGAAGCTACTCACTACTTACAAAGATGAGCTTCTTCAAAAGGCATGTGAGTTTAACCCTCCCAATAGGGAGTTAGCTCACTTGTCTAATAAAGTAAAAAACGCAGTACTCGACATTAATGATGCTGAGTGCTTATTGAAAAAGTTAAAAAATAAGGAATCCAAATGACAGCTATCAAATCTACTGCACTTCTGGCTATGGCTCGTGAAGGCTACTGTATCCACCAGATCTCTACAGTATCCGGGGTTAAACTGGAAACTGTACGGGGCATTCTCCGTGCTGCAAACCAGAATGGTGAATTTGATGCTGCACTGCATCTGTCACCTACTAAACGTCAGTTGTCCCATAACCCTGCAATTCTGGCTTCTCGTGCGTATATGTATCCTCAAGTACCTCCTATGGACTACGGCAAGCTGGAAGAACGTGTCCATGCTCTCATGGCCTCTGGTGAAAATGTCTGGGGTAACCCAGAAGCTAAACCAGCGAAACCTAAACTGACTCCTACAGAGTATCTGAAAGTAGCTCAGGATACTGCTGCCATTCTGGCTGCTAAAAAATCACTGGAAAAGGCTAAAGAAGTAGTCGATTCTATTAACCCATTAACCTACGTCCAACACCTGGAAGATGAAGATCTGATGTATCTGCTTCAGGTGGGGATGAACGAACTGCAAAAACGCTATTATGGAAAAGATGAAGCCAGTAGTTAATAGCCTCTACCCTACAGCTGACAGTCTGGACGATGCAATGAATCGTGCTAAAGCCAGTCTGTATGGTTGTTCCCCTAACGATGTACATGCTGCTGTCATGTGCTACCACAATACCCTGATCAAAGAGATGCTCAATGCTCGACAAGATACTGGAGGAACTTCCCAATCGTAGGGAAGAAATACTCCAGCGTGTATTCGAACGAGTAGATATCAGAGATCTTGGCTTTAAACTTGAAGGCTTACCAAGCCCTTGCTTCATATGGACTGGCCCTGATTCAGGGACTGGACGTGGTGGAGGCTATGGGCGTATGAGTCTCAATAGCCAGACTGTAGCTACTCACCTCGTTGTATATACCCACTTCTATGGCTATATCCCATCCAAGAAGCAGATAGACCATAAGTGTCGTAATCGCTTGTGCTGTAACCCTGCACATCTGGAAATGATAAGCCAGAAAGAAAACTGTAAGCGGCGTGACAAAGCTTTAAAGGAGGCTTCATGACATGCGAAGAGTATGACGAACAGTTTAAACGTGAAGTCCTGCCTGACTGGGCTGAACGTTACGATCCCTCCGGGACTCTGGAATTACATCGTCAGCTATGCACAAAAGATGGACGTCGGTTAGGTAATGCTTTCATTACCAAAATCGGATCCACAATGAGCATTGCCGACTTTAAGCCAGAACCCTGTTACACAGTACTGACTGATGCAGGCTCTCAAGTACGAATGATTGAAAGTGAAATTCATGAGTATTTCTATATTGGGGAATATATCTCCAAAGCCTACACAATCCCTGGTTTAAGGAATCGCAAAACAGATGAATAAATATCTGAAACTCTACCTGTATGGAGTAGTGATCTTACTCCTGTCAGGTGTCCTGTATGGAGGCATACTGCCTTCATTGGTATCAGCTAAAGATACCATCCTCGTGTTCATCGGCATTGCTGGTGCTCTGGTGTGGCCTGCTCTGGTGGTCACTTTCGTTTATCGTCAAATCAAAAAGAAGATCAAACATGCGTAAATTTATCATGGGCTGCATTCTGGCAGTCGTTGCAATGACCTCGCTGACAGGCTGCTATGAGCGTGTCGAACCAGGTAACGTGGGTATTATCGTTAACCGTCTCGGTGACGAGAAGGGTGTTGAACAGCAAGTGAAAGGTGTAGGCCGTTACTGGATCGGCTGGAACGAAGACCTGTACACGTTCCCGACCTTCAAGCAGATGAAAACCTACGACGGGATCTTTACGTTCCAAATGTCTGACGGTACAACCATCGGCTATCACATCGGTGTGGCTTATAAAGTCAACCCGACTAAAGTAGCGACAGTCTTCCAGACCTATCGTAAAGGTGTGGATGAAATCACCGACAGCGATCTGCAACAGAAGATTGCTGACAGCCTGAACCGTCTGGCTTCACGTATGACTACTGACAAGTTCATTGACGGTGGTAAATCTGATCTTCTTACCCAAGCACTCAGCATGATCCAGGCTGAAATGACCCCAGTTGGTATTGAGGTGATCAGTCTGTCCTATGTGGGCAAGCCTGAATACCCACCAACCGTCATTGCTTCCATTAACGCCAAAGTAACTGCAAACCAGGTTACATTGCAGCGTGAACAAGAGATCAAGCAATCTGAAGCTGAAGCAGAGAAAGAACGTGCGAAAGCTCGTGGTGAATCCGACTCTGCACGTATCCGTGCCCAAGGTGAAGCTGATGCTATCAAATTGCGTGGTGAAGCACTCGCTGCTAACCCGAACGTAATTCAACTGGATGCCATTGCTAAGTGGAACGGTGTAATGCCTACCACTATGGTGCCAGGTGCTTCTGTACCTTTCGTCCCTGTTAAGTAACTTCCTAAACCTGGTTTCATGTAAGCCAGGTTTGTGAATGTCACTCATAAACCTATTAAGGAATTAATCATGTCCCATAACGACAAACGTACTCCCCATACTGATGCTCTGGAAACTCTGGGCATGATCCATCAACACGATGAAAAACGTGATGCTATTCATCTGGGTGTTGAACCAGTGGAAGCAGGTGAACAACTGGCTGTAGGTGCCATCATTGGCATCAAAGACGGTAAGGCATACCAATCTACCAAGCGTAACGGTATCAAGGCTCTGGGCATTGTAGACCCGTTCCTGGAAAGCAAAGTACTTCCCGGTCAACGTTTCTGGTTAGTGGTGATGCCTCGTCAGATCACTTCCCTTCGCCACGTTTGGGAACATCCTGATTTCCCTGATTCTCGTGAAACCAGTCACGCAGTAGCAGTATCGAAAGCATGGGACGATCTCAGTGATGCTGAACGTAAAACGCATGTAGCTATTGGTACTGAGTTAGGTAAAGCGTGGGAATACTTGGAAGAGTATGCCCGTGAGCTGTCTGATTATGATGATCAGTTTACTGCTGATGACCTCTTTGATACAGGTAAAGTAAACCTGGAAGATCCCTCAGGCTGGAACTATCTGGTAGGGGGTTCATCTATGGAAGGTGAACGTCCTTCTGCTGAATATTGGGAAGCAATGTCTGTATTGCTTAACCGCGACCTTACTGAAGTTAATAAACCTAACTTCTTCTCCTGCTCCTGCTAAGGAATTCACATGTTCGATGTTGCATTAGTAATCGGTGCCACTACCGACACTACCCCAGAAATTACTGTTCAAGTGATCCTTGATGGTGTGCCTATCATGGATCCTCAAGTCATTACTGCTGAAGTAATGTCTGCTGTATCAAACAAGATCCTTGCCCAAGGTGGTAAGGGTATTGGTTACATGATCAATAAAGACGGTAGCTTAGGCGACCGTATTAAATTCACCGCATCTAAAGTAGAGACTATCTAACATGGCAACGACTCTGACAACACCTCTCGACATTTCCAAAGCTGCTAACACCGTAGCCCATATCATGAAGCAAGGTCTTGTACCTATGCTGTATGGTGCCCCTGGCTTCGGTAAATCCTCTATTGCGCAGGAAGTAGCTGATACTTACAACCTGCTGCTGATCGATCTCCGTCTGGCTGGTATGGAACCAGTAGACATGAATGGCGTACTGGGCTTCAACGATGACAAAACCAAGGGTAAATATATCCCTCTGGATGAAATCCCGCTGGAAGGCGATCCTATCCCGGTTAACCCTAAAACGGGCAAGCAGTATGCTGGTTTCCTGGTACTGCTGGACGAACTGACCTCTGCTGCTGACGACACTAAAGCTGCAAGCTACAAGTTCATTCTGGACAAGAAAGTAGGCCAGAAACACGTACACAAACGTATGTGGATCATGGCTGCTGGTAACCGTGAAGACGATGGTGCAATTGCATCCTCTCTGGGTACTGCACTGGGTTCTCGTGTGGTCAACTTGACTATTAAAGAAAACCTGAAGTACTGGCTGAAGCTGTTCACTGCAACTCTGGATCCTCGTATTGTGGCATTCCTCAACTACGAGCCAGATGCATTCAACAAGTTCAACCCGGATGCCAACGAGTATACCCATGCGTGTGCTCGTACCTGGTCTATGCTGTCTAAACTCATTTCTCCGCTGGAATCTATTGAAGGCTGGGATTCGATGATCGACGGTACTGTAGGTGTAGCCACTGGACGTAGCTTCCGTACCTTCGTTACCTACTTCTCTAAAGTAGTAACTATGGAACAGATCCTCAAAGATCCTGAAGGTGCTCGTATCCCTACTAACGAACCATCCTGGATGTATGCGCTGACTGGTGTACTGGCTCGTGGTGTAGCTGAAGATAACATTGCTAAAGCGATGACCTTCATTGAACGTATGCCAGCATCCTACCAGGTGATCTCAATGCGTAGCATCATTGCACGTAACCCTAAACTCGGCAGTAATGTTGAGGTAAGCAACTGGTGTACTCGCCACGCTGACGAACTTTTCTAAGGAATTACAATGTCACCACTTGAGAAGATCCTCGACAAAGCCTTTACTACTCTGGCTTTGGATGAGAAGTATGTGTTCTGGGCTTCAATGATCCTCAGATTAAAACATAAGGAAGTGCCCGCTGGGCACCCTTGTGATTCTGCTTACACGGATTCTTTAACCGTGTATTACAACCAGAAATTCATGGAGATGCTCAAACCTGCTGAACACCCTTTTGTGGTGGCTCATGAAGTTGGGCATATTGTGCATGAACACTGCACCACTTTCCCTGTAGATCTGGATGAAGATCTGTGGAACCAGGCTGGTGACTATGTAATCAACCTGGAATTGAAAAAGTCTGGAATGCCAATGCCTACAACTATTAAGGTATTGGTAGACTCCCGCTTTGATGGCATGACCACCATGCAGGTATACCGGATTCTTCAACAGGAAGAGGCTAAGAAACCAGGCACTCACAAGGGTAAGAACCCTATGCCTGATTTCAATAAACAGCCCCTGACTCAAGAAGAACAGGAAAGCCAGAAACAGCAAATTGATAGCATCCTACTGGGTGCTAACATGGCAGCTGAAATGGCTGAGGCAAACCAGACTGGTAAACAGTTTGGTCGTGGTACTAAGGATATGGCTCGCCGTATTGAGGATCTCTTGAACCCTCCAATTCCATGGCAGCACTATCTGAAGATCTTCTGTGAGAAGGTCACACGTAAGCCTGGTCGTACATGGTCACGTCTTCGTCGTCGTATGCTGGTACACGATATCACTGCTCCAGAACGCCGTGGTAAGTCCCTGGGACGTATTTCATGGGCTATTGACGTATCTGGTTCCATTGGCAAGAAAGAGTTCACCATCTTCTTAGGTGGTGTCTATCAGGTACTGAAACTGTTTAAACCCGACGAGATAAAGCTGTATCAGTTTGATACTGATATCAAGGATATCTCCCGGATCTGTACAGTGCGTGATCTGCTCAATGTTAAATTCAGTGGTGGTGGTGGTACTTGCATCGACAGTACCATTGAAGACTTCGCCCGTGATAAAGCATCATTAGGGATGTTCATCCTGACTGATGGTTATCTCAGCCAGCACAATCTGGAAGATCCTAAACGTCCTGTAATCTGGTTCGTTTATGATAACCCGAACTTTGTACCAAAATTTGGCAAAGTGGTTCACTTTACAATGGAAGGGCTTGTATAAAAGCCCCCTTAACCAGGAGCATTTATGCAGCTATCCCAAGGCCAACAGAAAGCCTGTGAATTCATAACGGACTTTCTGCTTAACAAACATCAACCTCATGACATCATCGTCCCCCGCTTTCAGGGGGATGAAGATCCCATGGTATTCAACAGTAATCAGGTAATGGTCTTATCTGGTGCTGCTGGTACAGGGAAAACCACCGTCATTAAGTATGTGCTTGAACATCTGGAAAAAGTACAGAAGACGATGGAAGCACTGGGGATTAAAGTACAGCGTAATCCCCGCGTCGAATTCACGGCTACCACCAATAAGGCTGCTGAAGCCTTCGAACATGCTATGGGTTGTACTGCAAAGACAATCCACAGCCTGCTTCGGTTGGGTATGGAAGAAGATCCAGTAACCTATAAGGATGTGCTGGTATCCCATAAACCCATGGAATTACTCTTTGGCACCTGGGTCTTTGTAGATGAAGCCAGCTACATCGATATGACCTTGTTAGAGCATATCTATATGAAGCTAGGTAATGGCACCAAAGTAATCTTTATGGGCGATAAAGCCCAATGTAAGACTGCTGAAGGTGACCTGCCCGTATTCGAAGAAGGCCGCTTCCCCATGGTCGAGTTAACCCAGATCATGAGACAGTCTGATGATAACCCTGTACAGGCGTTGTCTAAGCGTCTTCGTCAATGGGTGCTCGAAGGGGGCCCTACACCTCCATGTAATGTGGATGGTAAGAACATCATCTGGGTAGAACGTAGTAAGTTCGAAGCAGGGATGATCAGGGATATGTCCCGTGATGAATGGGAATACTCCACCAGCAAATTCCTGGCTTTTACCAATAAGCGAGTGAACGAAGTAAACCATAAGATTTATTCCATGGTTACTGGCTCTCAGACGCTTAGAGAAGGTGACTATGCGATCTGTAACAGCTATGTAGGTGGTATTAAGAATGTCCTCCCTGCTATTGGCACAGACCGTCTCGTTTACCTTACTGGTTTAGAACCAGACAAACAGCTGGGTGAAGAAGGTCACTGGGTTTACACCGACCGTAACCGTAAAGGTTCCAAAGACTTTAAATCAGGAGAAGTAGTTCAAGCTTATTTCATGCCCAATGATAAAAAGGCTAAAGATAAGCTACTCAGGCGTTTCTCCAAAAAGCTTCAGGAAATGGTTTTCGCAGAAAATCCTGAAGAGTTTACTAAGATCAAAAATGCCCTGGATAAGGTTAAAAGTACCTGGATCGATCTACGTCCAGTGTTCGGATGTACTATCCATAAAGCACAAGGTTCTACCTTCCGTCGTGTCTATGTGGACTTGGGTGATCTCAATCGTTGCCGAGATATCGATCAGCTTCGTCGCCTGCTCTACGTAGCTATTTCTCGTGCTCGTTTGCAGGTAGTACTTACGGGGGATATACCATGATAATTAAGACTACTGAAATGGATCTTTTTTGTCGGTGTTTCAAACAGGCTATGTTTGATAAAGCCAAAACAGACTTTAAAGTTTGGGTGTTTGAGAAAATATTACCTAAACACACAGCTTTAACAGGTTCTAAGTATTTCACCAGGAATGGGGAGCATCATCCAACTTACATAATAGAGGATGCTCCTGTAGTTCAACTACACCCTTCATTATGTGAAGCCTTTGACGAACGCTTTGATCAGTTACGTCAAATGGAAGAACTTGAGGGTAATTACTACGAATACCTTCTGAGGGATCTCGTAGCTAATAGTGGCAGTCTATCTGACTTTTTTGTCCTTCTGCCTGAAGCTATGCATGAAACTATCAGGTCAATAGGATTAAAAGCTCATGATGAACCCACTTCGGTATCTTCAGAGCAAATCGTAGAATTCCGTAAAGAACATGCAAAAGCAATCTCAATGTTTAAACGTCGTAAAACGATGGAAAGCATTGGGGTTAACAAAGGATCAATCATATGAAACCAGTAGTTAAAGATGTTATGCATGACCTCCGTAAGCTGCTTCCAGTAGCTGAACAGGCATTGAGTACTCAAACCATGAAACTGGATGAGCGTGTTACAGCTATCAGTCAATGGCGTGAACTCACTTCACCAGCAATGATCACAGTCTTGCTGGATCGTATTGACCAGTTGGAAAAGCTCTGGATAGAGCCTACCAAAGACATGGTGAATGCCGGACTAGGTGAAGTTCAACGAATCGCTGAAGAGTGGGATGAAGCCTGGGACTTTGACTTAGCTGAAATCAGTGATGATCAGGCATCTGATATGGCCGTGTTCACCCTGCAAGCTATGGCAGGCAAGCTGCCTAAAGAGCCTGACTAATGGCCTCATCAATCAAGAGGCCATGGACTAAAGAAGAAAAAAGCTTCCTGATTGATAACTACCTGCGTGGTATGCCCATTAAAAGACTTGCTGTCTGTTTGGGGAGATCTATTAACTCAATAGACTCTGCAATCAGGGTGCTTGGACTTTCTGAATTGCGTAAAGAGATCAGAGATGAAACCAGAATTAAAATCCTGGATTATCTCTTTGATCACACGCTGGAACAGGCCGAAGCTCACTTTAATATCTCCCATCGTCTTGCCAGACGTATAGCTGATAGCTATCCGGGAGGACTCAAAAACCTACGTTTTGAAAGGAAAAGAAATGCCGCTCTCGAAGCAACAAGTCGTCTTCCTCAAGATGGCTAAGTCTGGTACTGCCCCTCGTTCTAATAAAAACCGTACAGGGACTGCTTTAGCTAAAGCTGGTCTTATCAAGTTTAATCAGATGTATGGTTGGCATCTTACCCCACAAGGTATTGAAGCCTTAAATCAAGCTGCCTAACAAATAAGCCAGATTTATTCTGGCTTTTTCTTATTAAAAGTCTTAGTAAATCTTACTTGAGGATATTCAAATGCAAGTTGCGGATATGCAAAACAAATCAACCTCTGCCTCTCTGGGTGCTGGGGAAACTCTCGCTGTATCTATGGTAGAGGATGCTGCATTTCTGATGATGCTGTCATCTAACCTGTATTCAAACCAGCTGCTGGCAGCTATTCGTGAGCCTCTCTGCAACGGATGGGATGCTAACATCGAAGCTGGTACTACCGATCAACCCCTGAAGATCTCCATCACCACTGATGGTGAACTGATCATTCAGGATAACGGTCTGGGTATTCCCCCGGAGAAGATCGCCCAAATCTATGGCACCTATGGTGCTTCCACCAAGCGTAACGACAGTAAGACTACTGGTGGCTTTGGTTTGGGCAGTAAAGCTCCATGGGCACTTGTGGATGCCTTCTGTGTGACTTCTGAGCACAACGGAACGAAGACAGTCTATAACATGGCTCGTTCAGTAGTAGAGAACCAAGGCAAACCAGGTATTACACCTATGGTTAGCGTCCCTACTACCCGCTCTGGTTTAACTGTCAGCTTCCGTTTAACCCTGGATCAGGCTCAGACAGCTCATACCTATCTGAAGTATCTGGTTATGCATGGCGAAATGAATGCAGAACTCAGTTGGATGGGTGGCGAATTTGAGCCTATGGCTAAACTGGGTATGTCCCAGGCGCCTGGTTCATGGAATACAGATGATGAAGTTTGGTACAACAAGTACATGGGTAACCACAGAATCTTTGTGCGTTACGGTGCTGTCATCTACCCAATGCTGTTTACAGAAGCCACCAGCAAAGCCACTGGAATGCTCTCAGAGTTTATGGAGATCGTTGGTATCCAACGTCTGCTGGTTCAAGCAGCTCCTGATACTCTGGCATTAACCCCAGCCCGTGAAGCCTTATCCAGCCAGAAACTGACTGAAGACGGCCTGACCGATCTCTGTGTGCAGCTCGTTGCAACCATGGAGAAGGATATCATTGCTCAGATCCCTTCTTCTATCGCTGCTACTTGCAAACGTATGCGTGAAGGTAAGTTTTCCAAGGGGCAGCCTGCTATTGGCAGCACTGCCAACATTCTGGAGGAAATCCAACCTAACGTAGTTAAACGCTATCTTAGTAGTAACCTTGGATCCTCTATTCGTATGAAGTACTGGAAAGAACTCAAAGAAGCCGAACATGTTGGCTTCAAAAAGTTATACCAGTTTACTAATCCAGAATGGCTACATGCTAACCAGGCTCTATGGGATTTACGCAAAGCTACCACATATGGCACTCACAGAACCCGTGAAGCTATCTATGCATTCCTTCGCAAACATACCATTAAACGTATTATGCGAGGTATTGCTGGGGCTGATTTTATCTCGGTTAAAAGTTTACGTTTCAGTACCCAAGAAAATACCTGGTGGGGACGTAATGTCTATAGCGATGACTTTATGCGTCGTATCCCGTTCTCTGGTACTCAGATCGTAACTTACCTTGAAAACCAGGTAGTGTTTCTCACTTCCCGGTTGAAAGGTATTGCTGCGAGTAAGTCTGCGTATACCGGGTATGTGCAAGGGACTTCCAATGCTGCATGGGCACTGAAAGTGGATCCACGAGCTAAAGCTCCTGAGATTGCTGCTGTTGCTGCAAGACTGGAAAAGCTTGGGTTTACTGTAGTAGATCTGACCCCAGGGGTAGCATGGGATCCTGCCTATCAGGAAATCCTCGAAGCAAAGGAAAAACGTGAGAGAAAAGCCAAGATTAAAGCTGAAAAACCTGGCAATAATCTGGGTACTGTCTCTGCGTATTTAAAAAATGGTAACTGGCAACTTAAGGGTGAAATTAATGCCTGTAAAAAACCTATCCAGGTAAACCAGAACCCTAAGTATTTCATCTCTATTGATGATATCCATGGGGGTATGCTGGGAAGCTTTATTCATCTGAAGGATGCTACACCAGAGGACTTGTTCGATGGGGTAGTTGTTCGTAATGGTATCGAACGCCGTATGGCTGAGAACCGTGGTGCTATCGATGTAGATGCCTATTTTATACCGCGTGTTAAACAAGTGGTATTGAGCAAAGCATTTGCAAAGTATGTCACCAAAGAACGCCAGAAAGCCTTGGCTACTCAGCATCGTATCTCCTCTCAGGATATCAAGCTGTGTACTAAACTCGGCATTAAACTGCCTGGTTTGGAAAAACTACGTTATGATCCTTACTTCGAACGTATTCTCGATCTTACTCCATCTACAGTAGCTGTTTATGCTTATACTCCAGAAGAGTATGAGAAGCTAAATGCAGATGAAAATTGGGATCCTATCCAAACCATCATGCGGGGTCGGCTGGAAGAGTTACCCTTTATCAAGAAATTGAAAGTGCTGCGTAAAGACCCTATGTTACGTGCCCTTGGGCATGGTGACGGAAGTGTCTTTCAGTGGCTCATTCAATATCCAGAGCGGGCTTCTGCTCTGAAAACCATCGTTTTAAGTGCACTCAAAAACGGAACTAAATCATGAAAAAACTAGTGACCATCGTAGGAATCTCTGTCGATGCTCAGAATGCTGTCCTCTATTTAGAGGATGGCAGTACTGTGACTATTGCACAGGGTGATCCTCGTTTGCCGAACATCGTCGAAACAGCCAAAAAGCAAATCCCTGTGGATGGCTCTGCGGTTGTAGACATTGCAGAACCTGTCAAGGTACGCAATGAGTTCAAAGAAACTGAAGAAGGCACTGGAGGACTTATCAAGTTCTTCCGTGTTGCCAAAAGTTTCATCAAAAAGTTCATCGACACTGAATCCCCTGAAAAGGTGGATGAGAGTGTTGCTCACATCTCGCCACTGGAACTGGGTATCAAACCAGGCCAGACCATTCTAGATGTAGAAGAAGCTGATGACCTCACTTATGCTTTGGAAGCTCCATCTGCGGCAGTAAAAGCAGAAGAAGCCTTAGAAGCATTGAAAGAAGCAGTTGAAGCTCCTGTGGTTGAGGTAACTAAACCAGCAGAACTCACCAATGATCAGAAAATCGATCTGGCTACAGCCCGTATGCGCGAGCTTGCAGGCAAAGGCAGTACTGTTGATGATCCTGAATTCCACAAACCAATCACGGATGAAGATCCTGATACCATTGTGGCAATCAACACTCAGACAGGTAGTGTGATTCCCCATGCTCATAAGCTGTCGTCTCAGATGAAAGCAGCAAGTAAGCTGAAGGATTTCCGTGGCTTCGTAAACTTCCTGAACCGTCTGGAACCTGTCCTGAAAGATCGTGGGCACTCTGCTGAAGACCTGATGAAGTTCATCGAATACGGTGACCTTCCTATTGCAGATGACGGCTGTATCGTTATCTACAAACGCCTCAAAGAGAAGCATGGAACTTTCGTGGATGTTCACTCCGGGAACATCAAACAGAACGTGGGTTCCTATGTCTTCATGAAACCAGGTCTGGTTGATCCTAACCGTCGCCAGGACTGCTCTAACGGCCTCCATGTAGCTTCCCTGGGCTATCTCAGCAGCTTCTCGGGTAACGTCACTGTGATGGCTAAAGTACGTCCTGAAGACATCTTTGCTGTACCAGAATACAGCCGCACTAAAATGCGTGTATGTGGTTACCACATCCTTGCTGTACTGCCTGAATCGCTGCGTAACCACGTTAACAGTGGTGGATCTATCTCTTCTATTCCAGAAGGTAAAGAGCTGCTGAACAAAGTTCTGCGTGGTGCTCATGTGGGCATTACTGAACTGGTTGAAGTGGGTGGTCACAATGGCAGTAAGGTGACTTACACCAAGGTCGAAAATACTGAAACAGCAAAAGCTGAAGAAGTAAAAGTAGATCTGGTTAAGGAAACACTGGAACAATCTGATCTGTCAGAAGCAGCACCTACTGAAAAGGTATCGCCAGTGTTGGCTGCTGATCTGAAGGAACCTGCTCCAGTTGTTGCCCCTGAAATCAAGAAGACTAAAATTGACCTCCTTTGGGAACAATTTGAAGCTGCTTACCTGGCTGAAGATCTGGCTACTGCTCAGAAGTTTGCAGAGGAATTACTCTCTGCCAAACAGAAAGCTAAGAAAGGCTGGGCTAAACTGGGCATCTCTGATGAAGATGCAGAGCTGATCCTGTCCATTCGTGAAGCCAGTGATATCAAAGTCACTACTCCTGAAACAAAAGCTGAATCTACAGCTAAACCAGAAGGTAAGGCTATGACAGTCAAAGAGCAGGCACAAGAGTTGTATCGTGTCTTCAAAGAGACTAAAGCCAAAGGTAACCGTGCTGACACCAAAGATGCAGCAGGGGAACTTCAGTTCTTCATGTCCTCTCGTAAGAAAGGGCCAAAAGCATTCGGACTTGATCCGAAAGTCAGTGATGAACTGAAAACCTGGCTTAAGTAGTACCGAGGGGCTTCGGCCCCTTTTCTTTCGTATGCCACTAGAGAGGTAGGCTATGCGTCATATCATGTTCGCTCATAAACCTGAATTCGAGACAGCAATACTCATCAAAGAGTCTGCTTTCTATCAGGATCAGATTGAGCGTCACTACGTTAATCCTTTAGTCGAAGCTGGCTATGCCAAAGAGAACATTCTGGCGTTTTCGCTAGAGTATGAATCAAATGGTAAAGCTCCAGCCAAGTTCTGTAAGGATTATCTGGCTAAAATTCTCCCCCAGCTTAAGAAAATGGGTGTTAAGTACATTTACTGTGCTGACTCCACTTACTTTAAGTGTCTGGTTAAGAATGCCAAGATCGATGCAATGATCGGTTATGGTACTCCCTGTTCAATACCGGGGTATGAGGATATTGAGATACTGGTAGGTATTAACTATCAGGCTCTACTCTATAACCCAAACCAGGCAGAAAAACTGGAAATGTCTGTGCAAGCCTTAGCAGGTAAGGTAACCAACAGCTATAAAGCTTTGGGTGCTGATATCCTGAAATGGGCTTTGTATCCACAGACTGAAAAGGAAATTGACGAGGCGTTTGCCAAGTTAATGTCCTACCCTAAGCTGACCTGTGATATCGAAACTTTCAGTCTTGATATCTTTACTGCTGGCATTGGTACTATTGCTTTCAGTCCTGATAACACAGGCGGTATAGCATTCACCTGTGATCTTGCAGTAAGTGAGGGGGAAAACTACCGTTGGTTTAACGAAGGCTTTCGTATTAAGCTCCGTAAGTTCTTTGAGGAATATAAGGGTAACCTGAAATTCCACAGAGCTAACTTTGATACCAAAGTCCTGATCTATAACCTCTGGATGAAAGATCCCCTGGATAATGAAGGTTTACTGCGTGGCCTGGATTGTCTCTATCGAGATTGTGATGATACTCGCATCATTGCTTATCTCGCACTGAACAATACTGCAAAAAACGAACTGAGCTTGAAACAGCTTGCTCATGAGTTTGCAGGTAACTGGGCTATGTCTGATATTACCAATATCCTGGTAATTCCCTTGCCTGAACTGCTTCGCTATAACATCATCGATACCATGTCTACCTGGTACGTCTATAACAAGTATTACCCTGTTATGGTTCGTGATATGCAGCTTGAGCTGTATAAATACCTGATGATGCCAAGCCAGAAGACAATCACCCAAATTGAACTTACTGGGATGCCTATGATCCCTGCTATGGTGGATAAGGCAGAGAAGCAATTACAGGAATTGCATGATCGAAGCCTTAAAACTTTGTATGCACACCCTCTGGTTCAGAAAGCAGAAGCGCTTATCCAAACCAGAGCAATGGAAGCTAAGAATGCCACTCTGAAGACTAAACAGTACCCTCTCAGTGCTTTCAGTCATCTTAAGTTCAATCCCAATAGTGGCAACCATCTGATCACTTTACTTTATGAAGTGATGAAACTTCCTGTGCTGGACAGAACCAAAACCAAGCAGCCATCTACGGCTGGTGCAACACTTAAGAAGCTGGAAAACCATGCTACTGAAAGTGGGAAGGTAGTACTCAAAACTCTTCGTGAGTTTGGAGATGGTGAGAAGATCCTCACCAGTTTTATACCCACCTTTAAAAATGCCTTTAACAAAGGTAATGGAAGATCTTACCTACATGGTAACTTCAACCTGGGTGGTACAGTATCAGGGCGATTAAGCTCATCGGATCCAAACCTACAGCAACTACCTTCTGGGAGTACCTTCGGTAAACTCATCAAGAAATGCTTTGCTGCGCCTGATGGTTGGGTATTCGGTGGAGCAGACTTTAATGCTCTGGAAGACCGTATCAATGCACTGTTAACGCAAGATCCTAACAAGGTCAAAGTGTTCACGGATGGCTTCGACGGTCACTCGTTACGTGCTGTGGGCTATTGGGGTGCCAAATTAATGCCGGATATCGACATTAATGATCCAGCTTCTGTAAACCAGATAGCTGAAAAGGATCACCCATACTACCCACTCCGTAATAAGTCTAAAGCACCAAGCTTTGCACTTCAGTATCAAGGCACCTGGGTTACTCTGGTTAAGAACTGTGGCTTTTCTGAAGAGGAAGCTAAAGAGATTGAACAAAACTTCCATGCACTTTATGCGATATCTGGTCAGTGGGTTAAAGATCGTATTAAGCAAGCCTGTAATGATGGCTATGCCACTGGTGCCTTTGGGCTGCGTATTCGTACCCCACTCCTTGCACGTTCGATCCTGGATACCACCAAGACGCTACGTGAAGCTGAAGCTGAGGGACGTACATTAGGCAATGCTATCTCAGGTCAGTCTTATGGTCTGTTAACCAACCGTGCTGCTAATGAGTTCATGAAGCGTGTGTGGGCTTCAGAGTTTCGTTATGACATTCTGCCTGTGGCTCTGATTCATGATGCTATCTATGTGCTGATGCGTAACAACGTAAGGGTAATCAAGTTTGTTAATGACAACTTGATCGAGTGTATGGCATGGAAAGGTTTACCTGAAATTGCTGATCCACGAATCCCTCTGCCAGCTGAACTGGACTTGTATTACCCCAACTGGGCCAATGCTATCACTCTGCCTAACAACCTCGCAGAAGATGATATAAAGCCCTTTGTGGCTAAAGCACTGGATAAGCTAAAACAAAAAGAGGCATCACATGCGTAGATTGATCTTCTGTGACCTGGACGGAGTTCTGAACGGTAACAGTGAGTTTCGAAAGCAGTACATCCCCAAAGACCCATCAAATCAGCACGAGTGGCTTGATTGGCATAAAGCCTGGGTGTTTGAGCCTTTGAACCATAAAGGTATTGAGATGGTTAAATCACTGATTAATCAGGATTCAGTTCTGATTAGTCTGTCTAACCGTAGCAAAGTTCTGGATAAAGAAACAAACGATCGTTTCAAAGAAGAAGGTAATCTTATCTTCGACTTACTCCATAACCGCAGTGAAAATCTGGGTGGAAGTGCAGCTAACTTCAAACTGGAAGCGTTGCTGTCACTGATCCCGATGTTCTGCATGGGTGCCATGACTACGATGGATAAAGTAGAAATTTTCCTGATCGATGATGACAAATCTGTCATTAATAAAGTCAGAAAATACCTACCTAACGTCAGCGCTATCTTGGTGCCCAAGTTTAGCGTAGAGGATCCATGGTAAAACTTAACATTGAACTCAAGTACCTTAAACCAGAGGTGGGGTTATACCTTGAATGCCCTGAGAGCATCACATCACTGGCAAGCCAATTGATTATGGGTGCTCCAGTGGCTGAAAGTGTGTATCAATGCACTGGTTTCTGGACGTTGCTTACTGGTCAACTGTACTTTCTAAACCAGAAAGTCACACTGGTACAAGAAGAACCTGACAAGGCTATCTTTGTTGAGAACCTTAAAGGGATTACTAAAGGTCTTCATGAGATTAACTTTAGTCGTCTACGTCTTCGTAACCATAACCAGAAAGGGTTCATGAAAGCGATCAACGCCAAATTTGCTAGTTTATGGTCAGATAATTCTGAGCATTCAAAGTAAATTAACGTTACAATCCATTTCATGTAAGTGAATTGGAGTAGTGTCATGACCCCAGATCAGCAACAGAACTTTTATGTTCAGCTACTGGGTGCTCTCCTGATTAGTACTGTCAGTGGTGCAATCTCCGTTGGGAGACGAATCCTACGCTATGGTCAGGTAACCTTCGTTGCAGCAGCTACAGAAATGTCAGCAGCTCTACTCGCAGGCTATTTGGCATGGGATGCTTACCCTGTAGTGGCAAGTCAATTGCCTACTGGGATTACGCAACCCATATTCATTTCAGCATCTGCCTATCTGGGGATTAAGATCTTCCAGTATGTGGAGAGGCTGTTTGAAGGCAAGACGTCCTACACAGGTTCACCTAAGTAACCTCAAGCCCTCTTCGGAGGGCTTTTTAATTGGAGAAATCATGCAACTTACTGCAATGGATTTAACTACTATTGTAGGTCTTATCATCCTGCTAAATAACAGAGAAGTGGAAGTAGAAGTAGATGATACTTTTACAATGTTCAATGACCAATTCATTGAAGTAGAAAAAACAGTAATTATGTTCCGAGAACGTAGTGACAGCTGGTACTGTTCTTTTGATCAAGTCATTGTATTAAATGAAATAGGAGAAGGAACCATATCACTTACCGAAGGAGATGCCTGGGATATCTATGATGATGTTGTATTACCCATCAAAGTCCAAGTATCAGTACCTTTAACTGCTGAAATTTTACTCAAAAAGAGGATAGGAATTTTATGAGCTTTCGCGGAAAAGTCTGGAGCATATTAGCAATACTGCTAATTGCTTTCTGGTGGCTGGCTTACCAAGCCAATGATCTTGTTCTGACTCTGTTAACACTGGTACTCAAATGAAACCATTCTTGAAATGGGCAGGTGGTAAATATCGCCAGCTTCCCCAAATCCAACCCTTCTTAGTTGGTAATCGTCTCATTGAACCTTTTGTGGGTGCAGGATCAGTATTTATGAATGCTGGTTTCGATAAGGTGGCTATCAATGATGTTAATCCTGATTTATGCCAGCTCTACTTAGCCCTCATCCATAATGGTGATTATGTGTTGAACCAGGCAAAGAAACTCCATGAGTGGTGTAACTCAGAAGCCCGCTACAATCAGCTCAGAGCTAACTTTAACAGTGGTAAGTTCAATTCCCTGTCTAAAGCCGTGTTCTTCCTGGTGCTCAATCGTACTGGCTTTAATGGCCTGTGTCGTTACAACAAGAAAAAGGAATTCAATGTTCCTTGGGGCCAGAAAGAACAACCTTACTTCCCTGAACAGGAACTCCGAGATTTCATCAATTCTGGGTTGAAACCCACGGTAGCAAACACAGACTTCATGTTATTTATGGATACTGCTCAGGAAGGTAATGTTGTATTTTGTGATCCACCTTATGAGCCAATGCCTAAACATCAGGGGTTCACAAGCTACAGTGGCACCAGCTTCAAGTGGGGAGATCAGAAACGTCTGGTAGGTAAAGCTCTTGAGCTTAAAGCCAGAGGTGCAAGAGTGGTCATTACAAACAGTAGTGCCCCACGCTTAGTTGATCTCTATACCAAAGCTGGTTTTGACATTCACCCATTAACTGCAACTCGTAGTATCTCAGCTAAGGCTGAATCACGAGAAGTGGTCAAAGATATCATTGCTGTTCTGAAACCATGATCATCAGTTCAACCTTCAACATCTGCCCAATATGTGGGATCGAACGTAGTAAACGTGTGCATTCTAAATGCTCTAAGATCCTTCAGAAACGTGCTCAGAATCCTGCTGTACAGGCTGAGTATGCAACCATTCGTAGAAATGCCCGAGGGTATGACAGAAATGAGGTAGTGCATACTAACCGCATTAGTCGTATCAGGGCTGCAACTCACAGGATTGCCTCTCTATGACAGACAAAATTCCAGCTGAAATAACTATCTTTTTCAGAAATAACGGCTCGCTCACTTTCCGTGCAAATAAGCTTGTGGAAAGTCCTAATGCCTTCCACTTCGGAAAGATAATCGTACCCTTTGCCTTTATCAGGGATACTGCGGTAAAGGATCCTGATAACCTTTTAGGTTTGACAGGGTAATAAAAAAGCCCCCAGTTGGGGGCTTATTCATGCTGGTAGCTATTAACCACCAGCTTCAGTGACAGTCACTACGCAGGTAGTGGACTGAATTTCTTTACCAGCTGCGTCATAGACTTCAGCATGGTAAGAACCAGCCATATCCAGAGTAGCTGCACCCAGATTAAGGGTAGAGCTACCCAGAGTCTGAATAGCAGAGCCACCTTTAAACCAGGTAACGCTATACGGTGCAACACCGCCAGTAGCAACTACCGCGAGTTCCAGAGCAGCACCTTCAACGACAGTTTTAGTAGCTGCCAGATCAGTGGTCAGGCTCAGGGCTGCTGGTTTAGTGTAAGCAGCACCAGTGATATCTTTATTTACTGCCGCAGCTACATCAGCAGGCACTTTAGCCATGCCACCCTGAAACAGGGGGACAAAATCATAGCCTTGTGCCAGCACATCATCGGTAGTGATAACACCAGCACCGATAGAGGGGACTTTAGACATAGGTGTTTCCTCTTCATGAAAAGTCTAGTTAATGTACATCATTCTACTGGTTTATACGAAATAAACCAACTTAGTATTACTTGCCTGATTGGATGGCGTCATAGGCTTTTTCACAGGTGAATCCAGCACTACTGGCTTTGTCGGCGTAGTCAGCCAACTGTCTGTTTCGTTCGAGAGATTTTTCGAGCACGTTGGCAAGCAGATCGAGGGCTTCTCTGGCTGTCTTGCCTCTTTGGATAGTACCGGAATCTTCGGAGCTGGTGTCGGCAAGTAAACGGTTGATCCGTTGCTGCAACCTACCAATAGAAGCATTGGCAGTATCAGCGTCAGAGCGAGCTTGTGCGAGGTCTTTAGCCCCTTGTTGTGCGATTGCATCAACATTGTTTTGGTACTCCCATTCTTTGACTCTGGCCTCCTGAGTAGCTTTGGCAGAAGCATCACTATACTTCTGTTTTAAATCAGAGTACTTAGCAGACCAGTGGTTATCAGTTACAACATAGGTTAAGTAACAAGCCCCGGCAAGTAAAGCCAGGGCTAGTACAGAACCTAACAAAACAGAATACTGTTTAATTAGATCCTTGATCATTACGTTTCTCCTGAGAAACCAGACGAGCAACAATCGCTGAGATACCCAGGAAAGTTGTTAATCCAGCAAGAGCATGTGGGGGTAATGAATCCTTAAACTCCTGTGGAAAGTAACTCCAGATTTCAGGAAGTGCAACGATCACTACCATAATATGCACAGAATACCACTTCCATGCTGACTTCCAGTTTTCTACAAGTTTCATGCAGCATTTACCCCTATTTTAATTGCTTCATCACCAGACTTGCCGTCCCATGTAGCAAGGTTAGCAGCACGACGACGTACTAAACCTCTCATAACTTTACCGTTAGCCATACGGAATTGAGGAATACGTTTACGCATCTCAGCAGTATTACCCGATGCAACAAAGTCATCAAAGTCACCCTTGATGTTGTCAGGCCGGATAAAACCAGATCCCATATTGAATACCATATCCACAAGGCAATCGAACTGACCTTGGGTAAGGTTATGCCCATACTTGTTTACTTCTGCTTCAGCCTTAGCAAGGTCAGCATCAAGCAGCTGTTCTGCTCTGGTTTGTGAAATTGCCAAACCAGGATAAACATCTGGGCCAGTATGACCATAACCAATAGTCCATGGTTTGCCCCCAGTAGCGGGATCAGGGTAAGCACGTAATTTTAGGGACTCAAAATACTTAGTTACTTTGCGTCCTTCATTCGACATTTTCATAATAAACCTCATATATAAAAAAGCCCCTAATAAAGGGGCTTAGTTTTAAGTTACTAACTTAAGCCGCAAATCGGCTGTAGTTGGTGTTGTAGTCCGCAGCTACTTTTGCATCGAACTTAGCCCCACCACCGTTAATATCAAGCCATGCTCGGTGCATCTTAACGTTACCACGGCTGTTAAAACCACCACCCAGGTAGAACAACCAAGGCAGGGATCCAGCAGCAGGCTGAGTCATTTCACTAAGCCCAATATTAGTCTCAGTACGGATCAGTGTATTGTTGTGATAGAACTTACGAATACCCAGATCCAGGTCACAAGCAACAGACAGCTGATGCACTGTACCTGCTGCTGGAGTAGCAAACGCAGTACGTGAACCAGTACAACCCAGGATGTATCGACCATCATACCAGTAAAATGCAAAAGGCATCTGGTTACTGGAGTTAGATGCATAACCACCCAACGCTTGGTTACCCGTAGTATCCGTTTTATCAATGTGGGTGAACCACAGGCTAAACTGGAAGCTACGATCAGTGGATTTAAGCTTACAAACATCAGGCAGCTGGATTCGGGTTGAGATATCGCCTTCTTGCTTAGTAATGTACTTACCAGCAGCAGAGAAGAGGAATTTGGTTCCGGTAATTACAGAACCTCCTGCTTGCCCTTCAACCAGGTTACCAACAGTATCACCGTTAACCAGATCTGTTTGGTTAGGCACTGAAGTTTTACGCCCAAAGTCAATCAGCATTACAGTGCTGTTATCGATGGTCGCATCAGCAGTTAATTTAGTCAGGTTGGCATTACTCAGCGTAGTGCCCATTTTAATGAAGTTACCCATTAGGCTACCCATCCTTTACTTTTCAAAAAGTTGTAAACCAGTTCTTCAAGGATATCATACCCACTGTCATTTAAGTGGATAGCATCATTACGGAGACTTGAAGGAACAATGTCATTGTTAAAATCAACCACATCCTGAGGAACAGATGGGTTGTAAGAACGCACCAATGGCCCACGAACTTCCAAATAGTTCTCAGGGTATTTGTACTTAATGGCATTGTTTGCATCAATAATACGCTGGTAAACCTCACCACCTTTGTACTCAGTAGAGTACTCACCGTTGAGGATGGACATTACCACAAAGCGTTTATTTTTAGCTTTAAGATGCTTAACACAAGCATCCAGAGCATCTAAACAAATTTGAGCTAAGTCAGGGCTTGAGGTGTTATTACGACCAAGCCAGATAATATCAATATCGTATTCATGACCGTCTTCAGTTTTGATAAACGGAGACTCAGGATCAATATAGACATCAGCAGTTCCAGCCTCTGCTCGGGTGAAGGTATAAGTAAGGCGAGTAGTGCCATTGAAAGTAGCAGCTACAGTACCACGAATACCATTAAGCTTACCTGAGATAGGCCCACCACCTTGGTTGGTGATTGGGTTTTGGGTACTGGACACAATGTTAACTGGCTGAACAGCAGCAGGAAGAATGTTATTCTCCAGCGTTAACAGATTAACATAACCACCTTGTCGGGTAGCGATAGCCTGGGCACCCTGCCTACCTACAGCACGTTTAGTTACAGTAATACCCTGTGGGGCAAGACGAGTACGTAAGCGCTCAACATACCCACGACCTGTAGCAGAACCTGCACCAGCAGTTAGTGAGTCACCATCACAGATAATATTACCTGTTCCATTGATCTCATAAACTACATCATTAACCTTAGTGACCAGTGTTGAATAATCTCGCACAAACTGGCTGAGGTTAACCGGGCCTTCACCTAACCAGATATCCCCGTAATCATCAAAATACAGGGGAAGCTTGCCTTCATCATCAATAAAACCACCCTTCTGAAGATAACCATCAGATGGATAGCTGCTAAAGAAGTTATAGAAAGCATCAATTTTATTAAGCAGAGCTTGCACTTGCTCAAGGAAATTGAGGTTGTTGATGATCACATACCCTTCTGGATTAATAAACAGAGGGGACATGTTTGCATCATCGATAAAACCAGCAACAGCATTTCCATAGTCTACTTGGGTTACCAGGTTTAAAAACTTAGTAGACAGCTTGGTAAAAGCAGCCGTACCCACAGAAGTAAAGACTGGTACAGCAACCCCACCAACATTACGGTAGGTAATAGTTGCAGCATCAGATTCTGTTCCCTGACCTACAGTAAAATACTGCCCTTCAGTGGTATTAGCCAAACCAGTAGCCTCATCAGGCACCAGACCTACAGAGGTTGCTATTGCATTAGCCTGATCACGAGCTAATTCAGCAGCATCTCGTGCAGCTTCAGCATCTTCAGTAGCTTGAGCAACCGCATTAGTAGTTGCAGCTGCCAGAGTACTGGACATAGTTTCTAAAGAACTGGCAGCAGCAGATGCAGAGTTTGCAGCTGAAGTAGCCTGTTCAGTAGCAGCATTAATTACATCTTCGGTTGCATTATCCAGTGCAGTAGATACAGCAGTATCAATCTTAGTATCAAGATTAGAAACTAACTCACCAGCTTGTACAGCGTACTCACCTGCTTGACCCGCAGCAGTTTGTGCAGTGCCTGACGACGTAGCAGCAGCCGCAGCAGCCACGTTAGCAGCACTGGCAGATGCTGTGGAAGTAGCAGCACTATTTTGAGCACTGGAAGCAGCAGCAACAGCCTCATCACGAGCAGTCTCAGCTAATTCAGCATTCTGGTTTGCCTGATCAACCTTAGAAGATAAACCAGAAGCAGTAGCAGTCAGCTCGTCAGCTACTTGTTTTAAACCAGTAGTAACCTGAACAGCTGCTGTTGCAGATTCAGCCGCAGCAGTAGCAGATACAGCAGCTTGCTGTGCTGACTGAGCAGCAGAAGTGGCATTGTTACCAGCAGTGGTTGCAAATTGCTGTGATTGTGTAGCAGATTGTGCAGATTGGTTTGCAGAGTTTGCAGAAGCAGTAGCAGAACCTTGGGCATCAGAAGCAATACCTTCCATGTCCTCTACGCGGTCTGCTACAGCATCATCAACAATGCGACGAATCTGGGTATCTGAACATGGATCACCACAATTGCAATTGTTGGTGCAATTACAAGACATAGAAGATCTCCCATCAAAAATAAGTCACTACCCTAATCTTAATGGAAGATCTTACTATAAGGCTATCGAAATTACCCGTTATGATTGAGATCCCACAACAACCCCATCTTTGTCCCCTGTTGGGGTGCCATGGATAATACGAAGCAATCCATCAGCATCAACCCAGAGGGTGTATTCCCCAATAGGTAACTTCCCAGTAATAGCACTGTTTTGAATAATACCCGCAGCAGTAACAATAGAAGCATTGGTAGTTTCAAAGTCTGATTTGGCTTGCTGAACTTCAGTCAAAGCTTCTTGAGCTTCTGTTAACATCTGTTCAGTTTGTGTGATCTGTGGTGCGAGTACTTGAGCTTGTGTCTCAATAGCTTCTTCCGCTTGCTTCGCAGCTTCAGAAGCTGCTTGAGCCACTTCGCTATAATGCTTAGATTTAACCACACCATCAATAATCTGGTTAAGAGCATTATCTACATACTTATCCTGAGAATCAGCTCGGGTAACGATCAGATCCTGGAAATTAACTGTAAAGTCTACATCCGGGACATAGAACAAGAAGCTTCCTGGGACTGCCTCGTCAGAGTCATCATAGGTAAGCTCATATGGATAAGGCAGAGCAACAAGATCTAAAATACAATGCCCTGTATTGTCCGTAGTTTCACAAAGCTCCACGTCTATAGCAACCCCTGGATAGGTTGACCAGAAGCTTGCTCGCAATGGTTTAACGTAAAAACGTAAATTAGTAGCTGGCGATCCATCTGGATTAACCAGGTACACATTTACCTTAGTGGTTCGAATATTCATGGGAGTCTCCTGTATATGAATACAGACATGATAACTGTTTTTTAAACAATGGGCAGTATAGCCCTTTACTGAGGTAAGTATAATGACTCAACAAGTAGCAGAATACATTGATCACATGGGTGATGATCAACGTGTGGTAGATGTAGCTCGTATTTCCTTTGGCCCTCTGAAGAAGGTAACCACTCCTGAACAGGATGCCAGTCTTATTCGTTTTCTGGCTAATGGTGTAACCAGTAAGGATAAAGCTGTAATTATCAACATGATCCAAGAAGGATCAGATAACTACTCTACTTCTGGCAAAAAAGAAGCAGAATGGCTTTATGATCGTATTCGTCATCAGGCTGTCCACTGGACACCATTTGCTCATACAGCAATCACGTTGCGTATGAAAGCCCCAATCCCAATCCGTACCCAATGCTTTAAGCATAAACAGGGGCTGGTTGAGAATGAAGAATCTCGCCGTTATATCAGCAGCGTACCTGAAATTTTCATCCCTGAATTCCGTATGAAACCAGAAGGATCAATTAAACAGGGCAGTGCTGGTTTACACCCAGACCATAAGATGTGGCGTGGTATTTATGAACATCAAACACATCTGGCAGTACAAACCTATGAACGAATGCTTGAAGCAGGTATTGCCCCTGAGCAAGCACGTTTCGTACTGCCCCAAGGTGCCATGGTTAACTGGATTTGGACAGGCAACCTACTGGCCTTTGCCAACTTCTTTAACAAACGTTCTGATTCCCATGCACAGCAGGAAATTCAGGATCTGGCCCATGCTGTAGCAGCTATTGTGGAACCGCTGTTCCCGGTTAGCTGGGCAGCACTCACCAAGTCATAATGGTTAAATAACCAGATTACAGAATCCGGGGAAGTAGGTTATGCTCACTTCCCTTTTCAACCAACTCAATATTCTTTTGGGTAAATTATGACTAAACCTCTCTCACGTATTGAGACTCCAACAGAGTCTTACGTCATCGACTACCCCCAAGCTATCGAAGCAGCCACTAGCCAGATGGCTATCTTCTGGCCTGCTGAAGAACTGGGTGTAGAGGAAGACGTTGGTGACTTCCACAACAAGCTAACTGAAGGTGAACGTGAAGGTATCCTCACTCTCCAGACTGTTCTGACTCAGTATGAGTTAATGATCGGTGGTGAAGAGATGTGGGGTGGACGTATCCAACGTCTGTTCCCTCGTCCTCACGTTCAACGTGCATGTGCTGTATTCGCTATGGTTGAGCTGAACTCTCATGCTCCATTCTATGATCTAATTAATCAGTCATTGGATCTGGCTACAGACGAGTTCTACACCACCTGGAAGCGTGATGAAGACCTGTCCAAGCATATTGCATGGATCGACGAACAAGCGTCTTCTGGTGATGCTCTGGAAGCTACAGCAGCGTTAGCATTCCTTGAAGGTGTAATGTTGTTCTCAGCATTTGCATTCTTCAAATCATTCAGCCGTCCTGGCTTTAAGTTGATCCCCCATTTTGTGGCAGGTATCGACGGTTCAGCCAAAGATGAGAACTATCACAGCATGTTCTCTGCCTGGCTTCATAACACCTGTAAAAAGGAACGCATTGAAGCTGGCAATATGGATGAAGCCCAACAGGAAGCATTAGCTGATGCTATCTGGAAGATGGCTAAAGACGTACATGATCATG
>OLFT01000245.1_pt1 | contig 76055 bp, 57 predicted proteins | sample 1604921 | NCBI WGS metagenome assembly OLFT01 (sample SAMEA3888897, study PRJEB22519) | human gut metagenome | biome: human gut; feature: human-associated habitat; material: faeces | place: Denmark | collected 2013 | reverse complement strand
CCTGTACCTTCATTCGGGTCCCATCCGAGACCTACACTAACTTTAGATAGACCTATGCCTATCCGCTGTCCTTTTTCCAATGTAATTGCCATAATCGTATTTGCTTAAATTTTTACGCAAAATTAGGCAATAAGTATTTGATTTACAGAAATCTGCAATATTACACCCGATAAAGGAAAAAATCGTCTGCAAAAAGTTGCAAGGTTATAAGGCCAATACCCGGCTCCAAAAAGCAGAATCCTCAAAACGGCAAATTTGCTTTGCTTGCATATCGTAACATAGACACAGTTCCGGAGGAATGGCTACACAGTAATTGCCAAAAAGATTTCGTTGAACCAAGTAGTCATCGGCATTGCTTAATAATTCTCCGATTTGGCGAATTTGTTGTTTAATCAAACTTAACATTGGCAACCTGTTTTCCGAAAGATATATTTTCGGTGCACGAGATTTATCGCCGCCAAAACCTTCATAAATCATCTCATACTTTAGCTGTATGAGTTGCATACGGTGGTCAAATCTTTTTAGAGCTTTTACATTTTCTGGTTTACTGAAATTTATTCCACCACTTCCTGATTCCAACAAAAATAAGGCATACAAGGCTTTCTCTCTTCTATGAAGTTTTGATAACTTTATTTCGGCCTCAGGCAAGAGAATCTCTCCATGAAGCAGGTCTATAACAACACTGCTTCTGACGCCTTTTCTATCTGTAAATATGTCAAATACCTGCTTGTAGTAACCGCGATAAACAAATCTTTCCTTACCTTCAAAAGAAGGATTCAATACTCTTGGCTTATACAATTTCATGAACAAGTCTGTAAAATCCCTTGCTATATTGAGAGCGTCCTTTTCGAGAGTTATCGAAAGAAAATTTGAGTATATCTTACCTTCAACAAGCGAATCGTTTATACACAAAAGCATCGACGGTAACGATTCGTTCAAGTCTTTGAGATTCATTTTCCCGACAATGCCTTCCTTGCAGAAATCAGAAGTATTCAACGAGGTTAACTGCCGTATCATATCTCCCATCTGTTTTTCTGAAATTTTAGGATACAGAAATGAAAGCAATGATAATAATTTGCTTTGTGGCAATGACTTATAATGCTCGCATACCTTTGGGAGATAGACAAAATTCAAACCTATCAATCGGAATTCATTGGATATTTCCCTGTAAGCATCAGAGATTTCTTTATTTGCCTCCTTGTAATATTCCCCTTCAATATAAAGTATCTGTGATTTTTCGGCTAACGTGTTATTGGGTAAAACTGTCGAATATATTTCAGCTTGTGTGAAATATTTTTCAGACAAACAAGCTATGATGGCAAGTACAATAAGCCCCTCTTCTCGACTAAAAGCGTTGTCTGACAAGGCCAAATTGTAAAAATCTCCAATAATGTCATGGATTAGACCTGGAGATAAATTCTTTAACAGGCAAACAGCATCGGACAAAGTCATGGAATCGCCCATAGCTTCATCATCTTTCGTTATGCGGTACTTGTCTTTGATTCCATCCAAGTAATCAATTTCTCGTAAGTCGATAATAGAATCAGCTTTCACAATGTCTGAAACTATCCGCATAATACCAGCACGTTCATTCTGCTTCATTGCCGAGTCAAAGTGCGGACTTGATTCCCGGCAAGCCTGCTGTTACACAAAAAGATTTAGACAAAAGAAAAGCGTGGGAATCATGCTTGTTACTCGTCCCACACATAGAGGCTCTGGCATCGCCCTGTTAGTCGAAACGAGCAACGCCGAAGCCCACGCCGATATGTATATAAACGAATATGATGCAAACAACCGACAAGGTCTGCCTGCATACAATCAATCGGATATAACATACCCATGGACATCTACCGTTGCTTTGAATTTGACTAACAATTCGAAACTGCCAGATTTCTATGTGTCAAGAACAAAGCGTCAAGTAAACGCCTTCACATTTTGTCTGTCCTCAATCCCGACCCATCATAGCCCACTGTTATCCATTTAGGGGGATGACAGCCCGGCGTGAGCAGCCTTTCTATACACAACCTCTTTTGAAAGGATGAGCTTAGAAAGAAGTCGAGGACTGTTGCAAAGATAACCAATTGCGTCTTAAATCAAGAAAGAAATATGAAAAAGTTTATTATTGCAGAGCGAGATTGTTTTATTAAGACCAACGGGATGATATGCCTCCACACTACTTAAAGTAGTATGGGAGCAAGCCGTTTCGGTATGCCCGAAACACAAACTTGCTCCTATCAAAACTCCGTTGGACTAATTTAGAATAACTCTGAAAACGCCACTCTCTGCCACAAGCTGCCACGATTGTGCCAACCCATTGTTGATGCACAAAGCCCATTTACTTTGCGTCCAAAACCGAGTATCAACAATAAAAACAGTATCGACAATGGAAGTATTGATTTTTCAGAAAGAGGCGTTTGAGGAAATGGCGGCGAAGTTCAGCCGCTTCTCAGACCGTGTGAACGAACTCCTTGCCAAGCAAGGCGGCAAGTCATTAAACCGCTGGATGGACAACCAAGAGGTCTGCCAACATTTGAACATCAGTCTGCGCACCTTGCAGACGCTACGTGACAACGGCACGCTGGCCTATTCGCAGATAAACCACAAGGTGTTTTACCGACCGGAGGATGTGCTGCGTATTGTCAAACCTGTGGAAGACAGACGGTCAGGTAAAGGCTCTTGATTTTTTATATGGCCACTAAATCCAACGTAACAATGAGTGAAATGATTACCAAGAACCATGCGCTTGTCGCCGAGTTCGGCAACAGCCTTGACCGTCTGCTGGACGGCATCGAAAACTTCATGGCAAACAGCCGTCCGACATTGGGCGGTGAACGTTTCCTGACGGACAGGGAGGTGTCGGCACGGCTGAAAGTGAGCCGACGCACCTTGCAGGACTACCGCAACAACGGGGTGGTGTCCTATTACCAGTTAGGTGGCAAGATTCTGTACAAGGAATCGGACATCGAACGGATGCTTGCCGCCAATTACCGGGAAGCGTTCAGATAGGCTTATAAAAACGGTGTTACCCTCAAACGGCGTAAGAGGTAGCCTTACACGCCGTTTGAGGGTATTTCATACGCCGTCTGAGGTCGGTTCAACTTTCCGCTCTCTTTCCACATGACGGGGAGAGCGAAAAGAAAAGGTTGATGGGTTGTCTGTCGCTTATGGTCAGCCTGCCCATAATGAACCGTCTGAAAACCATGCTCTCCCGACTTCTCAACCTGAAGGAAACGGCTATCACCATTTCAAGGCTGTAAACATCGTAGCAAATCCTACCATCCTTCCTGACGTGCCGCTTCGTTTCGCTTTCCAATAACTCGCCATTCTTGTATATGGCGTGTATAGCCTTGCGGATGTAACATCCGAACACGTTGAACGCATCGGACATTTCCTGCTGCGTCATCCAGACGGGAGCGGTCGGCATCGTGACCGCCCCGTTTTCAGTGATTGTGATTATTCCCCGTTCCATTGGCATTCCTCATTTATTCATTATCAATGTTTGTTTCTTTTAACAGTTCTTGTTTTTTGTACCATTTGCCCGTCCCGTACATCATTCTGACCGCCATCAGGTTGTCCATGTCCTTTGAAATCTTCTTGTCCGTAATCTCCGCGTACCGCTGGGTGGTTTTTATACCGGAGTGTCCCATCATCCTGGCGATGCTCTCGATGGGTATTCCCTCAGAAATCAAAAAAGTTCCGAAGGAGTGCCTGCTTTGATGGTAGGACAAGTTTTCTTTCCGCCCTATCGCCACGCCCAACTCGTGTATCTCGAACCACATCTCGTCACGGCTCGGAAGCGGAAAGACGGGCTTTGTGTCGTCCGTCGTATTATAGAGGTCAAGTATCTGTTCCGCTATCGGGTGCAAGGGAATGAACGCCTCCACGTTGGTCTTCTTGCGGTTGATGCGGATGTAACGCCTGCCGTCAGCAGTCGTGCCGATATGGTGGGGATGGAGCAGCATGATGTCCACATACGCCAAGCCCGTGAAAATCGAAAACAGGAACGCCCTCCGACCCAGTTCCTGTAACGGGTCGAGCATCGGGGTTTCAAGGATGGCTTTCAGTTCCGCACGGCTGATGTGCCTGTGCTTCGGTGCGGGTTTCTTCTCGTATTCCATGTCCTCCAACGGGTTGGCACGGAGTATCTCATAGTCCACGGCAAGGTACACCAGCTTGCTCAGCCAGCACAGGCACTTGTTCATTTGTGACGGCCCGAAGTTCTTGTAGCGTTTCAGGAAGGCTTTATAGGAACTGCCGAACTCCTCCGTGATATCGCTGAACTCGATGTCCTCCTTGCCCAATGACGTGAGGTAATCTTTCAGGTACTTCTGGTAATACTTTGAGTTCCTGTATGTCGATGTGGAGTTTATCTCCTTTGAGCGGACAAGCAGACGTTCAAGTTCCCTTTCGCCCATCTGCAACAGCTTGGCGGGAATGACGGCTTTCCTTGCCAGTGCGTTCTTCAGTATCTCCGCGCTCACCACGTTCTGTTTCTTCAGCGAATCTTCATAGGCAAGTTCAACGGATTTGCGGAACTCCTGCAAGCGGTTGTTCTCTCTGACGGTGCGGATTACGCCCGTCTTGTTGTTCCAGTCCTCCGGCCTGCAATAGATGCCCGTTGCCATCGTGGAACTCTTGCCGTCTATGGTGATGCGGCACAGGACGGCGGTCGTGCCGTCAGCTTTCACTTTGCTTCGGTTGATATACGGTAATATGGAAAATGTACTGCGCATGGTTGTGATGTTTTTATCAGTTAGAGAATAAGTTTCAAATCTTTGGTCGCTTCGATGTATTTGTCCATGTCTTCAAAGAGCTTCTTCGGAATGACACGGGCATAAACTTGGGTGGTGGTTATATCGGAATGCCCCAGCATCCGGCTGATGGTTTCAATCGGCACTCCGGCTTCCAGCGTAATCAGCGAGGCGAAGGAATGACGTGCCTGATGATAGCACAAGGTGCTGCTCACCCCTGCGAGGACAGCAAGCGATTTCATGTGCTGCCGAAGATTAGGATGCCGCACCATAGGGAACAATGTCGGGCGGTTGTCATCATGGTATTTCTCAATCAGGGCGAGTGCTTCCGGCAACAGTTTCACGCTTGCCTGAAGCTCGTTCTTCTTGCGGCGGTATTTAAGCCAAAGGTTTCCATCGTCATCCGTGTACAGATTATCCCTTGTTACGCTCACCGCATCCGCATAGGCAGTGCCCGTATAGCAGGCAAACAGGAAGAGGTCACGCACAAGGATGTGCGTGGTGCGGCATGCAGGTATCTCCACATCGCGTATCTTCTCGAAATCCTCGCGGCTCAAGGCTCTTGGAGTGCGTTCACTCTGTTTTGGCAGGGTGAAATTGGCGAAATGGCATCTTTCGGCATATCCCTCCTTGTAAGCTATGCGGCATATCTTTTTCAAGATGGCGAGGTAATGGCGCACCGTATCTACAGCATATCCTTTCACGTCCATCACGAAGTTCTGGTAATCGTGTATGAACTGTTCGGAAAGCTGCCCGAAAGCAATGTCCTTCGTCTTGAACTGCCACTGGATGAACTCGCCCAGTGTCCGTCTCATGTAGTAATAGGCGGGATAGGTTCCTTTGGCACGGTCAATACCGATACGCGCCTTCAAGTCCTCGCAGATGCGGTCGGTCATCCTCAGGAGGGTCATCTGCGTGTCCATGCTTCCCTGAAACAAGTCCTTGACCGCCGTAGCGTCAAAGTCCTGTCCACGCTCAACCAATGTGTCGAAAGCATTATTGACCGCAAGCAGAAGCTTGTCTATTTTCGCATTGGTTTCCACCGCCTCACGGCTCTTGCCGTCCAGACGGCTTTCCCTTGCGTTCCACAACTCCGGCTTGCACGACAGCTTGCATCCGAACTGCGCCATCGTGCGGTTCACCGTTATCCTTCCCATTATCGGGGCTTTGCCCGACTTGTCCGTTCCGCTCCTTTTCAGGTAGAGCAACACCTTGAATTTTTCCACTTTCATACGCTTACTGTTTTTGTCGCAAAATTAATTCATGAGTAAGCGTCCATTGATTTGCAGAACGGTGCGTATCAGTGCAATCAGCACGGGCTTGCAACAATTTCATTTTCCGTGCGTTACCTGTTCTTGCTTCGGTAACTGACGGCTAACGGCTTGGAAACTGAAATGGCTCAATATTCCGCACTCCGTTGCGTTTCCGGCATTTGGCAGAATAATGAAAAACCGCTCATTTCAAACGGGTTACGTTTTATCTTTACTTGTTTGCTGACGGGTGCTCTGTGGGTTCTGTTCCATTGTGGGCGTCATTCCTTTGCTGTGAATATCTTAAACAATGGAGCTAATATAAAGACGGTAGCAAGTCTATTAGGCCACAGTGGTTTGCAGCATACGGAAAAATATACAAGAGCCGTAGATAGTCTAAGACAGGCTGCAATAGATAGTTTGCCAATGTTGACAGATGAAATCCTTAAAAAGTAGATATTGTTATGAATTGGACAGAAGAAAAAAGTTTATTGGCTTTTTCCAATATTGAGCCGACTATATTCAATTATGGTGCAAGCCGGAAACTTAATATGGAGGAATATGAATTGCACAGGAGATGTGATTACATAGTGTATTATTGCAAAAATAGTTTGACACCTTTTTGCCGACAAGAAGTGGTACGACTGGGGACTATGGGCAGATTGCAACAATTAAGAGAGTGTAACATTGGCAATATAGATGAGTTCAATCGCAAATATCCCAAAATAGCATGGGGCATAACGGCTATGTTGTTTACATACTATGAAAAGATTGGACAAAATGTTGTTTTTAGAAAAGATGGAAACTTGTGTACTGTTGAGCAGTTGTTTGCAATTTATAAGGGATTGAGTAGGCAGCGTTATCTGTTTCAGCATAATTTGTCAGAACTGTATCAGTTTTATAAAGATTCAAAAAATGAAGTGAAGTTGGCAGAAATTGATGAGGACTTTAGAATTTGGCATATTGCTGAAGAATTGGAGTTGCTTGAGAAAAGCAAAAAAACTGCATTGAAATTGATTCCTGAATTTATTATAGAATATGCTAACAATTATGTGGTTTCGGCTAATTGCAGCACAGTCGAGACAATAATATTGCCCAAAGAGTTGGACCAGGAAAATGTAAGAAAATATTTTGTTAGAGCGATGAGTGTAGGTTTTATTGAGCGAACAGAGATGGGGTATAAATGGGTGTATGGTAGTAGCAGAGGGCAAGCACGATTGGGGTATTTTTGTATGAAAGTATTTTCAAATCCAAGGCCGATTAATGAGCTGGAAAAATTATTTGGAGTGACAAAACTGTCGTCATCAATTACTAGTGCATGTAATAATGAAGGGGTAAGGGCAGATGTCAAATCGTGGCGGTCAGAGCTGGATAGTAAGATTTTCTTTGATTAAAATCATGAAGTTAAATAAATTAATGTGCGATGTAATGTGTTGATATATAGTACGCTGTACAAAATTACCCCAAATAAAAACAATTTTACCTATTGATTAAGAAAGGTTGCTATAATTTTGTGGTGTAAAATTTAATATACAATGAAAAAACTATTATTATCATTAAGTCTATTTTTTATGTTTTGCTTCAGTAGTTTTGGAGCAGAAATTCCTCGGCCAGAATATCCTCGGCCGCAATTTGAACGAGAAAGTTGGATTAATTTGAATGGTACATGGAGTTATGAGTTTGATTTTTCTGAAAGTGGATTGGAAAGATCATTGTTTAACTCTAAAGGGTTTGAGAAACCAATAACGGTACCTTTCTGTCCGGAAAGTCCTTTGTCGGGAGTAAATCATAAAGATTTTATTAATGCGATGTGGTATCATCGGACTTTATCAATTCCTCAAGATTGGGAGGGAAAACACATCCTTCTTAATTTTGGAGGAGTAGATTATAAGTCTACAATCTATATAAATGGAAAGCAGGTGTTTGTTCATTATGGAGGTTCATCATCATTTTCTGTTGACATATCAAAATATGTAACAGTTGGTAAAGACAATGATTTGGTTGTCTATGTGCAGGATGATGTCCGTTCTGAAATGCAAACCGGAGGAAAACAGTCACGGCGTTTGTATTCATACAGTTGCCTGTATACTCGAGTAACGGGCATTTGGCAGACTGTTTGGTTGGAAGCTGTGGAGAAAGGTGGTTTAAAAAGTTGTCGAATCACTCCGGACTTGGATGGTGGACAATTCGTTTTTGAACCTGTCTTTTACGATTTGAATCAAAATGTAAAATTGAACATTCGGATTCTTGATAAAGGTAAAAAAGTGTTTGATCAAACGATAAATGGCAGTAATAATGCTTTTGTCAGCGCAAAAATTAAGAATGTAAAGACTTGGTCTCCTGAATCTCCTTTCCTTTATGATATAGAATTTACTGTTCTAAATAATGAAGGAAAAGTAATTGATAAAATTAAATCCTATGCAGGAATGCGTAAAACGGAAATCCGAGGTACGACATTTTATTTAAATAATGAGCCATATTATCAGCGTTTGGTGTTAGATCAGGGTTACTATCCTGATGGTCAATGGACAGCACCGACAGATGAGCAATTAAAACGTGATATCGTATTAGGAAAGGAAGCTGGTTTTAATGGAGCTCGTTTGCATCAGAAAGTTTTTGAACAGAGATATTTTTATTGGGCTGATAAGTTGGGATATCTGACTTGGGGGGAATCCGCAAGTTGGGGTATGGATTGGACGAGTCCAGTGGCTGCAAGAAATATGATTACAGAATGGGAGGAATGTGTTAATCGTGATTATAATGCTACGTCATTAGTTGCTTGGTCTCCTCTTAATGAAACTTGGAAAGCTGATATTGATGGTCAACGTGCTCGATTGACAAATGATCTTTATTTCATAACAAAACGTTTGGATCGCACACGTCCGGTCGTTTCTGCAAGTGGTGGCTATCATGCCGGTTTTACAGATATTTATGCCGAACATACTTACACACAAGATCCTTTAGAGTTGTATAAAGAGCAGATGTTGAAAGAAAACGGAATGCCTTATATACACCATCCGGAACATAGCGCTCCTTATAATGGTGAAGCCTATATGATTGATGAGTTTGGAGGCATTCAATGGATTCAAGAAATGAAAACGGAAGAAGTCGCTGGTACTGATTCGTTTTGGGGGTATGGAAAACCACCGAGAACAATTGAAGAGTTTTATCAACGCCTTGAAGAACAAGTGAACGTGATTTTAAGTATGGATCATATTACGGGGTTCTGTTACACTCAAATAGTGGATGTGGAACTTGAAAAAAATGGTATCTATACATATGATAGAGATGTGAAATTTGATATGGAACGTATACGTAAAATTTTCACCAAGTCACGTGAACAGGCAAAACAAGAGGTGAAACAAATGCTTGAAAAACGGAATAAATAATAAATGAGAGGGTTTTATTATTGACCATGATAATGGAACCCTCTAAAAAATAAACCATTTAAAATTTAAAAATCATGAAAAAAAAGAACTTTTTATTGGCTGCAGCATTAATGACAGCCGGTTGTATGACAGCAGAAACTCTGCCGGAAGGATTAGTAAGTCTTTTGCCAGAAGGTGTTAAGGCAAATATCAGTACGGAACGAAAGTTGTCAAAAATTAAAAATGTAGTGGTAGCCGGATCTCCGGAAAAAGGATATAAAGCATTTTTTGCTGCTACAGATGAAGCTCATGGAGAAGAATTGTGGGTTACTGATGGAACTCCTGAAGGAACCAAACTAGTCAAGGATATTGTAGCAGGAAGTTCTAGCTCCAATGTCGGCTATTTGACTCGTTTTAATGACAAAGTTGTATTTCAGGCTTACACTGATGATGCTGATATGGAACTTTGGATTTCGGACGGAACAGAAGAAGGCACCTATATGGTAAAAGACATCAATGAAATTGGTGCTTCTGACCCACGAGGTTTTACTCAAGTAAATGAAACACAATTTATTTTTGGTGCTAAAGATTTTGAAAGTGAAAATTATAGCGAACGAGGTGCTCAATGGTGGCTTTGGGTTAGTGACGGAACAGAAGAAGGAACCAAAATGATTGCCCAATGTGACATGAAATTTCCTGGTCAGGACAATACAACTTGGATGACCCCGTATTGCCGTGTTGGACGTAAAGTGTTCTTTAAAGCTGACAATGTTGATGGAACAACAGGTGAAGAACTGTGGGTGACGGATGGTACTGAAGCAGGTACAAAATTTGTGAAAGATATCAATACGGAGGAAATTGCTACAGGTACTGCCAATTCTGCAATTGACAATATGGTGAATTTCTATAATGAAAAATTATTCTTTAAAGCATTCTCAATTGAAAGTAGCAATGAACCTTGGGCAAGTGATGGTACAGAGGCTGGAACATATCAAATTTATGATTCAAACCCGACTTCTAATGAAACCGGTTTCCCTCGTGGTGGCGGTGCTTCTGATGCTGCAATGTACCCATATAATGGACGTATCTATTTCCGTGGATATACATTAGATGGAGGATGTGAACTTGCAGCAACTAATTGCGAACAGGGTGATTTTAAATTCTTTGATATTAATAAGAATGACCCGTCTGTCGATAATAATGGTTTTGCTGATCCTGGTGTGGAATTTGATGGTGTTTATATGTTCTGTGCGGCAACAGGTTTTGACCCATTGAAAGAAGGCAACTACGGTGGAGAATTACATTATACAGATGGCGAAACAGTGAAGATGCAGTCTGACCTTGGTCCTGGTGTTCAAAGTAATTGGGTAAAAGAGTTGACAGTTGTCTCTGGTAGCTTGTATTGGTGGAATGAAAGTAGCGAAGATCCAGAGAAAAAACAGAAACTATATCGTATTGATTCTAAAGATCAATTCCCGGTACGTGTAACTAACCTTTCTGCAGACGGTGACAAGATTCACTCACTTCGTAATCTTGGCGGTGATCTTTTGTTTGCTACGGATGATGAAAATAAGAGTTTGTATTGCTACCACTATCGTAAAGAAGGTTTTGATCCTATTAAGGATGCTGATAATCTGGAACCTGAATATCGTACACGTGAAGAAATTGCTTCTGTAGAAGGTTTGGAACAAGATGTTCAATCTGTGACAATTTATCCGAACCCGGCACAAGGCCAGTTTAATATTAATACAACAGAAACTGTTAAAACAGTGAATGTATACGACTTGGCTGGCCGCTTGGTTATGGCTGAATCAAATTTGTCTGGAAATCAAGTAGATATTCGTAATCTTGCTCAAGGACTTTATAAGGTTGTTATTGAGACAGCCAATGGTTCTTATGTTTCAAGCTTGATTGTGAAATAATTTGATGATGAATAAGATAATGTATTACATGTATTTGTGGTACATTATCTTATTTAGACAATGTTGAAGGCATTCTAAATTAATGAAAAGCAAACAACATTACGTCGTTACGGCATGAGGTTAAAAACCAAACGAATATGAACAGACTGACAACATTCTTTTTCTCTTTGCTGATGTTTGCAGCCGGAACGCTTTTTGCCAGAGAACAGTGGACAGAAGAACAGGCTTGGGCTTGGCAAAAAGAAGTTGGCGTTATCAAAGGCTTTAACGAACCATATCCGGCCTATCCGGACATGTCAAGAACGGAGGTGTTGCAAAAAGCACATGAAGCCGGATTGAACAGTGTACGCTTTTGGGTACGGGGAAACACGGCAGAAGAACAGATCGAATACGTTCAAAAAATGATTGACGATGCCGATCGGTTTGGTATGACTGTCTCGCCAGTCATTTCATTCGTTGCCGATAGATATTGGCAAAACCGTGGGAAACAGCCCATGAAGGAGTATGAAGCAACTGTTCGTCAGGTGGTAAGAAACTTTGCCCAAGAGAAACGCATTGTATTTTGGGATCTGTGGAACGAACCCCGATATGAAGATAAAGCAGAAACTTATGAGCAGCTTGATATCATAGAACAAATGGTCGGTTGGTGTCGCGATGAAAACATAGAACAACCTATCACTTCATCTATCATTTGGGCTACAATAAAAGAGGATAGCAAGTCTTTAAAACGCATGACGGAGGTAGAAGCGATGATGGATATTCATAACTTTCACTATTATAACTGCGCCCTCGATTTCAGTAAGCATATTTATGATATGATGGATTATCTGCAAAAAATAGGAGATCGTCCTATGGTTGCCACCGAATGTCTCACACGTACCAACGGTTCTGGCATTGCACGTACATTATCAGCTTTCTCCAAGTATAAAGTGAATTTTTATGTTTGGGGATTGTATGTTAATGACCGAAATTGGGAAACTCGTTGGGGACAAAGTACTTATGACCCTTATGGACCCATGTTTCATAATCTGTTCTACAGCGATGGTGATGTGTATGACAGCCGTGAAACAGACATGCTCAAGGACTATCGTTTCTGTGAAAAAAACGAAGAATTGTATCCGCCATTAGAGAGAACCGAACGATGGAGCCATGAACGGGCGTGGAAGTGGATGGTGACCGGTCCGCTGAAAGGTTTCACAGCAAACGGATTGAAATCTCTTCCCCATGCGGATGGTTATAATGCAGTAAAAATAGCTTTTTCATATAATACATGGAAGGCTGACACTGCCTCTTTTTTCCGTCAAATGGATGGTTTGTTAGCCCAGGCTGCCGCAAAAGGATTGAGCGTCATGCCGCTCTTACTTACTGATGATGATTTCCAAGCTCCTCATCAATCGTTGGCAGAATATGTAGGGAGTGTTGTTGGCAGGTATTATTGCGATACACGTATCAAGGCATGGGAACTATATCATCATCCTGGAGAAAAGGTAAACGACGCAAATGCTTTGGAACAGTTGGTTAAACTCCTTTTTCGTTATGCCCGCAACCAGTATGCAAATCAGCCTCTCACCATGACTCCTTATGTACAGGTTAATGCATTTGAACCAGGGTTCGACTATTGGGGTGCATTGGTACATGGACGAACCGGCGGCTGGGACCGACTCGTATACGGAGGCGGCAGCAATGCCCGATTGTGCTATACGATATGGGGTCTGTCTGATATCATCTCTTTTTCGGCATGTTCAAAAGCTCCTGAAACAGGTTGGCTGGCCAGTATATGTTTCCGTTTCGGACGCCCTGTGTTCTGTACTCAATGGAACATAGACGACAGCACGGACATAGATGCTTATTTGCAACGTTTTGCTAAAAGCCAGATTTTCTGGTTTTCCAGCGGAACGGACATCCTGCCCGAAAAACTTGTCGGATTTAAATTCGAACAAATCAGTACGCAACGACAAATAACTGAAGGAATTTTTTAATAATATTATACATACAACTATCATGTCTAAATTAAAGATGCAAAACTTTTTATATAGGACATTTATTTTAATGTTTGTCTGTTTTGTCCCGATAAATCTTTTTGCGCAAAAAAGAACAGTTGCTGGTCTTGTACAAGATAAGACTAGTCAAGAGCCGTTAATCGGTGTGACTGTTATGGAAAAAGGGACAACAAATGGAACAATGACTGATATTGACGGACGCTTTAATATCAGTGTCAGTTCAAATGCGACGTTAGTATTCTCTTATGTCGGCTATGCGAGTCAGGAGGTTGGCATTAAAGGGAAAAATGAGATAACAGTCGGTATGCTTCCAACAAGCGAAGCCTTGGATGAATTGGTTGTCATCGGATATGGTGTTCAGCGGAAAAGTGATATAACTGGTTCTATTTCCTCTGTCTCTGGAAAAGACATTAATGATGTTCCAGTGTCGTCGGCTCTTCAAGCTCTTCAGGGTAAAGCTGCCGGTGTTAACATTATTCAAAATACAGGAGCACCTGGTAGCAATACAACGATTAAGATTCGTGGTACGGGAACTGTGAATGATGCAGATCCGCTGTATGTGGTGGATGGTTTTATTGTCGATGATATTGATTATCTTAATCCGAATGATATTGCCAATGTAGAGATTTTTAAAGATGCGGCTTCCAGTGCAGTATATGGAGCTCGAGCTGCTAATGGAGTTGTGGCAATTACAACAAAAAGCGGAGAAGAAGGAAAAACTAAAATAACGTTCGACAGCTATGTGGGTTTTTCAAATCCATGGAAAACGATTGATGTTATGGGTGTCGAGGATTATGCTTTGATGTCAGATTATATAAATGGATTGTCCAATTATTCTGCTGACGGTAAATTATATTATTCGAAGAATGAGAATGGTCAATTGGTCTACGATGATTATAAATTTCATCGTGTCGATACAATACGTAACAATTCTCCAAAAAATTGGTGGGATGCCATTACTCGTACAGGATTCCGTCAACAATATAATTTGTCTGTTTCAGGTGGTAATGCAAAAACGAAATTTTTGGTAAGTGCCAGCTATTTTGATGAAGATGGTATTGTTGAAACTTCTAAATATCAGCGATTCAATGCTCGCGTAAATGTAAACCATCAGTTAACATCATGGTTGAACGCCAGTGCGAATATTTCATATACAAATGAAAATACACATGCAGTTCCGGAAGGTCAGAATGGTGTGTTGAAACGTGCTTTGTATCAGAATCCATTAGTATATACATATGATTCAAAAGGTTATTATTCTGAAGATCATCCTATTGCGATGATAAACAGAAACCATCAGCAAATCAAGACCGACAGGTTTGACATGAATTTGAGTTTGAATGCTGACATTACGAAATTTTTGAATTATCAGTTTAAGACATCTTATTATATAGTTCCGGAAGATCATACAAATTTTTACGAGGTTAACAAATTGGATGTGGACTTCACTATGCCGAGTGACTTGACAACCGTTTATCGCAGACAAAACCGTACGGATAAATGGGAGATCAATAACTTGTTGACATTCAAATGGAACAATGATGTACACTTCCTTACAATACTTGCTGGTCAAACAGCAGAAGGATACCGTTATAGTTATCAAGAATCAACAAGGAAAGGTACAGCCAGCAATTCGTCCAATGATTGGTTCTTGTCAAGTGCTTATACTGGCGATAAAACATATGGGTTGAATCGTGAGTGGAGTGCTGTCGGTTTTATTGGACGTATCAATTATGATATCCTCGATCGTTATTTGTTCCAGGCCAATGTTCGTGCGGATGGCTCTTCTAAATTTGCTTCAAGTGAGCGCTGGGGTATTTTCCCATCTGTTTCTGCCGGATGGAAGTTTTCTAGCGAATCGTTTATGGAAGGAGCAGATTGGTTGAGTTTGGGTAAACTGAGAGTTGGTTGGGGTATATTAGGTAATAACCGAATTGACGAGACATCTCGTTATACGCTTATTTCTTTACAATATAATTATCCATATGGTATTGGTAATCATATTCTTTATCCAGGAGCGATTGCAACTACAATCGGTAATGATGCTATCCGTTGGGAGAAGGCAGAAACATTTAATGTTGGTGTCGATTTAGGCTTCTTAAGGAATAATCTTACTGTAAGTTTGGAATATTTTGATAAGGAAACTAGTGATATGTTGTTAAGAGTTCCAACTGTGTTATCAGCTGGTTTAGACAGCGATCCGATGACAAATGCGGGTGCAGTTAGAAACTACGGAGCGGAAATGAATGTTAGTTATAAAAATAATATTAATAAATTCCGCTATGAAGTTGGATTTAACTTGTCGTACATCAAGAATGAAGTAACAAGTTTAGGAACTGGCAATGAACCTATCTATGGTTCATATCTGGAAGAAGGAAGTATCTTGGATTTTGTTACAAAAACGGCTGTAGGAAAGCCAATTGGCTGTTTCTATGGATATGTAACAGACGGAATTTTCAATACTTATGAAGAGGTTAAGGCCAGCGCACAATATGAAGTCGGTAAAAATGATTTTGAGCAGACAACTTTCCCTGGTGATTTTCGGTTTAAGGATTTGAATGGTGACGGTCGTATTACAGCAGAGGACCGTACATATTTAGGTTCTCCATTGCCTGATTTTGTATTTGGTGTTCCAATTTCTTTGGGATATGGCAATTTTGATTTGAATTTGTTTTTCCAAGGGCAAACCGGAAACAAAATATTTAATGTGATGGATTATTATTTGTACAATGCTGCTGAAGGAAATGTTTACGCCGACATACGAGAAAAACATTGGTCAGGCCAGCTTAGTGATGACCGTAAGTTTTTCCCGAAAAATCTAGATGCAACAGTACCAGATTTGGATCCAAACGATCGAGCACGTAATTTCCGTGCATCAGATTTCTTTGTGAAGGACGGTTCTTATGTCAGATTAAAAGAATTGCGTCTGACTTATACATTCCCGAAAGAATTGATTTCGAAATGGAGAATGTCGAATTTAGCATTGTCGCTTTCTGCCTATAATTTATTGACATTTACGGCATATGATGGATTTGACCCAGAAGTCGGCAAGGTGGTAGGAACCGAAAGTAATAATTTAAGCATGGGTGTTGACCATGGTAATTATCCACAGGCTCGTTCTTTTACGATCGGACTTAAGATAGGTTTATAATTTAACAAACGTTTGTTATGAAAAAAATTATTGTCAGAATTCAGGTCTTGGTCTTTGCCATTCTCTCATTAACAGCTTGTTCTGATTTTTTAGAAAAAGATGTAACAGGGGAATCAGATGCAAATGACTATTACGATACTAAATATAAATTGCAGTCGGCATTGAATGCAGTGTACGATGTTTTACAATCTGATGAATTTACAGAATGTGAATATCGTTTTGGAGATCCCACAGCTGATGATGTTTGGGGTGGAGATGAAGGTTTGGGCTCACAAATGGGACAGTTAGTTAATTTCCGTTTTGATACGAATAACGAATGGATTCGGAGACGCTGGGAGATTAACTATAAAGGAATCCATCGCGTTAATCAGGTGATAGCGAATGCTCATAAAGTGCAACTGTCAACTACGGATTATTCTGAATATAAAGAGGTTCGTGAGATTCTTGGACAGGCAAAATTTTTGAGAGCATTCTTTTATTTCAACCTTGTAAAAACGTATGGAGGCGTTCCCATTCGTCCGGAGGTTGAGGATGTCAACAATTTGGTAATTCCTCGTAGTTCTGTGGAAGATGTTTATGCATATATTGAAAAGGATTTGCGAGAAGCTGCTATAATGTTGCCTGCACGTTATCTGGGTAATGATTGTGGTAAAGCTAGCGAAGGTGCAGCAGTTGCATTATTGATGAAAGTGTTAATGTATCAGGCTGTTCCTGGCGAACAGTCGGAAAAATGGGCAGAAATGGTACGATTGGGTGATTTCTTTGTTTCTGGTGTACCAATGACATTTGAAGAAATTCTGCAATATGATTCTGAAGAAGAAGATTGGGAAGCTCTTCGTGTCCGTTTGTGGTTCAAGCCAAAGGCAGAAAACGGAGAAACGGATCCTTATGAAACGCCGCAAACCCAACTTCCGTCATTGAATACGTCGTATACACTGAAATATACCGACTATTATGGTAAGAATTTTACATACATTGATCAGTTCTTTCAAGATGGAGAATTCTGTAGCAGCTCAATTTTTGAAATTGTTTATAAAGAATCGGCTGACGGTACAAACGGTGATACCAATGAAGGTGGATTTATTTATGATGAATTATATTCTTCGTCTCCAAGAATGTGGACTACCTCGGATATAATCACTGAAATTTTTGGAAGTGATCCACGCCGTAGTTATATCTTGGGCCACCAAGAGTATACTCCGGATGGAGATTTATGTCAGTGTGGACCAGGTAGATATGTTTCTTTAAAATGGTATACACCAATGAAAGAGCGTCCTCAATATGGTGGAGACAATGGAAAGAATCGTCGAGTAATCCGTTTCCCTGAAGTTGTTTTGATGTATGCTGAAGCCTTGAACGAATGTGGTAACGGTATGGCTGCATTGGAACAACTGAACAAATGCAAGGCACAGGCAAATACAATCAATAACAGTTCAACTTTGTATATTGGTGGTGGTTATGGATATATGAGAGATCAGATTTGGAAAGAACGCAGAATTGAAATGTGTTTTGAATGGGATCGTTTCTTTGATTTGGTTCGACAAAAACGAGCTGCCAGCGTGATTAAAACATATGGCTCTAAGCGAGCGAACAAACGGGGCTATTACTTCCGTGAGGGTGTCAATGAAATTTTCCCTATCCCACAAAGTGAAATAGACGTTTCAAATGGTGTTGTCACTCAAAATCCAGGTTATTAATCATCAAAAATTAAAGAGAAATGAAAACATCTATAAATATATTATTGAGCGTATGTCTTGTGCTTCTTCTGGGTGCATGTGCTGAGGAAGAAGCTGCAACACCGAAAGCTGTTATGACTATTGATAAGGACTTGCTAAACATTAATGAGTCAATGATAGTCAATTTCCATGGAGTGGCTGATCAGGTTGTTGTATATACTGGGGATGAGACTCATGATTATGAGTTGCGTAACCAGAATAATACTGGATTTGTGGTTAATAAAGGTACATTCAGTTATTCATATACTGTTCCAGGAACATATAAAGTAGTATGTGTCGCTTCAACACATACGGATGGCGCTACGGATTTGAAACGTGATACATGTTCTTATTACGTTAAGGTTATTGATGATCAAACGGAGATAGACAAATTGTCATGTCCTCAAATTCTGTATGACGAGGTATTTGCTGAGAAATTGAACGAATCAGACTGGTTGATGAAATTGCCGAGAAAGGTAAAGTATAAAACAAATGCCATGACAATTTCATTGAAACAACGATTAAGTTTTTATATTCATTCGGAGCTGACTAAGGTTTTCATTGATGGTGCTGAATTTTCTAAAACTACAAAATATGATTTGGAAAATGATTTGAATATTAAAGTACAATCTGATTTTGGTACGACCCGTGATTATAAATTGTTTACAATCTATTATCCGGAATTCAAATCAATGTCCATTGCTGGAGTTGAAGGAACTTTGGTAAGAAATGAATTCGAATATGATTCTTTTGTATATGAATTCAAGCTGCCGGCAGGTACGGATGTAAGTAATGTTGTTCCGGAATTTACACTTAGTGGAGATGGCGAAAAAGTTTATATAGGAGAAGCTGAACAGATTTCGGGAGCAACTGCAGTTGATTTTACTAAACCTGTCACGTATAGGTTGATTGGAACAGACGCTGAAAATCCAGATGTTAAAGCTGTTTCAAATGTGGAGATTAAGATCGTTTTTGAATAACGGTATAATTGGTTAGTAAGAGGTAGTTCAGATTGAATTTTGTGTTTAGGAAAACCTCTTTCAAATGAAAGGGGTTTTCTTTTTTAGTGTTTAACCATGATATGAATTAAATAAGTATGAAAAAAATATTATTGACTATAGCTCTGTTATTGGGCCTGAATACGGTTGTTAGAAGTGAACGAGTGGCACCATATTCAGGTTCAAGAATTTTTTGGGATATGAATAGCCAGGTGACTGTCTTTAATTCTGGTAATTATGCTCGCATGATCGAATTGCAGGATGGTAGATTGTTGGCTGTTGCTGAAGCCGGTGGTGGTATATCTATTGCAATTAGCGAGAATAAAGGAAAAAATTGGAGTGATCCCAAGCGTATTGTCGCTAATCCTGGACAAATATTTTTGGCTGTTCCGGATGTTATTCAGTTGAAAGATGGAACAATTGTCGTAGGATATAATCCACGTCCTACGGAACCATATTCAGAGGATAGAAAGTTTGGTATACGTGTTGTTAAGAGTATAGATAACGGAGAAACTTGGAGTGAACCTATTTTTGTATTTGATGCACAGCATACATTTAATGATGGATGTTGGGAGCCTTCTTTTTTAGAATTGCCTTCGGGTGAACTCCAATGTTATTTTGCGAATGAAAATGATTATACTTCAAGTGGTGAACAGTGTATCTCAATGTGCCGCTCTTTTGATAAGGGAGAAACTTGGAGTGACCCGGTTAAGATTAGTTTTCGCGCTAATTCTCGTGACGGTATGCCTGTTCCTATATTGCTGAAGGATGAAAGTGAGATTGCAGTTATTATAGAGGATAATGGTTGGCCGGGACGTAATAATTTTGCAGCAACGACAGTTCGTACTACATTAGAGGATAATTGGAGTTCTGGTTATGTTGACGCAAATAGTCCTAACCGTAATATGATATTTGAAACCATTCCTCCAGTTGGAATTGTTTCTGCTGCTCCATACATTAGAGTCCTTCCATGGGGAGAAACTGTTGCTTCATACCAGGGTAATGAAAATCGGAGTTCATTTGATTTGCAATATTTTGATATGTTTGTTCTTGTTGGTGATGCGCGTGCAAAAAATTTTAAAGCCAAAAGTGCACCTTTTTCTCTTGATTTGGGGCATCATTCTATTTGGAACTCGGTTTCTGTAATTGAAGATGGCGTTGTTGTTGCAGTTGGTTCTATCGGTGAACCAAATAAAAATAATAATGTCCAAATGATAAAAGGGTATCCAATCCGACAGGTAAAAGCAAGTTATGGTACTATAAAAGTTGACGGAAACAGAAGCTCTGATGAAAAATGGACAACAGAAAATGCTGATCAGTTGAAAATGGGCAATGTAACAAAGAATAAAACGACAGTGGATTTTGCCTATGACAATGATAACTTGTATTTGACAGCTCGAGTTATTGACCGCAATATTATCAATACAGGTTTGGACAATGATGGTATTCGTTTCTTTATTGATGCGGATAACGTTTCGGATACAGAACCTGTACAAGGCATGTATAGTCTTTTCTTGGATACGGATGGTAGCATGAAACTTCAGCGGGGAGACAATGGCAGATGGGTGACAGATAGCAATACGGATGGCATACAATATGCATTGAATCTCAAATCGTTTTATTATGATGTGGAGGTTGCAATTCCTTGGAATAAGCTTGGAAAGTCTTCAGCGCCAGTGAATCAACGTATGGCGATAGCATTAGAAATTGCCAATAAGGAAGAATTTCGTTTGACCAATGAGGTTATTCCAGATGTAGATAACAATGCTTCATGGACATGGCTTGAATTTGTATTGGAAGAAAATAGTGACGTTGCCAATATTGAATATGACGCCAAAATAAACGTAAAATTGAAAGACGGGAATATTTATATTGACAGTGAGAAAAAAATGAGTCGTGCAGATCTATTTTTGTATAATGGCATGCTTGTTAAAACTATGAATATTAATGGCTGCTATACACAAATGCCTTTTCCAAATGAAGGGAAAGGCATTTTGAAGGTCGTTTTTGAGGATGGACAAATCTATAGCCAAAAGTTGTGGGTACGATAGGTGTGATAACAGATAATACTAATATTTTGAAGAACGATGAAAATTAAAAATTTTTTACTGGGAATGTTAGCAATCAGTAATATGTCTATTTTTGCTGAGAACATTCATAATCCAGTTTTGCCAAATGTTGCGGATGCAGGAGTCTTAAAATACAATGGTAAATATTATATTGGCGGTGTTAATACATTTGGTGATTTTTATGTTTCAGAAGATTTGGTTAATTGGGAAGGGCCGGTTCATGTCGTGACGATGGACAATGACTGGACTAAAGGAACCGGAGCTAAGAATAATCAAATTCATGCTAATGATATGCTGTATCATAATGGTGAATTTCATTTATATTGGTCAGTTAATTATTGGGGTAATGATCGTCATGCTGTTCATATTGTCCATGCTCAAAGCGGCAATGTGACAGGTCCGTATGAAGAACCTGAAAAGCGTTGGTGGATGGATAACCGCATTGATCCAAAAATTTTTAAAGATGACGATGGACAATTGTATATGTATATGGTTCGTTTTACTGACGGCAATACAATATGGGGTCGTAAAATGAAAAATTTACGAGAGTTTTCTGGAGAACCGGTCTGCCAGTTTGCATCTTTACCGGGTACATGGGAAACAATGGATAACAGAGTTGCGGAAGGTCCTTGGGTATTTAAGTACCGTGACCGTTATTATATGATGTATAATGCAAATCACACTGGGACAGAATGGGGAAACTACCAACTGGGAATTGCGGAGGCTGATTCACCTTTAGGTTTTCAACATGGTAATAAATATAGTTATCCGGTATTAGGTTCTAATCAGACAGAATTAGAGGAAAATTATGTTGATGTTCTTCGTTATAGCATGATTTATACACCAAATTTTCTATATACGACCGAACAACCGAAGGGAGAATGGATGAGTGCCGGATATGATGCGTCATCTTGGAAATCCGGTTCTTGCGGATTTGCGTCGAATGAAATAAAAGGTTCTACAGTCAAAAGGTATGGGACAAGTTGGAACACTCCATTTTTATGGTTACGTAAGTCGTTTAGAGTTGAGGATATTAATGATAATTTTGCATTAAGAGTAACTCATGACGGTGCTACTAAGATTTATGTCAATGGCAAACTTATTTATGATAAGAAAGGACGTGACTATTGTATAGTAAATTTGAGTGAAAAACAAAAGAAAGCTTTTCTTCAAGGAGAAAATATTTTAGCTGTAGAGACATCTAAAGGGGCTTCTAATTATTTTGATGTTGCATTGTTTGATTTAAAGGATGATGTAGCAGATGATATATTATTTACTCCTGGACAACCGAATATCGTTCGTGGACCGAATGGGTTCGAATGGTGGCTAGTTTATATGGCGAATAAAAATAATGAACACAGAGGTCAACATATTGACAGAGTTCATTTTTTTGACAAGACACTTTTTGTGGATGGTATAACGGGTCCGAATACAAAAGGTTTTCATCCACTTCCTTCAAAACCAACTTTCTCAAAAATGGAGGAAACTTCTTCTTTTGGAATTGTTCAAGATGTAGCTCCCTCAATGTCTTATTTGTTTGAAACCAATATTAAAACAGATAACGATGCCGGTATAATAGCTTGGTGGATTGATGATGAAAACTTTATTCGGGTTGGATTGGATAAAAAATCAAATTCGTGTCGTTTGGACAAAAAGGAAAATGGAAAGAGCCAAAGTTATAATTATCCTTTGCCCGTGGATTTTCGATGGGGTGTTTACCACCAGTTGAAAATTGAGAGAAATGATGCAAATTTGAAAATTTGGTTAGATGAGATTCCTGTGTCTATAGACTCTTTGGAAACGATAATACCACAGGGCATTCGTGGTCAGTTTGGCGTTTTTGACTGCGACGGAGATGCATTGTTTGCCGGTAGTCTTGCGACAATTGGTTTTGATGATGTCAATATTTGTTTGAAGTCTGGAGAGGAAAGAATATTTGGTGAATTATTAAAAAACTATGAATACAGTTTCCAGTTATATGGTCTTTCGGATGAAAATATGGCAGGCAGTTATCCTCTGTATATAGATGAAAAGAATTATATTAAGGCTCTGTTTAACGGTAAAACTGAACAATTGGATGTCATTTGCGTGAAGAAAGGTAAAACAAAATGGCTGAAATCATATCCATTGAGTAAAAAGAAAACAGTCTATCCTGATGTCAAATATACAGATTTTATTGAAAAAACTTACATGTTTAAAGCTCCTGTTTGGTTGGATTCAATATATATAAGTAGACATGACGCAGATAATAAGTCTCTTTTTGCCGACAATATGTTTGAATATTTTGATATCGCATACTTGGAAAGCGGTGAATGGCATCCGTTAGAATCGCAAGCTACGGGTATAGATGCTCACCCTGCATACAATTATTTGACAATCCCAAAACGGAAAGTTGAAGGCTTGCGTTTTATAAATAAAAATGCAACAGATTTACAACGGCATATTTATAGAATAAGGGTACATGAGCGTTTAAAAGAATCATATAATTTCCGTTCAGTTCGCAATGATGACATGTTGTATCTTTTTGTTGACGGAGAGGAAGTTGATGCTTTGAAGATTGATTTTGAAACATCAAAATTCGGTCTATGTTCAGATAACTATAATGCAGATTACAAAGGCATTATGTATTTTCATGTTAATAATGAACAGTAGAAATACAGAATATCAATAGGAAAAGAATGGTACGAGGTTTAGAAAAACTTCGTACCATTGTTCATATTCTTGTTACGACTTTCAATGCTTTTCACTATTTTTGATAAAAAATACTCTTATGCAGAAATTTAGTAGTGTTTTATTGATTTTGACATTTTTGCTAATGGGCTGTTTTGTTGCGGTTAGTGGAAGTGATTATCGTTTTGTTCATATAACCAGTAAAGAGGGATTGCCCCATCAGCAGGTTGAAGCGATGGCTTTTGATAATAAGGGCTATTTGTGGATTGGCACTCGAAACGGGTTGTCTCGTTATGATGGTTATTCTATCAAAACTTATTATAACGATCCATCTGATTCAACATCTCTTTGTCATAATTTTGTTAGGGCTTTGTATTTTGATTCTAAAAACAGATTGTGGATAGGTACACCAAAGGGCATTTGCCGTTTTCAAGAGGATTCTGAGGATTTTAAGGTATATCGCACTACTGATGTTGCTACTATTATTGAAAATGTGAATGGTCGAGTATTTTGCTCAGGAGCGGAATTGTATGTTTACGATGAGAAGAGAGATGATTTCGAACTGATAAAACGAAGTAATCCCGAATATGTAGTATCTATGGCTGCAGATGTAAAGGGTCGATTGTTTGTGGCAACAAATAGTTCAATATCTTACTATGACTCGTCTCTTTCGAAAACTACACAAATTGATTCAAAATATTTTGCGGATTTCTTGACAGGGGTTGATGGTATTGTTCCGTTAAAATTTGATGAAAAAGGTAGGTTGTGGGTTGGACGAAACGGAAAGGGAATCTCATGTGTTGATTTGACAACAGGCGAGCAACGGATTTATGAAGCCGAAGTAATATCTGACGGCACTGTTAGAGTTATCGCTGAAGACCATGAGAATAATATTTGGTTGGGTACGGAGAAAGGTATAACGGTAATTGAACCGGATGGGAATATTGATATTATACGTCAAAATTTTGTGGATAAAAATAAATTGAATGATAATGCCATTTATTCAATTATAGCAGACAAGAATGATAATATTTGGATAGGAACTTATTTTGGTGGAATTAATATATTATTGAAAAATAATGATTTGTTTAAATGGATAGAGCCTGGGTATTCGAATCAGAATGTTCGCGGAAAAGCTGTGCGGGAGATGATAGAATTGCAGAATGGCTTTCTTTGGATTGCTACGGAAGATGGTGGTATTAACATATATGATAAAAATAAGAATCAGATTGAACCATTTGACCGTATCCCTGATTTAGGACACAATGTTCATTGTTTGTATTTTGATAAAACGACAGATGAACTTTGGATAGGAACGTTTCGTAATGGATTGTTTTGTTACAATCTGAAAACTGGAAGATATGAACGTTATTTGCCGGGAGAGCGTACAGGGTTGGAATCGGATGCTATTTTTTCAATAACAAAACAAGGTGAAAAATTGTGGGTTGGAACAACTCATGGATTGCGTTATTTTGATATTTTACAGAAAAAATTTTGTAAAGTGAATCATCCGATATTAGACACTTTTTTTATTTATTGTCTATTGGTTGACAGTGATGGTAATTTATGGGTCGGTACTAACAATCAAGGGTTATATTGTATTGATAGCTCTACTAATGAAATTAAGGGATGGACAGCTGATTCACAGACAAATTTAGGAGATGACTACATAACTTGTCTTTATCAGGACTCAAATAATAAAATATGGTTGGGTACTAATAATGACGGATTACATTACATAGATCCTCTTGATTTAAAAATTAAATCGTTGGATAACGAGCTGTCATTATTTCGAAATTCTATTTGTAGTATAATTGAAGATAAAATCGGTAATTTGTGGGTCAGTACCAGTCGTGGATTGTATAAATATAATATTCGAGAGAAGAAATTGATTAGATATACAACCGAAGATGGACTTCCTACTAACCAATTTAATTTCGATTCGTCTATTTTGGCTCAAGATGGCAAATTATATTGGGGTAGTGTCAATGGGTTGATTGCTTTTGATCCGGAAGTCCTAAAAAGTAATAAAGGACCATTTCCTGTTCATTTAGGACATTTGACAATAGATAATGAAGTGATAACTGTAAACAGTGAAAATTCTCCACTTACTGCTGCTCTTGATGATATGGATACGATTGTATTGTCTTACGATCAGTCGCGATCATTTAGTATTGATTATCTGGCAGTTTCTTTGGATAATGCGCGCTCTTTGGAATATCAGGTATGTTTGGAGGGGGTTGACAAAGGTTGGCGAAATGCTGGGCAGGAGCGGAAGTTCGTTGGTTTGAAACTTTCTCCGGGAACCTATCGTTTGAAAATTAGGGCGAATAATTCAAATGTTGGATGGGAAAATGCGCCAGTAAAAGTTTTGACTATTGTGATTCGCCCACCATTCTATCTTTCAATATGGGCATACATTATTTATGTGCTGATATTGATTGCGTTGTTATTTATTGCATACCGTATTTTCTCAATTCGTTTGCATGAGAAAAATGCTATAAGAATGGCTAAAATTGAAAAAGATAAATTGGAGGAGATGAATAAGGAAAAAATCGAATTTTTTACAACAGTGTCTCATGAGTTAAAAACTCCATTGTCTTTGATAGTAGCACCTCTAAAATATATTTCCCAACAGAAAGAATTGGGAGAAGAATCCGAGAAGCGGTTGGAGATTGCAATTAAGAACACTAACAAAATGGTGGGAATTATTGATGAATTGGTTACTTTCAATAAAGTGGAATCGGGAAATTCCCAGTTCTTTTTGCAGGAAGGAAATCCTTTGGATTTTATAGAAAATACAGCAATGTTGTTTAAAGAAAATGCTGAGCAAAAAAATATATCGCTTTTTATACATTGTGAAAATAACGGTGAGGATGTTTGGTTTTCTCCGCTTTATGTTGAACGAATTACGAACAATTTGCTTTCGAATGCTTTGAAATTTACTCCGGCGAATGGAAAAGTTGTTGTTAAAGCAGAGATTCTGAATAAACTTGATGGTTATATTTATTTACGTATTGAGGTAAGTGATACAGGCATAGGTATAGTAAAAGAAGAAATTCAAAATATTTTCTCAAAATATTATCAAACGAAACGAGGACATAATGTAAACAATAAAGGTTGGGGGATTGGATTGGCATTGGTTAAGAGGTTGACGGAAATACATAAAGGTTCAATTTCTGTTGATAGCACTATAGGAAAGGGCAGTTCTTTTGTCGTATATTTAAATGTTTCGGCAGAGGCGTTCGATCCTAAGGTGTGTATTAGTGGAGATAAGACGATTGTTCCTCTTAGCAAATATGTCTATGATGAACCATCCGATTCTGGTAATTCTGAGAAAACAGATTCCGATGTGGTTGTGAAAGATGATAAATTATCGATTTTGATTGTTGAAGATAACAAGGAATTGTTGCAGTTCTTGGTGGACTATTTTTCATCTGGTTATAATGTATATACTGCAGAAAACGGAGCAGAGGCATTGGAGGTTGCACATAAATCCCCAATACAATTTGTTGTTTCTGATGTAATGATGCCTGTAATGGATGGATTTGTGCTGTGTCAGACTTTGAAAAACGATATACAAACGTCTCATATTCCTGTCATTTTGTTGACTGCAAAAAATGATACGGAGGATGTTGTTAAAGGATATGAAAGTGGTGCAGAGGCGTATGTCCCGAAACCTTTTGATCCTCAAATTTTGGAGTTGCAAATGAAAAATATTATGAGGACTCGTAGAATGCAGCAGGAACAAATAATCAATGCCGAGAATCCAGACATGGAAGAAACTTCATTGAGTAAATTTGATAAAGAGTTTATTAGCCAGATAAACGAATTGATTGATGAAAATTTGGATAATAATGATTTTTCAATCACATTTATAACTCAACAACTGGGAATAAGCCGCAGCCTACTTCATGTTAAAATGAAGAATTTGTTGAATATTTCAACTGGTGACTATATACGAAAAAAACGATTGAATAAAGCCTGTTCATTTTTGGAAGAAGGATACAATGTGTCCGAGACTGCATACCGGACCGGATTTTCTGACCCGAATTATTTTTCTAAAACCTTTAAGAAAGAGTTCGGAATGACACCGACAGAGTATTTAGATAGTAAAAAGGTGCAAGCTAATAAATCGAAGTGAACAATTATCCTTGTTTTGTGGACATGTTTACCCTTAGAATGCTGTATAATACGATACTTTTGCATATAAACTAATACAATATAATTATGAAAAAACTATTCCTACCTATTATCCTGTTAGGCTTGCTGTCTTGCAAAAACGATGGCTCAGACATTATTTTAATGAATGCGGATAATTTTAAAACAACAATTGATGGTAAATCTGTAGATTTATATACTTTAAAGTCGGAAAGTGGAATGGTAATGCAAGTTACCAATTTTGGCGCTCATGTCGTTTCACTGTGGACTGCAGATAATAAAGGTGCGTTTGATGACGTGGTTTTAGGTCATAAGTCCTTAGATGAGTATATGAATTATAAAGGTGAGCGTTTTATTGGCTGTGTGGTTGGACGCTATGCCAATAGAATTGCAGATGGAAAGTTTGTGATTGATAGTATTGTTTACAATGTTCCGAAGAATAATAACGGACAAAGTTTGCATGGTGGTTTAAAAGGTTTGGATCAGGTTGTTTGGAATGTAGACACTGTAGGTTCTGATATGATTCGTTTGTCATATTTGTCTCCGGATGGAGAGGAGGGGTATCCTGGTAATTTAGCTATACAGATGACATATTCCTTGACAGCTGATAATGCTTTTAAAATAGAATATTCGGCTACAACTGATAAGTCAACTTTTGTAAATTTGTCAAATCATAGCTTTTTTAATTTGAAAGGTGAAGGAAATGGTACTATTAATGATCATTTGTTGGCTATAAATGCAGATTCTATTACTCCTATTGATGAAGTTATGATTCCAACTGGAGAATTGATGTCTGTTGATGGAACTCCTTTTGATTTTAGACACGCACAACTTATAGGACAACGTGTGAATGAAGAAAATGAACAATTGAAAAATGGTAGTGGGTATGATCATAATTGGGTATTGAATAAGCAGATGCCAGGTGCTATTGAATTAGCAGCTTCTGTTTATGAGCCACAGAGTGGTCGTCTTTTAGAGGTTTATACCGATCAGCCTGGTTTGCAATTTTATGGAGGAAATTTCTTCGATGGAACTGGGAATGGAAAATATGGTGCTACGTACAATTACCGTGAAGCATTCGCATTGGAAACGCAGAAATTCCCTGATAGCCCGAATCAACCGAATTTCCCATCAACACTATTAAAACCGGGAGAAGTTTATCATCATGTTTGTATATATAAATTTTCTGTAAAATAATTAGAGGTTAATTGTTAACGCGGATAATTCATTATATATGAAAAATCAAATTTTTATATTTTTATTGTTGTCTTGTGTTTTTTCTGTGTATGCACAAGACGATGAGATTTATTTTGCGGATCCTACGATTTTTGTAGAAAATGGAAAATACTATATGACGGGGACAATCGGTAATGGACCAAAAGGATTTGCTCTTTTAGAATCTAAAGATTTGAAGCATTGGAATACATGTGATGGTTCTGCCTATTGTATGATATTAAGTCCAGGAACGACAACGTTTGGAACGGATATGTTTTGGGCTCCCCAAATTTTAAAAGATAATGGAAATTATTATTTAACATATTCGGCAAATGAGCAAACAGCGTTGGTAAAATCGGAATCTTTATATGGTCCATATGTGGGGGTGACTTCAAATGTTCAGCCAATTGATGGCTCTGAAAAAAATATTGATTCATTCATTTTTAAAGATGATGACGGAACATATTATTTGTATCATGTGCGCTTTAATCATGGTAATTATATATGGGTCGCGGAATTTGATGTTGAAAAGGGCATAGTTAAATCAGAGACATTAAAACAGTGCCTTGATTATACTGAGAAATGGGAAAAGACAGATAACAATCTGTGGGATCCTATAATGGAAGGGCCAACAGTGATAAAAATGGATGGAATGTATTATATGTTTTATTCGGCAAACCATTTTTTGAATAAAGATTATGCCGTTGGTTATGCAACAGCGAAATCTCCAATGGGTCCATGGACAAAATATGAAGGGAATCCGATTATTCATCGTAATATTGTGGGAGAAAATGGTTCAGGGCACGGTGACTTTTTTGTCGGTTTGGATGGTAAGCCTTATTACGTTTATCATGTCCATTATTCTGATACAGAAGCTACACCGCGTCGAACTCGTATCGTCCCATTGAAAATTAAAAAGAATAAGCACAACGGCTTAAGAGAGATTTCTGTTGATGAAGATAATGTAATTGTACCAATTATTAGTAGATAAGTACGTTGTGCAGGGTAGGATGTACATGCTTAAAATCGAAGCATACAACATGTGTTTTGGATGAGGTTGTAAAAACTGGGTAGAATTCATTTCTACCCAGTTTTTAGCATATATAATATTTTGTGTTAATGCAAGATTTATCTGACACTTTGCATTTAAACAGGATGCTTCGTCTATTTGGTGAAAAAATGTCCGGTGTTGTTGCTTTTGGCTACCCTTTGGCTACCTGATTAAATACAAATGCCTTACAATCAAACGATTGCAAGGCATTTGTAGTACTCGGAGCGGGACTCGAACCCGCACAGCCGCAATGGCCAAAGGATTTTAAGTCCTTCGTGTCTACCATTCCACCATCCGAGCCGCTATTTTCGTGCAGGGCACTTTTAGTGAAAAAGCGTGGCAAAGTTAATGATTCTATCCGGTATGTGCAAATTTTAATGTGTAAATTCTTGCTTTTGCAGGAAATAAGGCTTTGTATCGGTGGGTTATTGAAAATAAAAGTTAAATGTTGTAGTTATGAAATATTTTCCCTAGGAAAATTTGTCTGAATGGAAAATATGATTTACATTTGCAATATAATTTCCATAGGAAAATAAAAATAAGGAGGAACAGAGAGATGAAACAATTATTGAAACGAAACAATTTGCTGACAGTGGCGGGTGCAGCCGTCGGAGGCCTTGCGGGCTTTGGCTGGTGGTACTATGTCGGTTGTGCGAGCGGTACTTGTCCGATTACGTCTTCGCCGTATCTGAGTGTGCTGTGGGGCATGATGATTGGCGGGTTGCTGGTCAGTTCGTTCAGAAAGGAGGAGGCAAAATGAAACGCTTGTTGGAACGCTTGACGAAAGATTGGAATGGATTCCGCATTTTCCGTGCCGTGCTTGGCATTGGTGTCGGGGCGTATGCCGTTGTGACGAGTGACAGTTTTCTGTTGATGCTTGCCGCTTTCGTATTGATTCAGGCTCTGTTGAATGCATCGTGCTGTTGTGGCGGAAGTTGTGGCAGTGATGCGGACACTAAGAAAGAATTATATAAAGACGAAATAGAAACCTACAAACCTTTAAAGAAATGAAGAAAATCGTGTTGTTGGCGGTTGCCATGTTGGGAATTGTGTCTTGCGGAAATGCGCAGGTTCAGCAGACAGCTCCGACGAAAGTAGAAAAAGTAAATAAACAGGAAAATAAGAAAGTTATGAAACCGATAGAACTTAACAAAGCAGAATTTTTGAAAAGAGTAGCGAACTACGAAACGAATCCTACTGAGTGGAAATATCTTGGCGACAAACCTGCCATCATTGACTTTTATGCCACATGGTGCGGACCGTGCAAGCGTCTTTCTCCGATGTTGGAAGAACTTCAGGCTGAATATGGTGACCAGATTGTCATCTACAAAGTAGATGTTGACAAGGAACAGGAATTGGCTGCCGTGTTTGGAATCCGTGCAATGCCTACAATGCTTTTCATTCCGATGAACGGAAAGCCTCAGATGGCTCAGGGCCTGATGCCTAAAAACGAACTCAAGGGCGCTATCGACAGCGTGCTGCTTGGAAAATAGACGGAGGACAGAAATATGCCGTTGGCCGTTGACAAAAATCGCTGTCCGCAGAACCATCGTTGCCCGCTGGTGGCCATGTGTCCTGTCGGAGCCATTTCTCAGGATGGCTTCGGATTGCCGCAAATCGACAGTGAGAAGTGCATCAAATGCGGAAAATGTGTGAAATCCTGCCCGATGAAGGCAGTGGTAAAAGTGGCGTAAAGCAATTTATTATGGAGAAGTTGTGCAGAATTAGAGATATTTACCGTTCGATTGTGGAATTTGAAACGGAGTTTGAGCATACGTTCGGCTTGAGCCTGAATGAAGGCATGCTGTTGTGCAGTTTGAAGAACAACGGCAAACTGACGTCGGGACATATTGCCGAGATGCTTGGACTGACTTGTTCAAATACGTCGAAGGTGATTCGTTCGGTAGAAGAAAAAGGCTATATCGAGCGGATTCCCGGCGACCACGACAAGCGTCAGATGTATTTCACGCTGACGGATGCGGGCAACGAGTGTCTGGCTAAGGTTAAATGTGCCGACATTCACGTTCCCGAACTTCTGGAAAACGTATTGTAAAGAATGGTGTTATTAAGTAAAAACTCCTGCACCGGCAGAAAGGATGACTGCCGGTGCAGGAGTTTTGTGTCTTGTCGTGTGCGCCGTGTGGCGTTATTTCACCTCGATTACCAGATAATCGGATTTTTCCCAGAAGAGGGTAGAGTTGGTGATAACTATCACTTTTGAGCCGTTACGCTCTTCGATGCGGTAGGAATTTACCGGCTGTTTGGTAAGGATTTTTGCTTTCTCGGAGAAAGTCTCGATTTCGCGCAGCGTGCGCTTGTCGGCACGGGTGAAATAGCTGCGGTCAAAATTTCCTTCCAGCACTTTCGTATGGCTAAGGAATTTCTTTTCGAGAATGGAGTGTTCCTTCAGTTCTTTGTTGCTTCCCACTACATAGTAGCAGGTGTTCAGTTCGTTGGCAAGGTCGGCCGAGCGTTTTTCTGCTTCTTCGCGTTGGGAGTTGATATTGGTGACCTGATTGTTGAGCGAATCAACGCTTGAGTTCAAATTGCTGATGGTTGCCAGCGCACTGTTCAATTCGCGTTGTAGTTCAAGAATCTTTTGTGCCTGCTGTGTCATCATCTGTTTCTGCGTATCGATGGTTTCCTGCAGGTCGGCGTTCATTTTCCCGGCCTGCTTCATTTTCCGTTCCAGTTTGTCAAGTTCCGTACGGCGTTTTTCAAGCGCCATCCGCATGGCGTTTATATTCTCCATGATTTGCGATTTCCGTTCCGGAGTTTCCTGCTGGAAATTGGGCGAAACGATGACATGTTCCATTTCGTTGATTTCCAAAATGCTTTGGTTGATTTCACCGATAAGGCTCATGAGGCTGTCGCGTTCATCAGCAAGACGCGTAATGGTGACCGAATCAGTCGCATGGTCGCTGTTTTCCTGATTGCTTGTTGCATTGTTGCAGGCTGTCAGTAGGCCGGCGCAGCAAAATAATAGAACTATTTTTTTCATAATATCGGATTTTTATTTGTCTTGAAGTGAGCGTATTTGTCTTTCTTTTCTGTTTTTTTATCTTCTTTTTTTCCTTCTACAATCAATACGATTTCTCCTCGCGGCTCATTTTCAGAGAAATATGCGGCGAGTTCTTCGAGAGTCCCCCAATGGGTGGTTTCGTGGAGCTTCGATATTTCCCGGCTCACGCTGGCTTCGCGTTCCGGTCCGAAAGCTTCTGCAAGCTGTTGGAGCGTCTTGGCAAGGCGCATAGGCGATTCGTAGAAAACGATGGTGCGCGGTTCTTCGGCCAATTCCGACAGGCGCGTTGCGCGGCCTTTTTTCTGCGGGAGAAATCCTTCGAAGCAGAACTTGTCGCAGGGAAGCCCGGAATCGACAAGGGCAGGTACGAAGGCTGTGGCTCCCGGAAGGCATTCCACAGGAACACCACATCGGCGGCATTCGCGTACGAGCAGAAATCCGGGGTCGCTGATGGCAGGTGTGCCGGCATCTGACACCAGTGCTATCTTTTCGCCGGCGAGCAGACGCTGCACAATGGGGGCGGCTGTCTCATGCTCGTTAAATTTGTGGTGGCTTTGCATTTTTGTCTCGATGCCGAAATGCTTCATCAGCACTGCGCTTGTGCGGGTGTCTTCCGCCAGAATCGTGTCAACGGCCTTCAGTACGTTGACGGCTCTGACCGTCATATCGTCGAGGTTGCCCACAGGGGTGGGAACAACATAAAGTTTTCCGGCTTCTGCAACTTCTTTCTGTGACATACTGCTATAGGAAATGGTTGCGGATAATTGTCATGAATTCTTTCACTTCTTCAGAGTCCTTGTCCCAGCCGAGGTCGCCGTAGAAATATTCTTCGGCTTCGTCGAAAGTCTGCATGGCTTCTGCCAGATTGATGGCGTCGGCCATCTCTGCCGCACTGTTGCCGAACAGTTCGCGGCGGAAGCGGAAGGAATCGTTGATAGAGAATGCACTCCGCAAGTCCTTCGATTTGTTACGGATAAATGCTTCGTCGATGGTGATGCGTTCCGTCGGCGTATTGTCGTCTTCCGGTACGGCCGGTTCTTCACTGGCGTAGTTTTCAGTTTCTTCCGGAGTTTCGTCTTCGGCTTCTTCTTGTGTGTCGTCTGTTTCCGGAAGAGTTTCTTCTTCTGTGGTTGGTTCTTCAGCCGCCGGTGTTTCTTCTACGGGTTCTTCTTCCGTCGGTTCTTCTTCAACTGGTGTTTCCGGTTCTTCTGCTGCGCTTTCTTCCGGCTGTTCAGTTACGTCGGTTTCCGGCGTTTCTTCTGTTTGCGGCAGATTGTCGAGATATTCGTGCATGGCCACTGCCATTTCTGTCGTCTCGTCTTCCATGTCGAATTCCGGCTGCTGTTCCGTGTCGGAAGATTCGCATTCCTCATCGGCTGTTTTGGTGTCAACCGCGTCGTGGTAAGCGGAAATCAGAGCTTCCGCTTCCTCTTGAGTGAGGGGCGCTTCAGTGGTCTCTTCTGCGTTGTCGGTATCAATTTCATCGAGTAGTGACGGACCGTCAGCGTTCTCCGACGGCATATCGGCAGTCGGCTCCGGTGTATTTTCACAGGCAGAAAAGTTCAAGCCTTCGGCAGCTTTTGCCAAATTTTCTATTTTTTCGCGGATGGCAGTGAACACCATTTCCGGAGTGTCGTCGCCGCGGCTGTCGGCAAGCATCAGCAGGCCTTCCAATTCATAGGCGGCAGCAAGCATGCGTTTGATATCTTCGTACATCTTTGCAATTAGTGTATATTACGTTTACACAAACATATAAAAACTTTTTCAAATTCGAGCGTTCTTTGCGGAACTATCTTTCTTCGTCGGCAAACATTCCTTCAAAAAGCGTTTCGATGGCCTTTTTCAGGGCGTCGTAGCTGCATCGGTATTTGTTGGTCATCAGCACAACCGCGTATTGCGGATGTTCGGCGGGATAGTAGCCTGCATAGCAGAGCACCCCGGTCATGCTTCCCGATTTCAGAGCCATTTTTCCTTTGAGAGGAGAATTTTTGAGCAGTTTCTTCACGGTTCCGTTTTCTCCTGCTACGGGGAACAGCGAAGGAAACAGGTCGCCATAGGCTTCATCGTTTGCCATGTGTGTCAGCACATCAGCAAGAAATGCGGGAGTAATGCTGTTGGCGCGTGAGAGGCCTGACCCGTCGTAAATGGTGACGGATTGGGTGTCGATTCCCCAATCTTCCAGAATGCGGCGTTCGCAGTTGACTGCCATTTCGCGGGTGGCAAATGTGGTGTCGTTCAGTGCAAGGGCTCTCAAAACGGCTTCGGCATACATGTTGTCGCTGCGTGTCAGCAATGACTTGATGATTTCCGGAAGTGCCGGCGAAAGATGGGTGTAGAGCGGATAGCTGACGCCCCGGTTGTCGATGGTGCCGTTTTCGACCGTGATACCTTCATAGGCGAGCGTTTCCACAAGGTCGTTGTAGAGAGCGTCGGCAGGATGAGGCATGGTGGTCCACAGTTCAACCGGTTCAGACTGACGGCGTACATTGCCGCCCATATAAAGTACGTTGGAATTTTTTTTACGCGACAGCGAAGGCGAATAGGCTTTGCCGCCAATCATGACATTGTTGACAATTTTCAGTTCGCTCAAGTGAGGAACCGTGTCGATGACTGCGGCGCGTCGGCCAGAAAGGTCGACAACCAATGAAAATTCGTTGTCAAGATAGTTGATGGCATGTACGCCCGAGCCATAGTATTCCACTACGTCGGCATCTTCCCACTGCATTGGAACGGCAGGGTCGGGGCTGACCGATTCGTCGATGATTATTTTTCCCTCAATTTTTGTGAGTCCGATGCGTTTCATTTCGCTGATACAGCCGTTTAAGAATGACTCATGGTCGGGAAAATGGCGGGAGTCCGTTGTCGGGTCCAGACCGCCGTTGATGATGAGGTTGCCATGCAGTACGCCGTTGTGGTCGATATATCCGTCGTAGGTTACGGTTGTCTGGAAATGGTATGTCTCCGACAGCGTTTTAAGTGCAGAGGCCGATGTTACGATTTTCATGACGGAAGCCGGAGTGATGGCTTCATTCATTGCGCTTTCTCCTACAACTTCCCCGCTTTTGAGGTCGACAACGCAGATGCCAACCTGGGCATTTCTCATGGCATTCGACTGGCAGAATCGGGAAATGGCCTTGTCGAAAGAGCCTGAGGCAAAAATGTTTGCGGAACACAGAATGCAGAGTGCAGCAATTTGGGCTAATTTCGAAATATATTTCATTGCTTATTTAGACTTTTTTCACTGCAAACATAGCAAAAAAACGTTGAATAAGTGATGCTTTTCCGCAGATTTGTTGTTGGTATTTATTGTATTGGCAAACTTTTTCCGTACATTTGTAAAAGGCAATATTGCTGTCTTTTTTGTTAGTACCATTATCTAAAAACTGAAGGCATATGAAAAAGTGTTTTATTACATTGATTATGGTTGTAGGGTTTGCATTGGCTTCAACCTTTGATAGCTATTCGATGGAAGCTTATGCTCCACAGCAAAAGACGGTGACTAACACCGATAAATCTGTAGAGAAAAAATCCGACGATGCTGCCGGTTGGATTTTAATTGGGGAAGTTGAGTTGATAGGACGCACCAATATTAAGGCAAATCTATACGTGAGAGCGTTGGCTAATCGGATTTTTTATCGCATTGAATATGCCGGTAAGTATTATGCTGCATATAGCAAAGGCGAGGACCGCCGGTGGCTTTATGTGGACATGGAAAAGGGCTGTTATGGATTTATTGCTCCGGAAGCAATGTAGAGCTGGAACGAGGTAATGAAAAAATGCAGAATTACCGTTGTGCGGATGGCTTGTTACCGTGATTTGATGGAGCGGTATGAGAATCCGTTGGAACACGCTTGCGATATGCGCGAAGGGCAGGTGTTTGTGGCTAACGGATGGGAAAAGCCTGAAGGAATGTGCGAGAGCGCATGGCAAACGATGTCTTCTTTTGTGATGGCCTTGTCGCATGGCGCTGAAAACTTTTACGACGGTTGGATGAAAAATCCTCGTTCGGCCATGATTTCGTGCAATGACGGTTTCCGTCCTGTCAGTTTTTTGATTGAGGCGCTTGATGAAGAAGCCGATTAATAACTAAAAATTGAAAATGCACTATGAACGAAAATGATTTGAGGGAAATGGATGACTTTGTAGAGAAGTATAAAGACATGGACAGACTTCCGGCGTGTGCCGACAAGCCGGTTGTCCGTCGTGAATGGGGCGGTGAAAATGGTACGGACTTGCAGATAGAGCTATATGCTCCGGAATTTGCCGACGGGTTGGTGTGGGTGGCTATCGAGTGCGGTTATGTGGGGCTGGGCTCTCTGTCGCCGCAGGAATTTGTTGAGAAAAATTGCAGCGGACTGGTCTATGTAGCGCATCATGTGGAAGGAAACATGTGCAACATTCTGATGTCGGTGGATGCCGATGCCGTGAGGGAGGATTTGCCTTATCCATATATGATATCCGGCAACGGTGCCGGCGAATATCAGGTAGCCGTCTATTCCGTGACCAACATTCCGGCCGACGGCGATTTGAGCCAGGCCACTTTCCGCAACCTCTATTTCGAAGATTTTTGCTGTAAATAAATTAGTTAGGGAAATAATACTTAATAAATTGTGAATTTGCTATGAAAATCGTTTTTGTATGTACGGGAAATATGTCGCGTTCTCCTTTCGCTGAATGCGTGTTGCGGCAGATGCTTCACGGACGGGGCATTGAAGGGGTCGAAGTATCGTCGGTGGGAACTTCTTATTTAGAGCAGTCGCCGCGTGACCCGATGATGGTGGAGATGGCGGCAAAGTATGGTTATCGCATGGGAGGTATGGCCGTTTATATGACTCCCGAGGAGTTGGATTCTGCCGATGTGGTACTGATTATGAGCCGAAAACATCATAACAAGTTGACTTCCACATTGAATTCTTCCCATTGGGACCGTATCCATTTGTTTCTTGACTACTGTTGCGGCATAGATGAAGACGTGCCCGACCCATATTTCGGTACAGAGTCGCTTTACCGTCGCGTCTGCGAGCAGATTATAGCAGGCTGCAACGCACTCGCCGATAAAATATCTGCGGGGAAATTAAGCTATTAAAATTGATGTAAAAGTGCAATATATTGCATAGATTGTTGTAAATATCGGTTGAAACTTTTATATTTGTACCAGATGTGAAATATATTGCACTATGAAATATGGTAGTTTAATCAAAGAGAGGAGAGCCTTGTTGGGGCTTACCCAACAGGATTTATCCGATTATACAGGGTTAAGTGTCCGCATAATCAAGAGTGTTGAGGCAGAGGACGGAAATCCTTCTTTGTCCACATTAGAGAAAATCGCGGATGTTCTTGGCCTTGAACTGATAATGAGAGTAAGGAGGGGTAACGAATGAGGCAGGCTGAAGTGTTGGTGAACAAAATAGTGGCCGGTACATTGACGGAGACTGATGATGGACGTTATGTTTTCAAATATAATGATGCCTACCTTGCAAGTGCTGAACTTCCGGCCATATCGTTGGCTTTTCCGAAACGTAGAGAAGAATTCGTTTCGGATGAACTTTTCCCGTTTTTTTTCAATATGCTTTCCGAGGGTGCCAATAAGGCGGTTCAATGCAGAACGTTGAAGATTGACGAACAGGACGCTTTCGGGCTATTGCTGGCTACGGCAAGGTATGATACAATTGGTGCTATAACAATTAGTGAATTATGAAAAAAATCAATGTATGCCCCGGTACGCTTGCCGTAGGATATGAAACATACAGTTCGCCCTGTTTGCGAAAAATGTTTGGGGGGAAGAGAGTCAGTCACATGCTTGATTTTAATTACGAGGAAACTCAAGCAGAAATAGCATCGGCTATCAATCGAATATCTATTTCCGGAGTACAGGAAAAACTTTCTGCTATTGTCAGAAATGGCAAGATTCAATTGACTCCGGAAGGGGAATCCGGACGGTATATCATTAAACCGGCTCCCGGCTACAAGCATTTGAGGTTCAGAAAGAACATTCCTGCTAACGAACATCTGACTATGCAGATTGCACATCAGGTATATAAAATCAAAACCGCTGCAAATGCTCTTGTATTTTTCGCTGACGGTGAAATGGCCTACCTTACCAAACGCTTTGATTATGCATCTGATGGTTCAAAGATATTGCAGGATGATTTTGCATCGTTGGCGGGAAAAACGGAACACAATCAAGGAAAGAATTTCAAATATACCGGGAGTTATGAAGACATTGCCGGATTACTGAAGTGGAATGTGGCAGCATGGCAGGTTGAAATGGCAAAGTATTTTACATTGGTTGTGTTCAACTACTTATTCAGCAATGGCGATGCCCATTTGAAAAATTTTTCTCTTCAGGCTACTTCCGGTGGTGATTATGTATTGACTCCGGCATACGATTTGATGAATACGTCTATCCATATTGATGATGGTGATTTTGCCTTACAGGACGGACTGATTCCTACAAGTAAATATTCGGATGTTTATGCCAGAACAGGACATCCCTGTCAAGATGATTTTATAACATTTGGGAAACGTATAGGCGTATTACCTAAAAAGATGATGTCAATCATAGCGTTGTTTGCTACAGAGCAACCAAAGGTCTATGAATTAATAGAAAATTCATTCTTGGATGAAAAAACCAAGCGCATGTACAAGCAATCTTATCTGGAACGTTTGAGGCGATTTCAGAGAAAAGATGAATTGTGATAACGGTGAGTAGTCAATAGATTCACATTTTGCATAGAATGCAAAAAAAACAGGCGCGGGGATGGCGGGAGAGGTTCCGTTGACCCCGCGTTTTGTTTGTCAATTCCACTTTTTGCCGCGGAAGTAGAGGGTGATGATGACGGCTGTGACAACCATGATGCCCCAGGCAAAGAGATAGCCGTAGCGCCAGTCGAGTTCCGGCATAAATTTGAAGTTCATACCCCATACACCCACCAGGAAGGTGAGCGGAATGAAGATGGTCGACACGACGGTGAGGCGTTTCATGATGGCGTTCATCCGCATGTCGTTGTTCGAGATATATAGGTCGGTGAGCGATGCGAATGTTTCGCGGCATATTTCCAAAGTCTGGAACGTGAGTGAAAGGTGGTCGTTCACATCGTTGAAAAACGGGCGGGTTTCGCGGTGAAGCAGTGGGTTGTCGGAACGTAGAAGAATGTTGTACTGTTCGCGGAGCGGAGCCAGTCCCTGGCGGAGCTGGATGTACTGTCGGCGAAGTGCCTGCAGGGAGTTGCCCATGTCGCGTGAGGCACGGTTGGACATCAATTCGCTGCCGAGGTCCTCCAGACGGTCGTCGATAAGGGTGGCTTTCGACACATAGTCGGTGATGATGCCGTTGAGCAGTACGCTGAACAGATAGTCGGTGTGGCGTTCGCGTATGCGCAGCACATTATTGGCAATTGCTTTTTTGACTCCGCAGAAGAAATTGTTTTCATTTTCCAGAAAAACAAGTACATAATTCTTTCCGAGTACCAGTGAAATGTTCTGCTCTTCCAATTCCTCATAAGGGTCTGCCGACGGGATGAAATACCGCAGGATGGCTACCATGTAGCTGCCGTAGTCCTCCACTTTCATCGGGTGGCGCACGTTAAGAATGTCCTGAATGGTCAGGAACGAAATGCCCAGGTGGTTGCATACGGTTTCTATCTTGTTGGTGTCTTTCAGGCCGTGCACTTGAAGCCAGTTGATGCCGTTGTCGTCGAGTGTCGACAGCAGTGTCGGAATGTCGTCGGTCGACATTTCCTTGGTGTCTGTCCTGTTGTAGCTGCACAGATGGAAATGAGTAGGCGTAAGGCTCTTGCCGGAGTAGACGAGTGATTCGGAAAGCAGGTTATTTTTCATTGTACCGTTGTTTTTAATTTTTGAAATGTGAGAGAGCGGCGCCGATGGCAGTGCTGAATTCCGCATATTCGGGGATGTGGAACTGTACGCCGTAAAGTTGTGCCAACTCGTCGAACACGCGTTTGCATTGCGGCAGTTGGGCAAGATTGCCAATCAGCACAAAATCGCGGATTTGACTGTTGAGCGAGGCGAGCACGGCCGATGCTCCGATGGTTTGCAGTACGGCATAGATGATGCCGAGAGCAATGTCGTTGGGCGACACGTTGTCGCTCACTTTACCAAACAGCGAGGCGGTGGCGTTCATCGGCAGATTCGGCAACTGGCAGTTGGTGATGTCGCCGATTTGCAGATTTACGTTCGCTTCGTTGCCGCTTTCCGCCATTTTGATGATTTGGTGGATGTCGCCGGTGTTTAGCGTCAGTTTGGCCAGTCCGACAAGCGAGCCGCCGCCCAAACCGATGCCGCCGATGTGGCGGATGCCTTTTTCGTCGATTTGCACGAACGAGGTGCCCGTTCCCATGCTGACAACGATGTAGCGTTTCAGTGCGGTGGTTTTGCCCGCACCGAGTCCGTCGGCTGTGAATTCGTCGACGTGCGTGGTCGGTATGCCGTAGATTGGCGTTTCGATGTAGGCGCTGCCCACGCCGGTAATCCGTATGTGTTCAATGTCGGAAAGTTGCAGTCCGTTGTTGTGGAGAAACTTTCCGAATGCTCCGAAAAGCGACGTGACGGGGTCGCCGGCCTTGATGAAAATCGGTGCGATGATTTCGCGGTTGGCGTTGATGCCCACAATCTTTGTCGTGCTTCCTCCGGCGTCAATGCCGATGATTAGTCCCATAGCGGTATGGTTAGATGGTTGGTAATTGAGTGATGGCTTTCAATATGTCGACGGCTTCATGCACGCTTCCGACGCGGTCGATGACCATGGAGCGTTTCGAGTCGTTCTCACGCAGCTGGCTTCGTTTCGAATTCTGTTGCCAATAGTTGAGAATGCGTCCGAACGCTGCCGACTGGTAGTAGGCCACGTTGTCGCCCGGCACGAAATAGAGCATCATTTTGCCCTGTTTCAGGTTGATTTTCTCGATACCTAATGAACGGGCGAGTCGTCGGAGCGACACGATGAGTATCAGCTCGCGCGCTTCGTGCGGAATTTTTCCGAAGCGGTCTTCCAGCCGTTTGCAAAATGCCTGTACGTCGGCTTCGCGCTCCATATTGTCGAGTTCTTGGTAGAGCAGGATTCGTTCGCTTTCCTGTGGCACAAAGGTTGCGGGGAAAAGAATTTCAAGGTCGCTTTCGATAGTACAGTCGGAAACGTATGCCTTGTCGTCTTCGCTGTGTTCGTCGGCGAAGGTGTCGGCAAATTCCTCGGTTTTTAATTCCAATACGGCTTCGCGCAGGATTTTCTGATAGGTCTCGTAGCCGAGGTCGGCGATGAAGCCGCTCTGTTCGGCACCGAGCAGGTTGCCGGCTCCGCGGATGTCAAGGTCCTGCATGGCAATATGGATTCCACTGCCAAGGTCGGAGAAACTTTCGATGGCCTGCAGACGGCGGCGTGATACGGGCGAGAGCGGAATATGGGGCGGCACAAGCAGATAGCAGAATGCCTTGCGGTTGCTGCGGCCTACACGTCCGCGCAACTGGTGGAGTTCGCTCAGTCCGAAGTTCTGCGCGTTGTTGATGATGATAGTGTTCACGTTCGGCATGTCGATGCCCGACTCGATGATGGTCGTGGCCAGCAGTACGTCGTATTCATGTGCGGCAAAGTCCATGATTGTCTTTTCGAGCTTGTCGGAAGCCATCTGTCCGTGACCGATGACGGTGCGTGCGTCGGGTACGAGACGGCGTACCTGATTTTCAAGTTCAAACAACTGCTCGATGCGGTTGTTGACGATGAACACCTGTCCGCCGCGCGACAGTTCGAAGTTGACGGCTTCGCGTAGGATGTCGTCGTCGAGTGCCGTTACCGTCGTGATAATCGGATAGCGGTTGGGCGGCGGCGTGTTGATGGCACTGAGGTCGCGTGCGCCCATCAGCGAGAACTGGAGCGTGCGCGGTATAGGGGTAGCCGACATCGTAAGTGTGTCGACGTTCACTTTCATCTGTTTCAGTTTTTCCTTAACGCTGACACCGAATTTCTGCTCTTCGTCGACGATGAGCAGGCCGAGGTCCTTGAATTTGACCTCTTTCCCAATCAGCTTGTGCGTGCCGATGAGAATATCGATTTTCCCTTCTGCCAGTTCCTGAATGATGCGTTTCACGTCCTTCGGCCGGCGGGCACGGCTCAGATAGTCCACTTTCACAGGGAAATCCTTCAATCGTTGCGTAAAGGTGTTGAAATGCTGATAGGCCAGCACGGTGGTCGGAACGAGTACGGCAGTCTGCTTGCCGTCGGTAGCCGCTTTGAAGGCGGCGCGTATGGCCACTTCCGTTTTACCGAAGCCCACGTCGCCGCAAATAAGGCGGTCCATCGGGCGGTCGCTTTCCATGTCGGCCTTCACGGCCTGCGTGGCTTTCAACTGGTCGGGCGTATCTTCGTAGATGAACGAGGCTTCCAGTTCCTTCTGCAGATAGCTATCGGGCGAGAAGGCAAAGCCCTTTTCGTTGCGGCGTGCCGCATAGAGGCGGATGAGGTCGCGCGCAATGTCCTTCAGCTTGCTCTTGGTGCGTTCCTTCAGCTTGTTCCATGCACCGGAACCGAGTTTGTTGAGGCGTGGCATTTCGCCTTCCTTGCCGCGGTATTTGGCAAGTTTGTGGAGCGAGTGGATGGAAACGAACACCTTGTCGTCGTTCGAATAGGTGAGCTTTATCATTTCCTGCATCTTGCCGTTGACGTTCGTGCGCACCAGTCCGCCGAACTTGCCGACACCGTGGTCGACGTGCACAATGTAGTCGCCCACTTCAATCTGCGACAGTTCCTTCAGCGAAAGGGCGAGTTTGCCCGAACGCACACGGTCGCTCTTGAGCGTATATTTGTGGAAACGTTCAAAAATCTGGTGGTCGGTGAAGATGCACGCTTTCAGGTCGTTGTCGACGTAGCCTTCGTGCAGGGTTTTCAGCACGGGCTCGAACGGGATTTCGTCGCCGCGGTCCTTGAAAATCACCCGCAGGCGTTCGAACTGCGGCTCGTTGTCCGAGAGTATGTATATTTTGTAGCCATCCTTCTCAAAGTCCTTGAACGACTGGCTGATGATGTCGAAATTCTTGTGGAACACGCCTTGCAGCGAGGTGCTGAACGAAAAAGCGGCATCGTAGTCGCCACGGTTGCTGACCGCATAGTCGATGTGGCGGAACGAATCCATTGCCGCACTGAACACATCGGCATCTACCACGTTGCGCATGGCGTTCATGTCGCCTTCGCGGGCAATGACGGCACTTTCCGATATAGTCTCCGAAGCTACTGCACGGATACGCTGGCGCAGCCATTCCTTGTCGTGGAAAATCAGCAGGGTGTCCTTGCCGATGAAGTGGAGCAGCGACTCGTTGGAAGCGGAATTGCTGCTGACGTTGTTGACCACGCAAATGTCGTCGATCTGCTGTTCCGAGAGCTGTGTTTCGATATTGAAGGTACGGATACTTTCAATGTCGTCACCGAAGAAGTCCAGACGGTAAGGCAGTTCGTTGGCAAAGGAAAAAATATCGAGAATGGAGCCGCGGATGGCAAATTGCCCCGGTTCGTAGACATAGTCCACCTCCTGAAAACCGAATTCACGCAACTTCTTCTCCGTTTCTGTCAGGTCGGCTGTTCCGCCGCGCCGGAAATGGAGCGTACTTTCGCTTACTTCCTTTTTCGAGGCCACCTTTTCGGCAAGGGCTTCCGGATAGGTCACCACCCAGCGTGTGCGCTTGTCGTCCCAGCGGTTGAGCACTTCCGCGCGCAGGATTTGCGAAGGAGGGTCTTCCTGGCCGTATTTGATGTCGCGCTTGTAGCCCGACGGGAACAGCAGCACCTGTTCGTCGCCGTTGATTTGGCAAAGGTCATTGTAGAGATAGCCGGCTTCGTCGAGGCCGTTGGCCACAATCAGATAGGGCTGCGACATTTTCGGTAGGCGTGAGAACACGACAGCAGGTGCCGAACCGACAAGACCGTTCAGCGCAATGCTTTTAATCTTTCTGCTCTTGACAGCGTCGTCCAATGCCGCCACACGCGCCGGCGTGTTAAGCATATCGCAAAGTTCAGAAATCTTCATCGTACAGAATTGTATAGGCAAAGATAGTGAAAGGCGAGAGCAGAGGCAAATGAAAACGGAGTTTTCAAATTTGACTATGCCGAGCCGCATCCTATCTTTTACAAAAATAGAAAAAGTCGGACATCGAGCCAAGCGAAAACATATTATATTTTCAAACGTTACCAAGTGGAGATATATTCTGGAGTGAACAAAACGGCGAATTGTTCGTCTATTTGTGAACATTCGCGGGTATGGGGTGTTTACCAAGAAAAGACAGAAAGGCAATGAAAGTAGCAATTACGGGAGCGACAGGTTTTGTGGGTTCCCATTTGACAAAATTTCTTGTTGCCAACGGGCATACGGTCATTCCGCTGGGTCGTGCATTTTTTGCCGACGGTGCGGAATCTCAGTTGCTTGCCGCTGTCAATCGGGCGGATGCCGTGGTGAACCTTGCCGGTGCACCTATCGCACACCGCTGGACCGACTCCTACAAACAACTTCTTTATAGCAGCCGCATCACGCTGACAACCAAACTTGTTAAGGCTATCCGGCAGGCTGATGGCCGGAAAATACTGGTTTCGGCTTCGGCTGTGGGCTATTATTCAACGGAGGGGGTACACGATGAATATTCCATTGAGCGTGGACAGGGATTTCTTGCCGACTTGTGCAATTTCTGGGAACTGGAAGCTGTCAATGCGATGAAGAATGCGCGTGTGGTGATTGTCCGTCTTGGACTTGTCATGGGCAAGGACGGCGGTTATTTTGCCCGAGCAAGCCGTTTGTCGCGTTTTGCCGTAGCCATGACTATCGGGCGTGGACAGCAGCCTTTCCCGTGGATTGACATTCGCGATGTTTGCCGCTCCATTCTGTTTCTGCTGGAATCGGACGATGCCAAAGGTTATTATAATCTGACAGCTCCCCAACTGATTACGCAGCGGGAGTTTACCGATGCCGTGAAGCGTCACCGCCGGCTGTTGCTTTCCTTGCCTATTCCGCAGTTTGTGGTACGGATGGTGTTGGGCGAAGCTGCCGAAGTGGTGGTCGACGGCCAGCGAGTCCGTCCGAAACGTCTGCTCGAAGCCGGCTATCAGTTCCTTTCGCCTACTATCGACGGTTTCCTTGATTCGATTGCAGGAAGGGGTTAGCTTTAAGCTTTCCCGATGGTTTGTGGTGATTTGTAATTGTTTAGGGAACGTTTTGAACTTGAATTTTTATGGCGTTTTTGCTTGTAGTTGTGATTTTTTTGCTATATTTACGCAAAATAAACCTTAAAACATGAAATCATGGGCAGAAATTTCCTAATCTTAATGTGTGGTCTATTCCTTCTTTCAACTATTCGGGCATTAATATAACCTTAAATGTCAGAAAATGCGACGAATTTTTGTGTTGTTTCTCTTGTTATCTTGTCTTGTGCAGGTCTGGGGTCAGGTTGTGGTGCTCAGCGGACATGTTCTGGATGCCGATACGCGTCAGCCCCTTGTCGGGGCAACGGTTATTGACCGGGATTCGAAAGTCGGTTGCATTACGGATACCATTGGAAAATTCTCTTTACGACTTTTCGGGGAGGCTCCGTTTGACCTGACAGCCAGTTATACCGGTTTCCGGCAGGAATCTTTGATTGTTGGAAACGATACCTTGTTTGTGGAATTTTGTCTCGAAAAGGATAATCTGCTGCCGAACGTGACAGTCTACGGCAGTCGGGACGATGTCGGCACATCTTCTTCGCAGATGAGTGCTGTATCGCTTTCCGTGTCTGAAATCAAGAGCATACCTTCGTACCTTGGAGAGCCCGACGTATTGAAAGGTTTGCAGAAACTTCCCGGCGTGACTACCGCTAACGAAGGGCAGGCCGGCATTTATGTCAGAGGCGGCAATATTGACCAAAATCTAATTACACTTGACGGTTCCACGCTTTACAATGCAGAGCATCTTAAAGGCTTTGTTTCGGCCTTGAACAGTGATATGATTGACAATGTGACATTTTACAGCGGAGCTTTCCCGGCCCGTTATGGCTCCCGCCTTTCGAGCGTGATTGATGTCGGCATAAAAGAAGGTGATTTTTATGATTATCATGGGACGGTGTCTCTGGGTATGCTGTCGTCGAGAGTGCAGGCTGAAGGTCCATTGTGGAAAGGGCATACATCGTTCAATGTTGGAATGCGCTTTTCTTATTTTGACTTCATCATGATGCCGATACTGAAAGATATGTACCTTCATCCTGATGCGTTGAATCCTTATGCAAATATGGATTATTATGATATTTCGGCAAAGATAGTGCATAAATTTTCCAGTCGAGACAAATTGTCGGCAGTATTTTATCTTGGAAATGACGTATGTGACGAGTCGCCAAATACCGACAGTCAAACATATTTGAAAGACGATGAAAAGAAAATTAATACACAGGACAACCGTTCGGAAAACCGTTGGGGAAACATTGTCTCCAGTTTGTATTGGACTCACCAGTCGAATGAAAGACTGTTGATAAATAGTAATTTGAGCTTTAGCAGATATTATTATAAAATCGGTCATGTTACCGAAGAGCGGGAAGAAATTTTTGAAAAGAAGGAAGACGATGATGGGGGAGTTGTCTGGAGGAAGAAGTCGGAAGACAGCTTCATTACTTCCATCGGCAATCGGTCGGAAATAAACGACTGGGCATTTGCGACGGATTTCCGCTTCTTCTGCAATGACAGTCATACACTTCGTTGGGGAGCAAAACTGTCGTATCAGAAATTTGAACCTGTAATAGATACCTATATGCGTGAATATGAATGGGACAAAGGGACGGAAACGATCGATGTGAATAGTGGACAAATGGGGGAAGTGCGCCGGGTAACAATGGTAGCGGCTTATGCAGAGGATGATTGGGCAATAACGTCGTGGTTGAAAGCTAATCTGGGGTTGCGCTACACACTTGCAGCAACTGACGGAAAAAACTATCAACTGTTGGAGCCCCGAGTATCACTCCGTTGGCTGCTGAGTGACGGCATGGCTCTGAAAGCCTCCTATTCACGCGTGTCCCAAAACTTGCATCGGTTAAATACAAACAATTTGCTTTTTGCAACTGACCTTTGGGTTCCTATTACTGAAAATATTCCGTTGATGAAAGCTGACCAATGGGCAATAGGCTATAGCTATGACTTGCCTTTTGACTTGACTTTTATGCTCGAAGGCTACTACAAAAACATGAAAAATCTATTGGAGTATCGTGATGGTGCCGGATACATGGCAGGCGCCGACAACTGGGAGAAGCAGGTAGCTGTTGGCAACGGACGTTCTTTTGGAGCAGAGGTGCTGTTGCGCAGACAGTCGGAAAATACAGATGGTTGGATTTCCTATACTTGGTCAAAAGCATTGCGTAAGTTTGACCGTGACGGAAATGTGGTTAATAATGGCGATGAGTTCTATGCCATGAATGACCGGCGGCATAATTTCAATATGTTTGTCAGTCACCGTTTCCCTTCGGGATGGAAGGTGTCTACCTCTTGGACTTATCAGACAGGACGATGTGGAACGATAGCGTCCATAGCCGCTTTTGGAGGTAACATGGAAGACTATACGGACGGAAATTCGGAATGGTCGTCGGTTTCTGGCAAGGATGTGCTGCGGATATATGTGTCGGAACGTAATAATTATCGGTTGCCGCCGGTTCATCGGCTTGACTTCAGTGTCTCCTATATTCTCAGTCATGGCTGGGGAGAAAGCGATTTTAACGTAACACTTTACAATGTCTATAACCGGATGAACATATCGAATGTCTATATAGGATATGAGGACAAACGCCCGGTACTGAAAGGCATTTGTATTTTCCCGTTTATGCCGTCATTTACCTATACTCTTAAATTTTGAAAATGATGAAACGAATAAATAGATATGCGGTCTTTTTATTTTTGATGATGATTGCGGTGATGTCATGTGAAATAGATTTGACATTAAAACAGCAGGATTTGCCGGCCGACATAAGTGTGTTCGGCATTATGTCGCCCGACACTTCGATGCAGATAATGGTGTCGAAAACACATTTATACTTTATTACGTTGGGTGAACAGATGGGTGAAGAATCTTTGTTGCCTGATGCGGATGTGCGCATTATTGTCAACGGGAAAGAGTCGACGGCTGTATACGATGCAGCAGTGCGTCGTTTTATAAGTGATAGCCGAGCACGTCCGCTTGACCATGTGGAGGTGTCGGTGGAATCGGACGGACTGAGAAGTACATATTGCGAATTTCAGGTGCCTGCCGAGCCGAAAATGGAGATATTGTCGATAGAAAAGGTGTTTGATGATATTGAAAATGGTGGCGTTTCATCATCTTTTCAGACGTATGATTCAGATACGTTGGCAGTCATAACCGTGAAAATCACAGATTTGCCCGGTGACAATTATTATCGGCTGAAAGTGAGAAGTGAAGGTTTCAGTGACGGTGCTTTGAAAGTTGTTCAGAATAGGTTTACGTCGGGTGACATTGTGTTCTACGACGAAAGGTTGTATCGCGAAACATCTGCTTTGCCCGCTTATTTTTCTAACATTTTTGATGACAGGTATTTTGACGGAAAAGAATACACGTTTAAAATAGAATCACGGATACAGGCCAATTATTTCCCGTTTAAGGACTTTTCGGAAAAGCGTATTGTTGTAGAGCTGCAGGCTTTGAGCAAAGGACTTTATGACTATTTGAAAGCAGTGGAAATCTATGATCGTGCTTATGAAGAAACAGAACATCGTGATGAATACATGGAAGGTGTAGTAGTGCCGACAAATATGGTAAACGGAACCGGTGCAGTCGGAGCCTATACTCGTAAACAGTCGTTAGTTGAATTGTAGAAATCTTTTATTATTGACGGTTTCTTCGATAGAGAATAAGAAAAATAAATAGTTTGTTTGTTTCGGATTTCAGGGTCTTATCCAATAAACCTTTTATATCTTTGTGTAAATAGTTTGTGTCTTAGCATAAAATTCAATTAAGATTGGTTTTCTGCTATGGCTTTTATTTTTTATCAAATACTTTGAAGAATGAGGACGACACACCGATTTTTGAGCGCATGTTTGACATTTCTCCTTGTGCTTTTGTTCCAAAGCAATATGGTAGCTCAAAATACTGACTATATCAAGGAGATGGAAAATAATGACCTTCAGATAAGGCAAATGCCCGGAACGGAAAAATTGCTGTCGGAATATTTAAAACCGGCAAAGATTCAGGAAGATACAATTTATGCGATTCTTTATATCCCTGCCGAATGTTATCGGTGTGAAGCTGCGATTCCGGCTTTCTATGAAAAGCTGAAATCTAATAGTGTTAACAATAAAATGTTGTTGATATCCGCTTATGAGGATTCGGTGGCGGCAGTAGGATACAACAAAACGAATAATTATAAGGCTGATTATTATCTCTATGATACGAAGGCTGACTATACGAAAATTTTTAGCTTTAATTCTGTAAGTTTGTATGGATTGCATGTGATGAAAATTTGTCCCAAATCCGGAGTTTTCATTACCGGGGGACAATATACCTTATTGGGTAAAGAATTTATTAATCAGCTTGTGGCTTGTCAAAAAAGACTGACGCCGCATTTATATCCGGGAACGGTGCAGGGTGAGGCCAACCGGCAAGAACAACCTTTGGCTATTCCTTCCAAACCTGTTTATCCGTGGACTGTAGAAGAGTTTGCCGTTGGATTGAAAAATGACGTGTTTATTTCAAACGTTTACGATGTTCCCAAATTTGAGAATGGTAACTTCTTTTTTACGGATATGCTGAACAATGGAGTCATGCTTTTCAGCCAAGAAGGACGAAAACTGGTTTATAAAACATTGTTTCAAGCCAATAAAGAGGAAAGAAAACGGTTTGTTTCTGTATCTGACAGTATGTTTGAAAAGCTGGTGAAACAGGGTCAGGTGTTCTATATTGCTTTGTCAGCCAATATGATAGACGAACATCGTCTTGCCATATCGTATTCATTGCCTAAAATATTTGGACAAATGGACGGCGGTGAATATAATCTTAGTTTTTATAATGCACCGGCAGTTTTAGTTCGCAATATTGATAATTTGCAGTCAGAACAGATGATTGCTCCTGACTTTGATTTGATGAATGCCGATTATTTCTATATGCATTTTGCTTTCGATTTGTTTAATGACAGACTCTGGTTCGGTTGTCAGAAATTGACTTGGCCGATGGACGGATTTGAGAAGGATGATATTGCGGGGAATGTTGCTGTCGATCCGTTTAATGATAAGTTTTATTCAACATTTAATCCGATAATGTCATCTTTTGATGTTAAGTCGGGAAAATGTGACGGCCATTATGGTAAGTTGGAAGAAAGTCAGCGGCTGAGTAAGACGGGATATTATTTCTTGAATAATGTATATGCCCATTTCGGAAAGGATTTTTTGTATGGAAATGGATATACGGGGAAACTTTATGTGTCGGACAGTACAAGTGTTGGAACTGGCGACAGGTGCTATGATGTTTTTGATATAGATTTGTCAAAGCTGCCTGAGCCGGATTCGTCCAAGTTTTACAAACTTGAGTATGGCAGCCTGTATGATGCGAATTTCAGCCGTTGTGTAACGGCAGTGAAGATGAATGATAAGGAGATTTGTTGCCTGGTTAAATATGGCAGGCCACGGCATGACGATTTTCAGAACGACAGATATTCTTTTGTCGTGATTGACCGTAAAAGCGGCAAAATGAAAGAATTTCCATTGCCATCAGTGAGTGCCGATGAAAAATGTTTGGGATATGGTATCCGTAATGAGCAGAACCATTTCAGTCCGTTTGTTTTTCTTCGGGGTAATTCCGGCTATAAACTCCGGAATTTTATTAATAAAAATGAATAGAAAATAGTTCTGCACTTTCTGAATTGCGTTACCTGGTGCAGGAAAGTGACTTGATATTTAACCCAAAACGGCCATTAGACCGCCAAACAAGGTTAGGCTGTCGACAGTGAGCTTTAGTTGGCTCTTTAGTCGCTTTCCGCACTGCTGCCGGCATCTTGCTTCCTGCTTTTTCTCGATGTAGCCCGCTACATCTTCGACAAAGACAGAAATCAATCTGCCTGACAGCAGCACGAAATCCACCATAAAGTCTAATGACCGATTTGGGTTTAAAATAAAATCCGGCCTCGCGGTTGCGTGGGCCGGATTTTGTTGTAGGGAGATGGCGTTTTATTTCTTCAAAACTTTCATCAGGGCTTCGTTTCCGTCGTGCATTCTGACACGCAGGATGTAGAGTCCGGTCGGCAGGCCGCCTGTGTTGATTTGCGTAATGCCGGGTTGCGTGATGCCTTTTACCAATGTGCCAGATGAATTATATAGCCACAGTTGCTCGATTTCGCTGGATGCTGACAGATGCAGAACGTTGTCGGCAGGCAGCGGCCAGGCGTTCAGATAGATGTCGTCGGCTGCGGTGCTTTCCATTCCTGAATTTTCCTTCGGGTCAATCCATAACTGTATTGTTGCCTCCGTTCCGCTTCCGTCAGTGGTGCTTGCCTTAATCGTGGCATAGCCGCCGGTGGTGTTGGGCAGTGCCGTCACTACGCCGTAGGAATTTACGGCAGCCAGTTCCGACCCTTCAATAACTTCCCAAACCACGCGCTGGTAGTCGGCCGACAGCGGAAGAATTTCGGCATACAGATATGCCGCCGGCTGGTCCTCGGTAATGGAAGTGTTGCCTTGGAGCGAAACGATTCGCAGGTCGGTCACATAGTCGATATTTGCGGCATTGCCTGCGTAAACTACATTACTGCGAACTCCGCCGGCCGTCATGTCCTGTGCGTTGGCTTTCTGTCGTTGCGGATTGTCGGCAGGGATGAGTTCGAGGGCATAGTACTGCATAGAACCCGGCGACCGGTCGATGAAACTTGTTGCCGAACCTGCCAGAACGGCGATTTCCTGCAGGGCATCGGGAGCGGTTCCGCGCAATATGCGGTAGGAGGCAATATCTCGGCCTTGATATGGATTCCAAATCAGGTTGTAGCTGCCTTCAACGAGACCGCGGTTGATGGTAAGCAGCACCGTCTGGTGCGGTTGGCTCATGCGGCTGGTTTCACCACCTACCAGAGTCATGGCGATAGCGTAGCGTTCGCTGCGCACGGTATTGTCGGCCGTCATGTCGGTGAACCGTCCTTCTGATTTTCCGGCGCGTCCTATTTCCGTGAAATCGTTCAGCACGGAACCTTCCTTGTAGACGATTATTTCGTCACAGCTCTCAGGAAGCGACTGTGTATCCCATGTCACTACGTTGCGGTTGCCGTTGCTTTCTACCATCTGAAGCGTCGGAGCTTCAATTTCGGGCAGTACGGTAAAGTCGAGGTAGCGTTGCTGTTCGTTGCCGTCGATAGTGGTGTAGAGTGTCAGGCGGCGGTTGGTGAGTTCCGGGTGGCCTACGATGCGTGCGGTGGCCGACGATTCTCCGGCAACGGCATTTATTTCAAGGTCTTCCCCTTCGTTGTTCTCGCCGCTCAGTTCCCAGCGCAGGGTGGCGGTTTTGGGTATGTCGTGTAGTGCGATGGTGAATTCGGAATTGAAATAAACCTCTTGCGGCATTGCAAAGCCTACATCGTACCAGCGTGTAACGCCGATGACGGTGGACGACTGGGCATTGCCAACGGCTACACTCACGGTCTTGTTGCCGAAGTTATTCCATGACACGCGGTACGGTCCGTACGAGCTGCCTTCGACGAAATCCGCTCCGTCGAAATCCCACACCGGCTCGACGCTTTCATCGCGTGTGCCGATATAACTGATTAATGCCGTCTGTCCTGCGGTGAGGATTGTCGGTGCGCTGATGAGCGGTGCCGTTTCCATTTTTATTGTAACAGGCGCTGAAAAATCCGAGGTTTCACCCCACAGGTCAATGGTCTGTACCTGTATTTCATACTCGCCCGCCGGCATGCGGTCGACAGGTATTTCGAATTGAGTGGCGCGTATAAAATGGTAGCAGTTGGGGTGCGTTGAGGATTTGTCGGGCGAGTTGACTTGCATTCCTGCGTAGGGACCCGTTGCATTGCTTCCACCGTTTAGCGGAGAAATGATGTAGCTATTGGCACCCGTTGCACCTTTCTTCTTGACCGACAGGTTGTAGCGGAGCTTTTTGGTCGGCGTTTCGGCATCGGTGGCGGCGCTCCATTCAATGTGGAGTCCGTTCGTAGTTTGCCGTGCCGCTACGGTTGTCGGCGGTTGCGGGCGTGTGTTGGCCACTGTCGTGTTGTTTTGGGTTAAGTCAGTCGGGTAATCTGGGGAATGACTTACGACAGGGGCTTTGCCCGATTCCAGCGTCTTTACGATAATGGCATTGGTGGTTTTGCAGGCATCGGAAATGAATCCCTGGCGATAGTTGCCGGGCGAATCTACATACACGGCATAGACGCTGAGCGAGTCTTGCCGGTTGGCGTCGTAGGAGGTGATGAGCACATCCTCATATCCGTTGTTGTCGAGGTCGAACAGCGAATAATTGCAGTAGTCGCCTTCGTAGGAAATAGAGGCTGTTTCGGTCAGTCCGGTTTGGATGGTGTAGGCCGACACAAATTTTGTGTTTCCTTCGTTTTTCAGCACTTCGATGTTGCCGTTTCCTCTCCAGAAGAGCAGGTCGTAGTACCCGTCGTTGTCAAAATCCGTCAGTGTAGGAGCGGCAAACTCTGTTCTCGGAACAGGCGTTTCAAACGGTACGTCAATCTTTTCAAAGTTCATATTGCCCAGATTGTGGTAGGCCGTAAGCGCTGTATAGTTGTTGCGGTCGCTGTAAAGGTAGTATGAGTCCAGCAGGCCGTCGGCATCCCAGTCGACAATACGTTGGAATTTGTCGGAATGCTCGGTGGCCTCTATGTAGGTGAACGTTCCGTCGCCGTCGTTTCTATAAAGGCCATAGCCCGTGAAGTCCACCAGTCCGTCATTGTTGAAGTCGGCTTTGATGTCAATGGGAAGTTCCGGTACGGAAATGTTCACGTTGGACTGCTTGGTGAAATTGCCGTTGCCGTTGTTCAGTAGCAGACCGTGTTTTTGGGTCGTGTAATCGTAGTAAATGACATCGGCTTTTCCGTCCATGTTCCAGTCTACCCATGCGCATTTGCTGAAGCTGAGCCCCTGGTTGAATATGCCTTTGGCCTTGCTGAATGTTCCGTTGCCGTCGTTGTGGTAAAGTCCTGCGTTGTCCGCTACTGGTGCCACAAAATCGACGAGCCCGTCATTGTCGTAGTCGAAAAACTGCGGGTAGTAGTTACGGTAGAACGGGTTGTTGTCGCTTGAAGCGAGCCAGTTGGCCATCACGCTCACTGTCTGTCGCGATGTGGCTTGTGTGCCGTCGGAAGCGGTCATCGTGTGGATGATTTCTTTTGTTCCCGGCTTGTCCCATTGTATGGTCATCAGGCCTCTGCTGTCGCTCTTGATGTCGGCACCGTCGAGCTGCCAGCTGTGAGTCATTCCGTCGCTTACGGTGTAGTGGATGTCGAGGGTAAGCGCCGTCGATGTCTGCGTGGACAAGGTAAACTCGACAGGAATATAAGTGTGGCGGAAGCTGATTTCTTCGCTCCATGCTGAGCCTGCATGGTTCGGGTCGATGGTCTGAACGCTTACGTAGTAGGTTCCTGACGGCCATGAACGCAAATCCAATGTTTTTTCCAGACTGCTTCCGGCGTTTCCGTCCATAAAGTTGCGCCGCGTGCCGTTGGCAAGGGCGTGGCCGTTTACCATATCACTGCCGCCCGGGGTGGAGCCGATGCGTACGGCATAGGTCAGGTCCTTTGAACTTGATTGAGAATCCGATGCCTCTCCCCACGAGATTTTCAGCTTGCCGGTAGCTGCGTTATAATTCGCTGACGGACGTTGCGGGGCGTTGGGGGCAGTGTTGGCGGTCTGTACTCCTTCCTGAAAGTACACCTGTTGTCCGCCGTCGAAGAATCGGGAGATGAATTTGTGAGAAACCCAAATCTCCACAATGCCGTCGCCGTCAATGTCCTCGGCTTCTACCGTATAGTTGGGAATATTGTCCTTTAGTCCGAAGATGTTTTCGTTCGTGGTGAATGAATACAGCTTTTCAGCTTCTCCGAGGGTGAAGCCCGCTCCGCCTCGGCGTACGAGAACGTTGATAATGTTGTATTGCTGCCAGTTTTCCGAATAGGATTCGTCCAATTCGAGTAACAGCAGGTCGTAGTAGCCGTCGTTGTCGATGTCGCGGCAAGTGGAATAGATATAGTTCTTTTCCACATAGTCCTCATGCGGGATAAAATTGCCGTTGCCGTCATTTTCGTAGAACAGCGTGTAGCTGGTGATGCCGTCGGTGTTGTAGGCACTGAAGGTGACGAGGATGTCTACGTCGCCGTCGCGGTCGAAATCATAGCACCATACGGGCGAGTCGGCTGCAAGATTATCGATGAGGGCGGTTTCTTTAAACTCACCGCCACCCTGGTAGATGAGCGTTTTGACCACACCCTGTTCGCCGCCGTAAATCACATAGTCGGACACTCCGTCGTCGTTGAGATCGCGCACACATGCCGCCCCTCCGACGGTCGACACCACGTATTTCCCTTCCGGTGTTCCGTAGTAAAGTGTTCCGGTTGCGGCTTCTACGAGGTCGGCATATCCGTCGCCGTTCAGGTCAAGAGCCATATCGGGAAGTGTCGACGGTGTCGGGTCGGTGTTTGGTTCGAGTGCGGCACCGGTGAGAATCGACCACGGATTGTAGCCGAGTGTCTTGTTGACGGCTTCCGCTTCTTTCATTTCCATCCATGAGGCTGCATCGAAGTCGCCCTGATAGTCTTCATAGGCAACGAGGAGCATCGGTGTGGAAAGGAGCGACCCGTCGCGTGTGAAGTGGTGCAGCCGTGTGTAGGTGTTGGCTCCGTTGCGGATTTCTTCGGCGAGGTCTGTACGTCCGTCGCGGTTAATGTCGTAGTTGTTGAACAGCACCATGGACTTTACGTCATATTGGCCGGAACCGTTGCTGATGGCCGCCCATTGCAGGTTGCCGCTGAACTGTTCCGATGCAAAGACCCCGATATCGGGAATACCGTCGCCGTTCACATCGTCGATACCTGTCACATGGGCAAACTGAGGTCCATAGGTCTGGTGTGTTGAATTGAGTGCAGAAGTTGTGCCGTTGGGCGAAAATCCTTTGGAATAGCCGTAGTGGTAATAAAGTGTGGACTTGTTCATATCCTCACCTGTGGCATAACACGAAACAAATCCTTTTTCGCCGCTTCCGTCGAAGTCGTAGAAAGCTATCGCCTGCGGTAAAGGAATGTTGTACTGTTGTAAGCCCTCCGTCGCTGTAGCGCTGAAGGCATGGGCCATGATGACTGGCAATAAAAGTAAAGAATAGTGTTTCATGATGATATATATTGAAAATTGATTTGCAGAATTGGTAACCGGCCGTTTTCCGACTGTTCGGCAGATGAAAATTTTAAGGTGCAGCTACTCCCAAAAATATCAGTTTTATTATGAGGTAAAATTAAGGCTTTTTTCAGTCGGGAAATATAGACAAATATAGATAAAGCAGCAGAGACGGTATAAAACAGTGATTTTTTTCAGTACGCCCTTTTTTATGGAATAAGCTGTAAATGATTGATTTGTAGTGTGTTCCTGTTTGTGTCGCTGAAGGCGTTGGCAGAACTGCTATGATGGAGGCTGAAGTGGGGGCTTGTTTCGGGGGAGGAGGTATGCCGATGTCGGCAGATGTGATTATCCCATCACAAGTTTCAGGATTTCCTGATGGTCGGAAGGGGAAAACCAGTGCATGTCGGTGTCTTTGGCGTACCAGGTGAGCTGTTTTTTTGCGTAGACACGGGTGTTTTTCTGAATGCGTGCCACGGCGGTGTCGTAGTCCATCGTGCCGTCCATCCAGGCAAACAGTTCCTTATAGCCCACGGTGTTGAGCGAGTTGAGGTGTCGTTGCGGATAGAAACGCCGTGCTTCGTCGACGAGTCCGGCTTCTATCATTTTTTCCACGCGGCGGTTGATGCGGTCGAAGAGTTGTTCGCGCGGCAGGTTGAGTCCGATTTTCACAATGCGAAAAGGCCGCTGCTTCACGCTGTTGGTGCGCAGTTCCGAATAGGGGCGTCCTGCCTGTAGACAGATTTCTACGGCGTGGATGACACGTTTGTGGTTTTTCAGGTCGACTTGATTGTAATAAATGGGGTCGAGGCGGCGCAGCTCTTCGCGCATGGCCTCCGCTCCGTCGCGTTCGAAGCGTTCCACAACCTCGCGGCGGATTTCGTCGCTGATGGTGGGAATGTTGTCAATGCCCTTGCACACGGCGTCGACATACATCATCGAGCCGCCGCACATCACCACGTAGGGCGAACGGGCGAAAAGTTGGGGTAGCAGCTGCATCACGTCGTCCTCAAACTGGGCGGCACTGTAATACTCCTCCAAGCTGAGTGTGCCGACAAAATGGTGCTTCACCTCCGCCATCTGTTCGGCGGTGGGGGCTGCCGTTCCGATAGGGATGTCACGATAGAGCTGGCGCGAGTCGGCGGAAATGATTTCCGCATTCAGCTCCCGCGCCAGCCATACCGCCGTGTCCGACTTGCCTACGCCGGTAGGTCCGGTGATGACGACAAGCGTATTCGTTGACATCTTTCTCTTATTGTTCAGTACGCTGTTAGCGTTGTTCTACAAGTTTGCAGATTTCCACAATCACTTTCGCAGCCTTTTCCATTGATGGGATGGGCACGAATTCATAACGGCCGTGGAAGTTCAGGCCGCCGGCGAAAATGTTAGGGCATGGCAGACCTTTGAACGAAAGCTGTGCACCGTCTGTTCCGCCACGGATTGGCTGTACTTTCGGAGTAACGTCGGCGTTCAGCATGGCCTGCTTTGCAATGTCGATGATATACATTACCGGTTCGATTTTCTCGCGCATGTTGAAATACTGGTCCTTGATTTCGATAGATGCGCAACCCGGATATTCGTGGTTGATTTTGCGGGTAAGGTGCTCCAGTTCCTTTTTGCGGCGTTGGAAGCGGTCGAGGTCGTGGTCGCGGATAATGTAGGTGAGGGTTGACTCTTCTACGGTTCCTTCGAAACCAACGAGGTGATAGAAGCCTTCATAATCTTCGGTATGTTCCGGAGTTTCCCAGCGCGGAAGCATGATACTGAACTGGTTGGCGATGCGGATGGAGTTGATCATCTTGTGTTTCGCATAGCCCGGATGCACGTTGCGGCCCTTGAATGTAACCTTAGCTGCTGCGGCGTTGAAGTTTTCGTATTCCAGTTCGCCGATAGCACCGCCGTCCATCGTGTAGGCCCAGTCGGCAGCAAACTGCTTCACGTCGAATTTGTGTGCGCCCAGTCCGATTTCCTCGTCAGGGTTGAAACCGATACGGATGTCGCCGTGCTTGATTTCCGGATGCTGTTGCAGGTATTCCACTGCGGCAATGATTTCTGCAATACCGGCTTTGTCGTCAGCGCCAAGGAGTGTCTTTCCGTCGGTCACGATAAGTGCCTGTCCGGCGTATTCCTTCAGTTCCGGGAATTCGTTGGGCGAGAGCACTACGTTGTTTTCAGCATCGAGCACGATGTCGCCACCGTCGTAGTTCTCCACGATACGCGGGTTGACATGACGGCCTGACATGTCGGGCGACGTGTCGAGGTGGGCGATGAAGCCTACTGTCGGCACCTTCTTGTCGGTGTTGCCCGGCAGAGTGGCCATCAGGTAGCCGTTATCGTCGAGGGTAATGTTTTTCAGTCCCATTTCCTTCAACTCTTTTTCGAGAGCCTGGGCAAAAATCATCTGCCCCGGAGTGGACGGTGTAAGGTTGGTCAATTCGTCACTCTGAGTGTCGAACTTCACATACTTCAAAAATCTGTCAACAACGTTCATATTCCTATCGTTTTTGTTTCAATTTATTCTGTTTTTATTGGCTTTCCGCCAAACTTGATACAAACTTACACAAAATTGCCGTCATTTGCGAAAAAAAATGAAATAAACGTGCGGAAATACGACGGAAATTTCATCGTGGTTGTCTGCTGTGAAAGAAAAGGTAGTATATCGGTAATAATATCTGCCTGTTGAGTAGCATGTAATCACTATAATTTTAAAAAAATATACCAATTTTTAGGTATTTATTGGGCAATGTAAAAGGCGTTATTTTGCAGCACATAAAAACAACAAGTTAAATTAAAAATAGAAATTATGAAGATTATTACTTTGTTTACGCTGTGTGCTTTGTCAGTTTTGAATGCTTATTCTGCAGAAAGTCAACGACTCTCGATTGGCCATTATGAAGGAACAAATGATTCGGGAGAGAATGTCTACGATGCTTCGGCCCTGAATATGTCGCCGGTGGCATGGACTCATGTGCAGAGTGGTTCTCAGACAATATATGATGCACTGGAGTTGGGTGAGATGCAAAAATCGGAAATCACGTCTGTTCGTTTTAAATTTTATCATGGCGGTTATGCTGCCTATAGCGATTATACAACACGTTTGAGAGTATATCTGCAGGAGTTGGATGTTAATGAATTTCAAAAAAATGATTCCGGTGACTATCTATGGTTTAATGTAGATGAGAAATCACCGAATGCTGACATTGAATGGGAATGGACTTTTGATGATATAATTGCATCGGAGTGCTGTGACCGTGAAATTGTTTTGCCGTTGAGTGTCCCTTATACTTATACTGGAAAACATTTGCTGGTTACGGTTGCACAGGACAATGCCGAAGGTGTGTATTTGGAAGGTTTCACAACGATGTTCTATTGGTGCGACACAAAGCCTATGTATTGTACGGCCGTTTTTGGCAGTGACAGAGGCATAGGACTTTTTGATGCAATGAATACCAATCCTGTAATTTATCAGAGCAATTCCTTGATGATGAAAAATGCTCCGGCCATTTCATTCGAATATACTCCGTCAGAATCTTCGTCTGTTTCGGCAGAAAAAGCAGACGTTTACAAAGTTGTCGGAAAGGCCGATGCTGCAACTGTATACCTGAACGAGCCCGCTGCTGTTAAGGTTTATAATATGGCAGGACAGCTGTTCTATAGCGGGAACATGTCAGCCGGCAATCATGACATTGAACTGACAAAAGGGATTTACGTAATTTCCGTCGGCACTGATATGTCGAAGGTTGTTGTCCGTTAGTCTGTTTGCCGTTTGACGATACGTTATCGTTTACGGTTTCATTAATTTTCTATGTATATGAAAATTTTCATACTGATTTTCTTATTTATACCGTTCATGCTGTCGGCTGGGAATTCAGTCTTGGTCGGAAATTTCGATGCTTCCGGCGAGGATGATGTCTATGCTGGCAATGAATGGAACAATGCGCCTGCTGTGTCTGCTTTTAGGTATAGCGGAACACAGATAATCTACACTCCCGAACAACTGTCGGCCATGAAAGGAAAGCAGATAGAACGTCTGACATTCAAATATGTGAATGGCGGAAGCGACCGTTATGAAGGTAGGGTGACGGTTTCATTAATGGAAATAGGCGTTTCAGAATTTTTAGAGGATCCTACGCTGAAACATATTAAGTGGATACGTTATGAAAACGGAGGCCCAACGGTTTCGAAAGATGTGATATTGGACGGAAGGGAAGGAACCGTGGAATTTGATTTTTCATCGGAACCTTATTACTACACTGGACAGTCTTTGCTGGTGACCGTTACAGCCGAAGCAACCGCACAATCTCCGCTGTTGAAGTTTGTTCATAATGGAGATACGGAGAGCGAAAAATGGCGTGTGCTTACATACGGCAGTGACAGTGAATCATTTGCTTCCGGTATAGAGAGTATGGGAAACAGCTATATCCATGATTCTTCCGTTGGAAGCCGTCTGGCGGCAGCTCCGGCCGTCTGCATCGATTATTCGGAGAAAACGGTCGAACAGGCATTCTCCGGAGGTGATGGGACGGAATCATTTCCCTATCTGATTTCTACGGTGGATGATGTGCGTGAACTTGACCGCTGGACAAATGAGGGGAAAACCCGTGGGATTTTCTTTCTGCTCACTACTGACTTGACTTTGCCGGAGAACGTGTATATCGGAACAAAATCAGATTTCTGTGGCGTGTTTGATGGAGGAAATCATTGTATTACCATTGATATAGCCACAACGTCGGGCTATGTTGCGTTGTTTGGAAGTGCAATAGGCGCGACAATCCGAAATCTTCAGGTTGACGGCAATGTTGAGGGAACCGGTTATGTGGCAGGTGTTGTCGCAAATCCGGCCAACGGTACGTTGGTGGAGAATGTTGTTAACTTCTGTGATGTGACGGCCTATGGTAGTTCTTATGTGGCCGGAGTGGCGGCAAATATGGTGACACTCACAGGTAGTAAAGGTTGTCAGATTCTTCAATGTGCAAACTATGGAACCATTACAGCGGAGAATTGTACCGTCGCCGGTGGTGTCGTTGGCTATTCCGGGCAGCAGGTAGGCAATGAAATCGGACGTGTGGCCAATTACGGCCTGATGGATGTCCATGGCTATAAAGTGGCCGGTGTGGTAGGCAACTCAATGTATGACGACGACATTCATGAGGCTTTGAATTTTGGTACGACAACCCATCGGGATATTTCCGGAACACTTGGCAGTCCACGTGCGCCGTATCGGAATTGCTTTTATAATTCACAATATTTTGATAGCAATTATAAATATCCGAATCAAATGAAGCTGGTTTCAGAAATGATTGGAAGCGGATTGAAAAATTCGGAGAGCGGACATGGATTAGGACAGGATTTTTGGGTGTTTGCCGAGCAATGTTTCCCATTGTTGAAAGTGTGTGGCAGTGAAAACAGCGCAAGGTGCAAGCTCTATGCTGCACCGCTGATGCTGGCGGAAGGCAATACGCTGTCAAATGTCGATAAGCCATTTGTGGCAGTTTCTTCACATGGGGTGAAATGGAATTCTCTGTATGGAAAAATACAAATTGACGATATGGGGAATGCCATACCGGTTGCGGTCGGAAAGGACATACTGAGGGCTTCTCTTGATGGATATGAGCGGATGATTGAAGTGACGGTTACCGATTGTTCATCTGTAATAGGACAAATGCAATCTTCGAATGAGGTTTTTGCCGGCGAAAATTGTTTGCTCTTTACAATAGTTGAAGAAGCCGGAATGGAGGTGCAGATATATGATTTGTCGGGTATTTGCCTGCGACAGTTGTCTTTGACGAAAGGAACTTATAGGGAGGCTTTTTTACCAGGGATATATATTGTGAAACTTAGTGATAAAGTGGTGAAGACGATGGTTCGCTAATTATTGTTGATAAACAAGTCAACCCCAAAAACTTATGTTCAAGGCAGAACATGGGCTTTTGGGGTTGATTGCATATTTGTTCTTCATTTAGAGTATCGAAAAAAGAGCTTTTCGTACATTTGCAAGGAAAAGAATGGAGAGACAATGAAACGTATCGAAGTTGTGGCGGCGGTGATTAGCCGTGACGGAAAATATTTTGCTACGCAGCGTGGCTATGGTGAGTTTAAGGACTATTGGGAATTTCCCGGCGGGAAGATGGAGCCGGGGGAGAGCCGCGAGCAGGCGTTGAGACGGGAAATAATGGAAGAGTTGGATACGGAAATCCGCGTGGAGGATTTTTTGATGACTGTCGACTACGATTATCCGGCATTCCATCTGACCATGCACTGCTTTCTCTGTACCGTCGTCAGTGGCCGTTTGGAATTGAAGGAGCATGAGTCGGCCATGTGGCTTGTCCCGCAAGACCTCCGCACGGTCAACTGGCTCCCCGCCGACGAAGCTGTGGTGGAGAAACTTTCGTTGGAGTGAAAACGGATATTTTGTAACTTTGAAAAAAATCGAATTATGTTAGCATACGAAAACAAGGAGCGGGGACGGTTTGAACTGGTGGAGAAACCGATGCCGCAGTTGCAGGACGGGCACGATGCGATTGTGCGCGTGACGTTGGGTAGCATTTGCACGAGCGATTTGCACATCAAGCACGGGAGCGTTCCGCGTGCTGTGCCGGGCGTTACGGTAGGGCACGAAATGGTGGGCGTGGTCGAACAGGTGGGCAAGGACGTTAAAACGGTCAAGCCCGGCGACCGCGTGACGGTGAATGTGGAAACGTTTTGTGGCGAGTGCTTTTTCTGTCGTCACGGATTTGTGAACAACTGCACGGATCCTAACGGCGGTTGGGCGCTGGGATGCCGTATCGACGGCGGACAGGCGGAATATGTGCGTGTTCCGCGTGCCGACCAGGGACTGAACCGGATTCCCGATACCGTGACCGACGAACAGGCGCTTTTCGTGGGCGACATCTTGGCTACGGGCTATTGGGCGGCAAGAATTTCGGAGATTACGCCCGACGACACGGTGCTGATTATCGGTGCCGGTCCGACGGGAGTATGTGCGCTGGCCTGCACACGGCTGAAACATCCGAAACGGATTATCGTGTGTGAAAAATCGGAAGAACGCTGTCGGTTCGTGGCGGAGCATTATCCGGAGGTGCTGCTGACTGAGCCGGAACATTGCCGTGAATTTGTCTTGGCTCACAGCGACCACGGCGGTGCCGACCGCGTGATGGAAGTGGCGGGTGCCGACGATACGTTCCGGTTGGCATGGGAAAGTGCACGCCCGAATGCTATTGTTACCGTCGTTGCGCTCTACGACCGTCCGCAGGTGTTGCCTCTTCCCGACATGTACGGCAAAAATCTCACATTTAAGACAGGAGGCGTGGACGGATGCGACTGTGCCGAAATACTCCGACTGATTGAAGCCGGCGAAATCGACACCACACCGCTCATCACCCACCGTTATCCCCTCAGCCGCATTGACGAAGCCTACCACCTCTTCGAAAACCGCCTCGACGGCGTTATCAAAGTGGCAATCACTCTGCCCCATCTTTAAGACTTCTCAGTTTTCAAAAATGTCAATTATTCATTGTTACCTTGGTGGATATTTCAGGAGTTTTGGACTTTTTTATCTTTAAAGTGCATTATATTTTATACTTTTGTGTGGAAATCGTAAATATGGTCTTCAATGAATAACCCCATGAAGAATTTGATAGGTGTTTGAAGAAAAGGGCATCAACAGACTTGGCTGGCGGAAAAACTTGGAAAATTTTTTGTATAGTAAATTCCTATGTTTGTCATAGTTGGCAGTCGGATGTGGGTGTATTATTTGAAATAGCTGGAACGCTGAATGTAGGACCTAAGGAACTTATCACAAACAAAAGGATTATTATGGCAGTAAAAAAGTCAGAACTATATAGTACCCTTTGGAAATGCTGTGACGAACTTCGTGGCGGCATGGATGCAAGCCAATACAAGGATTATGTATTGGTCATTCTTTTCGTAAAATATATCAGCGATAAAAGTCGTAATGATGACGGTTTCGATATAGATATACCCGAAGGGTGTCATTTTGAGGATTTTGTGGCTCTTAAAGGTAATTCAAATATCGGAGAGGAAATGAATAAGAAGATGGCTGCTCTTGCAGAAGCCAATCAACTTGATGGCGTTTTTGTGGCCGATTTTGAAGATGATACGAAACTGGGAAAAGGAAAGGATAAAGTTGAAACTCTAAGTAAACTTATTGCCGTTTTCCAAAATGAGAATCTTGATTTTAGTAAAAATAGGGCAGCTGATGACGATCTTATAGGTGATGCTTATGAGTATCTGATGAAAAATTTTGCAACGGAGAGTGGCAAGAGTAAAGGCCAATTTTACACGCCGGCAGAGGTTAGTCGTGTGATGGCAAAGGTGATAGGATTGAGTAACGCCAAAAATGGAAAAAAGACGACAATCTATGACCCTACTTGTGGCTCTGGTTCCTTGCTTTTGCGTGCTATGAGTGAAACCCCCGAGGGAGCAACTGTCTATGGTCAGGAAAAGGATAATGCAACTGTTGGTTTGGCAAAAATGAATATGATTCTTCATAATGAAATTTATGCTGATATCAGGCAAGGGGATACAATTAATGATCCTCAGTTCAAGGATGACGGCCAGCTCAAAACATTCGACTATATTGTTGCAAACCCACCTTTTTCAACAAAATCTTGGTTGAAAAGTGCAAAAATTGAGGATGAATACTATCGTTGGGGCGAAGGCATTAAAATCGGAGTTCCACCGGAGAAGAATGGCGATTATGCTTTTCTACTCCATATTGTACGCTCGTTGAAACAAACCGGCTGTGCAGCCTGTATTTTGCCTCATGGTGTCCTTTTTAGAGGTAATGCCGAGGCTCAGATTCGTAAATATCTTGTTGCCGAAAAACGTTACATTAAAGGAATCATAGGACTGCCTGCCAATCTCTTTTATGGCACAGGTATTCCGGCTTGTATCATTATTATTGAGAAGTCGGAAGCCGCTGGGCGTAAAGGGGTGTTTATGATTGATGCAAAGAGTGGATTTGTTAAAGACGGCGCAAAGAACCGTCTGCGTGAGCAGGATATTCGCCGCATTGTCGATGTATGGCAAGCGCAGCGCGATGTTCCACATTTTGCACGTTTTGTGCCAATGGACGAGATTGAACGTAACGATTACAATCTTAACATTCCTCGTTATGTATCAGCTCCTGATACGGAGGTGCTGCAGGATATAGACGCTCATCTTCATGGTGGCTTACCTAAGCACGATATTGACCAACTTGATAACTATTGGGCCGTGTGTCCTTCACTCCGAAATGACCTCTTTTGCGACCATCCTACACGTCAAGGCTACTATTCGCTGAATTGCAATCAAGATGCTGTGCGCGATGTCGTGGCTGCAAATATAGATTTCTGCCGACAGAGTGAGGACTTCCGAAACAGTTTCAACCTGTGGTGCGATTCACATCGGTCACAACTGTATGCCCTCGCGCTGGGATTCGCTCCGAAAATACTTGTCGAGCAACTGGGAAATTCTTTATTGGAGATATTCAAAGCGGATCGCTCATTGGTCGATGCCTACGATGTTTATGACTGCCTGATGAATCACTGGAGTGAAACGATGCAAGATGATTGTTATATGATTTCGTCCGGAGGGTGGGCTGTACAACTATACACTCCACAACCTGCCTCCAAGAAAAATGGCGAAAAGAAAAAGGAGAAAAAGGCAGCGACTCCCGAAGATGTCGTTTGCGACCTGCTTCCTGTACCGATTGTTATTGACGAGTATTTTGCAGAAAAGCGCGATATGATTGCTGCGGCAGAAGAGTTATTGGCACAATACGAGACGCAGCTTGCCGAATTGATAGAAGAACAGGCCGAGAATTACCTCGATGAGGATAACTTCCCCGATGGTAAAATGACCGATGCCAATGTGAAAAAACGAATTAAGGCACTCGATAAAAAGGCTGATGCTGACGAGATTGCCGTGCTGCAACGGTATCTTGCTCTCAAAGGCGATATATCCCTCAATAAGAAACTTGTCAAAGAGCGTAAGTACGATCTGCTTACCGCACTTGTAGTCAAGTATGCCGATCTGTCTGAGGAAGAGATTAAGCGGTTGGTTATTGAGAAAAAATGGTTCGCATCGCTTGCCTTGCGCCTTGACGGAGAGATGCAACGCATTAGCCAGCAACTTACCTCAAAGGTGTCAGTTTTAGCTGAGCGTTATGCCCAAACGCTTCCTGAGATTGATGACGAGATCGCCGATTTGGAGGCAAAGGTTGCTGCATATTTAAAACAGATGGGATATTAATTCGGAATAATGAAGAAATGAGTGAAAACAAGTAAAATCTATGAGTTCTGAGAATAAAATAGAAATCAAGTCGGAACTTGCTTCTGGCTATAAACATATATACTTACTTAATGGCTTGTCTTTGGCTCAAATTGATACTTTGTATAAGTATATGCCCTATGATAGGTTGATGAGTTGTGTGGCAAATAGTGAATTAGCCTTCGTTTCGCCTGCAACTTGGGTTGATCCATTTGAACGTAGGTTTTGGAAGACAGATTATAATAGATATAATTATACACGGCCTGAAATTGCTTGTATGTGCTTGACTACAAAGTTTTCTACAAATGAAGAGGCCGCGTGGAAAATGTATGCAGATAGTAAAAGCAAGGCATTGCGCATATCGTTTAATGTAAAACAGTTATTAGATACATTGGAATCCTATGCCCAAACAAATTATTGTGCTATATATATAGGCAAGGCTATCTATTCATTGGAACGCAAGGAGATAGTGGGATTACATAATAAAAAAGATAGTGAGTTTTTCCCTGAACATGATTTTTCGTTGGAGCATTATTTAACCTTGATGTGCTTGAAACGTAAAGCATTTGCATTTGAGAATGAGGTACGAATATTTATAGTGAAAGATAATCTTCCTTGGAATGGTGATATAATAAAGATCCCTGTAAAGATTGATAGAAATCTGATTCCTCGTATTATGATAGGACCATTAACTCCATTTGCAAACAATGATCCTCGAAAAAGTTTATATAATACTATCCAAAGTGTTGAAAGTGGTGTGTATAAACAACGGCTTGGCAATGCAATACAAGGTTGCGATGTGAAACAATCTCAATTATATACGGATAATAGTCCATTGAAGAGGATATGAATATACCACAAGGATATAAGCAAACTGAATTGGGAATAATACCCGAAGATTGGGAAGTGGTAAATCTTGGCAGTGTTGCTAAGATCAATGGGCGTATTGGGTTTAGAGGATATACGACGGCTGATCTTGTTGAAGTTGGTCAAGGTGCATATACCATAGGAGGTAAACATATTACAAATATGGTTTTAGATTTGCATGATGCAGAATACATATCGTGGCAGAAATATTATGAATCTCCAGAAATTATGGTTAGAAAAGGAGATATTGTATTAGCGCAACGTGGTACTCTGGGGAAAAGCGCTTTTATTAGAAACGATATCGGTCCGGCAACTATTAATCCAAGCCTTGTCTTAATTAATAAGATTAAATGTGATAATGAGTATTTGTCTTATTGGTTACAATGTGACAAAATAGTTGAATACATTTGTGCTATTAATAGTCAGACCTCCATCCCAATGATTACGCAGAATCAAATTGAACATATTCCTGTTGTTTTGCCTCCAATCAAGATCGAGCAACGAGCAATTGCGGAGGCGCTGAGTGATATAGATGGATTGATTGCGGCATTGGATAAGAAAATCGCCAAGAAACGCCTGATTAAACAAGGGACGATGCAACAACTCCTAACCGGTAAAAAACGTCTTCCCGGATTTACCGATCCATGGATAGAAAGGAAATTAGGAGAGATTGGATATACATATTCTGGATTATCAGGAAAAAGCAAAGATGATTTTGGTCAAGGAAATGCAAAATATATTACATTCTTAAATGTATTAACAAATCCGATATTGAAGGAAAATTTATTTGAATCTGTTAAGATTCGGGAGAATGAACTGCAGAATAGAACTCAATTCGGTGATTTGTTCTTTAACACTTCGTCAGAAACCCCAGAAGATGTAGGAACTTGTGCTGTATTGCTTTCTCATTATAAAGAACTATATTTAAATAGTTTCTGTTTTGGGTATAGATTAACCGATAACAATGTTGTTGGATTATATTTAGCTTATTATTTCCGGAGTAAATTAGGACGCCAGTTAATGACAACTTTGGCACAAGGCGCAACTCGTTATAACCTATCAAAAGAGTTATTTAATTCTTCACGAATCATATTACCAGAAACAAAGGATGAACAAATAGCAATTGCTACGGTACTGAATGATATAGATAAGGAGATAGCAGACCTTGAAGCCAAACGCGACAAGTATCGTCTCCTAAAATCGGGCATGATGCAAAAGTTATTAACGGGACAAATAAGATTAAAAAAAGAATAATATGAAACCGCTCCAAAGGATTTTGACAACAAAGAAAATCTATAATGATTTGACCAATCGTGGATTTTCATGGAATGATTTTTATCAATATCTGAAGTGCTATAATTCAGAAGTACGTCATTATGAACAGGGCTCTTGGGATAGCTTAGAAGAGTATTTTTCGGCTTATGTCTCAGACCTAACAGATGATGTGATTGCAGCAATGGCAAATGAAGTTAGTGGAGAAATCATTCAAAATGATACCTTCGATCAAACCGTCGTTAATGCAGACTGCTGGCGTAGTGGATATTTCCGGATATTTATAAGTCATTTGACTGAGAATAAAGAGTCTGCTACATATCTAAAGAATCATCTGGCAAAATATGGTATTGATTGTTTTGTAGCACATGAAGATATAGAACCTTCTAAACTCTGGCAAACAGAGATAGAAAAGGCATTAGCATCAATGGATCTTTTATGTGCCATTTTAACTCCGAATTTCTATCAGAGTAAATGGTGTGATCAAGAAGTTGGGATTGCGTTGGGACGAGCAATCCCGACATTATCTATAAAAAAAGGAGCAGATCCTCATGGGTTTATTGGCAAATATCAAGCAATTAAAGCTAAGAAAACAGCAGAGGCCGTGGCGAGAGATGTAGTAGAAACAATATGCAAAATGGATAATGTCAATGAAAAATACTTCTCTATTCTGGGCAAGTTATTTACTAACTCTAAAAATGAAGAAGAAGCCTTGGATTGGCTAAAACAAATGAATAAAATATCTAATTTTAGTGTTGATGTTATAGATAAAATTGCTTCTTCGTTTGGTAACAATTTAATCTTAAATACCAAAGAAGTTGTGAACGAGTACAATAGACTTGCAAGAAAATTTGGACGAACAGAATTGATATATTCAGATTCTACAGATATAGTTGATGATTTACCATTCTAATGTATAAACTATGGACACAAACATTGGGGCAAAAGAGCGTGTAACGCAAAATAGATTAGTGGCACTTTTCAGAAAGGTGTTGCATTATGCCTATCTCGGCAATTGGGAAAAGCGTGAGAACAATAGCAATGTCGAAGATGCATTGCTTACGAAGTATCTCTTGCGACGTGGCTATACCAACAAGGAGATACGGAGTGCCATTGCTAAGTTCAAACAAGCGGCAAACTCCCTTGGAGGTGGACTGTATAACGCCAACAAGGAGGTATATACCTTGTTGCGTTATGGTGTGAATATACAGGCAGAGGTGGGCGAAAAGAAAAAGATGGTTCGTCTTATCGATTGGGAGAATCCGATAGATAATGATTTCCAGATAGCCGAGGAGGTAACCATTCAAGGCGAAAGCGACCGCCGCCCCGATTTGGTCGTTTATGTCAATGGCATTGCGCTTGCTGTTATTGAGCTTAAGCGCAGCACAGTGTCGGCTCACGAGGGTATTCGCCAGAATATCCGAAACCAGCAGGATGGTTATATACCCCGGTTTTTCACGACTATACAGTTGCTTTTTGCGGGCAACGACACGGAGGGATTGCACTATGGTGTAATCAAAACTCCTGAAAAATTCTGGTTGCGCTGGAAAGAGCCGTGTGGTGAGCCGTGCAAACCATCGCACTTTACAGCCGAAGAATATCCCAATGAATTAGACCGTAGTGTTTTGCAATTCTTTGAGCCTGCAAGACTATTGGAATATATCCATGACTTCCTTATTTTTGACGGGGGAATTAAAAAAGCGGCTCGTCCCAATCAGTATTTTGCCATTAAAGCAGCTCAATCCAGAGTTCGCAATAAGCAAAACGGCATTATATGGCACTCGCAAGGATCGGGCAAATCGCTTACGATGGTATGGCTGGCTCAGTGGATACGTGAGAATGTGACCGATGCCCGTGTGGTAATCATTACCGACCGCGATGAGTTGGACAAACAGATAGAATCGGGGTTCAAGGATGCAGGGGAGCTGATTGAAAGAGCACAAAGCGGAGGCAAGTTGATTGAGATGCTCAATGCTGCTGAGCCGTGGCTGATTTGTACGCTGATACACAAGTTCGGCAATAAGAATGATGGTGATACTATAGCTGTAGGCGGTAAAAAGGCCAATAAGTCGCTTGATGTATATTTGGAAGAGTTGGCAAAATCGCTTCCTTCCGATTTTCGGGCTAAGGGAAATATCTATGTTTTTATCGATGAATGTCACCGTACGCAGAGCGGTTTCCTTCATGAAGCCATGAAGCATATCATGGGAGATGATGTCATGTTGATTGGTTTTACGGGTACGCCGCTGCTCCATACCGATAAAAAGAAATCGATAGAAACCTTTGGCTCGTATATTCATAGCTATAAGTTTAATGAGGCAGTAAAGGATAAGGTTATTCTTGATTTGCGCTATGAGGCCCGAAATGTGGAACAGTATTTGGGAAAACGAGAGAAAATTGATGAGTGGTTTGAAGCGAAGACAAAGGGATTAAGTTCTGTGGCACGTGCCGCTTTGAAAGAGCGTTGGGCAAAGATGGAAAAGCTCTTTAGCAGCAAGGAGCGCATTGACCGCATTGCCGCAGATATTTGTCAGGATATGAGTACCAAGCGTGCTTTAGCAGGCGGCTACGGTAATGCAATGCTTGTAGCCGATAGCATTTATCAGGCGTGTCGTTACTGGGAGGTTTTTCAGTCGACAGAATTGAAAGGCCATTGCGCTGTGGTTACAAGTTATGATGCGAGTACTGCATCTGTAAAAGATGAGTATCAGGGCGAGGGTGAGACGGAAGATCTGACCAAGTATGAGATTTATAAAAAGATGATTGGCGACAAAACGTCGCAACAGTTTGAAGCCTGGGCAAAAAAAGAATTTATTGACCATCCCGGAGATATGAAACTGTTGATTGTGGTGGATAAACTTTTGACCGGATTTGATGCACCGTCGGCAACATATCTCTATATTGACAAGAAAATGCGGGATCACAATCTGTTCCAAGCAATATGCCGTGTGAATCGTGTTGATAGTGAAGAAAAAGATTATGGATATATCATAGACTATCAGGATTTGTTTGGTGCTGTAGAGAATGCTATCAAGGATTATACGAATGGAGCCTTTGACGGTTACGATAGTGAGGATATTAAGGGATTGCTTACGAATCGTCTGACAGAAGGTCGGAAAGCCTTGGAAGAGGCATTACAGGCTGTTTATACGATGTGTGAGGTGATACATCCACAAACTCGGGAGGGCTATTTTTCGTATTTCGTCTATTCCGAAACTACGCCTGTCGAGAACCAACAAAGCGAATGTGAAGAAAATGCCAATAAGCGTGAAACATTTTATAAACTTGTCTCTCGTTTAGTCCGTCGTTACATAGATATCGCCAATGAAATGGAGCAGGCTGGATATACAACCGAAGAGGCTGCTGGTATTAAGAAGCAGGTTGATTATTTCAATGATATCAAAGATGAAATAAAATTGAAGAGTGGAGATGCTCTTGATTTGAAATATTACGATCCTGCTATGCGACAGCTGATTGATAACTATGTCCGTGCAGAAGATAGCGAAAAATTGGTTGATTTGGCAGATATTTCATTCCTTGATTTGATTGATGTCGAGGGTGATAAAGCCATTGATTCGTTACCAAAGGAAATAAAGAAAAATGAACGCTCTGTTGCGGAAATTTTGGCAGCCAATATGCGTAAAATGATTATCAGTGAGCGGCCTAATAATCCTGCCTACTTTGATAAAATGTCGGAATTGCTCAACCAATTGCTTCAAGAACAGAAAGACGGTAAGATTCAATATAAAGAATTGATTGAGAAACTTATTGAAAAACTGAAAGAGGCACGTTCCAATATGAAGGCCAAATATCCTACAGCTATTGATACAAAGGGAAAGAAAGCTCTATATGATAATCTTGGCAAAGATGAGGCTTTGGCACTTCGGATTCACGAAATTGTAAAAGCCAATGCTCGTGATGGTTTCAGGGATATGGATGGCAGTGGCTTGAAGAAGATGAGAGCATTGCGAAAGGCTGTTGAGAAGGCTCTGGAAGGCGTTGAGCCCGAGAAAATAGATGATATTATGCAGCTGATAGTTGCACAAAAAGAATACTGATGGTTATTGTTAAGGTTGCTAATATATCAGCAGAAGTTGAGTGGAAGGAGATTAAGAATGTTCATCTTACAATCTATCCGCCCGATGCTCGTATCCATGTATCTGCTCCTATTAGGATGACGGAGGAAGCAGTGCGATTATTCTTGATTACAAAAATGACTTGGATAAACCATCGAGTATCACAGATACTGGATCAGAATCGCCAAACTCCTCGTGAATATGTATCTGGAGAGAATCATTATTTTAAAGGGCAAAGATACCGTTTAAAGGTTTTGTATCATAATGCTCCTGCAAAAGTTGAGGTTCAAGGTAACGAATATATTAAATTGTATGTTCGTGAAGGAACAACGGCTGAACGTCGAGCTGAGGTATTGCGAGAATGGTATCGAGCGGAATTTAAATCGATACTTCCTCCATTAATTGCCAAGTGGGAATGTATCTTGGGAGTAAAGGTAAATAAATGGGAAGTCAAGCAGATGAAAACCTTATGGGGAAGTTGTAACCATAGTATGCGTAATATTATTTTTAATTTGGAATTGATAAAAAAGCCAATTCAATGTATTGAGTATATTGTGGTACATGAGTTATTACATATCAAAGTCCGGTTACATAATGAAGAGTATACTGCTTTACTGACTCAATATTTCCCGAATTGGAAAAAACTGAAAGAGGAATTAAATGAATTTGTCGTATAATTGAATTCTGTTTATTTCAGCAGGAAGTTGAACAGGCTGTCGTCGGCGTGGGGCATGATTTTCCGGAAGTGGTTGACCATGCGTTCGCGGGATTCCTGCGGGGTGCGGTCGGGGTGACAGGCTTCCCGCTTGAAGAGTGCTTCAGGTGTAGTGAGCAGTGACCAGCCCCAGCCGTATTCCCGTCCGTGGCGGTCGTGGGGATAGATAAAATCCTCGGTGACGATGTAGCCTCCCATTTCGAGCCGCGAGACATAGGTGTCGAACCGTCCTCTCATTTTGGGACCGGTGAAGCCGCATGCTGCACGGAGTTCGCGGGTGATGAGGCTGCCTTCGCGTTGGAGCGTGGCAAGAATCATTTCCTCTACGCTTCCCTCTTCGGGGTAGGGATAGATGCTGCGGCGGTAGTTGCAGAAATCGGGCCACCATTCGCGGCTGATGAACGCTGCTTTTTTGTCGAAAAATTTGCCGTAGGCGCAGCCGCTTTCCTGCAAGATGGTACCTTTCCACTTCCATAGCGGCCACTCCCATCCACCGTCAGGTAGCGGGGTGTATTGGAATTCTTGGTCCATCACTTCTTCGGCCGACCATCCGTTGATGCCCATGCCTAATAGCGGCAGAAATCCGATTTTGTCGATATATTCAATCAGTTCGCTGCAGGATTGTAGTTTTCTCGTTCTCATTTTCCAATTTCACCGTTTATTCGTTTTCTAACCACGGAAAATGCCTTTTGAAACAGGATGGCATTTTCCATGGTTTCTGCTGTCTCTTTAATGCTGAAGAGTAGAAAGGGCTATACGTGCAGTCCCATTTCGTAGGCAGTCTGGAGCTTTTCGTTGCCTTCGATGGCGTGGGGAGCGTCGACGCCGCCACAGAACAGTGTGCCGGCAAGTCTGCATTTCGGGTAGCAGTCGGTCCATCCTGTAAGGCCGCTTTCCGCACGTTTCGGCACTTCGGGTTCGTTTTCGGCTGCTGTTGTCAGCAGATAAACGTCGCGGAACTTGTAGTCCAAAGGATACATTGCGTTCATGCGGTCGATCATCACTTTCATCTGGCCGCTCATTTCGATGCAGTATGTGTACATCGTTGATTATCAATAGTATAGCACTCTAAAAGGAACAACCAGCAGGTTGGCAAGTATCTGAGAATGTGTAAGTTAGTGATTTTTAGCACCATTCTCGGCTTGTACCTCCATTTTGGAAAGTAAAAGTAAGTGTAAT
>OLFT01000236.1_pt1 | contig 77997 bp, 78 predicted proteins | sample 1604921 | NCBI WGS metagenome assembly OLFT01 (sample SAMEA3888897, study PRJEB22519) | human gut metagenome | biome: human gut; feature: human-associated habitat; material: faeces | place: Denmark | collected 2013 | reverse complement strand
AACCTTACGCAGCGTCAAGCGGAATCGTGTCAATCATTGCGACAAATCAATCCTGTGCCTAAGCATTACGCGACTGACTCGCCTCACTCTTCCTTTGGGCTTGAGACCACATGGGGTCGGCGCCCCGAATTTTAAAGGGCAATTACGATAAAAATGTGATTTTCATCACGATTTAGGTGCAGCCATTTCGTCGAGATCAAGTTTAGGACAAAATTTTGCCAGTTGGTGTTAATGTTTTGTTAGAATCAGTCACGTAATGTGAGCACGATTAAAGTGAGATGTGAGCAAATGGCTAATAAACCTTCGGCAGAAGAACTGAAAAAAAATTTGTCCGAGATGCAGTTTTACGTGACGCAGAATCATGGGACAGAGCCGCCATTTACGGGTCGTTTACTGCATAACAAGCGTGACGGCGTATATCACTGTTTGATCTGCGATGCCCCGCTGTTTCATTCCCAAACCAAGTATGATTCCGGCTGTGGTTGGCCCAGTTTCTACGAACCGGTGAGTGAAGAATCCATTCGTTATATCAAAGACTTGTCACATGGAATGCAGCGCATAGAAATTCGTTGCGGTAACTGTGATGCCCATCTGGGGCATGTCTTCCCTGACGGGCCGCAGCCAACGGGCGAACGTTATTGTGTTAACTCTGCCTCTTTACGCTTTACCGATGGCGAAAACGGCGAAGAAATCAACGGTTGAAAAAACGATTCAGCAACTTATTCCACAGGAGCGGAAAAATTATGAATCTTGATGACATTATCAACAGCATGACGCCTGAGGTATACCAGCGTTTGTCGACCGCCGTTGAACTGGGGAAATGGCCCGATGGCGTTGCGTTGACCGAGGAACAAAAAGCGAACTGCCTGCAACTGGTGATGCTGTGGCAAGCTCGCCATAATACCGAAGCACAGCATATGACAATTGACACAAATGGTCAGATGGTCATGAAGAGCAAACAGCAGTTAAAAGAAGATTTTGGTATCTCAGCAAAGCCTATTGCTATGTTTAAGTAAGTGGTTCATCCCCTTTTTGCCGCGGCTATGAAGGGGATAGCCAACAATGACCCCACGACTCGTCTCAATTATCTCGACCCGACCTGGCTAAGTCCCAGTCCGATCTCTTGCAGTCGCGTTCACGCCTGAATGACTTCTCCTGAACTTAAGTCTCAGACCTATTTGGCCGGTAATCCCTCTCGAATTTGCTCTTTTTGCGTCCCGCCTTCCACCAACCTGTAACAGACCCAGCCATTTTCTGCGTAATTGTGATCTAAGTTGTAAAAAGCAGATCATTATCTGTGTTTTACAGATTTAATGTTGACCTCAAAAATCATGTGGGTAAGTATGATGGCCATCTAAGCAAAACAAAACACAGAGGATGACGCAATGAAAGCACTGGCTCGGTTTGGCAAGGCCTTTGGCGGCTACAAGATGATTGATGTCCCACAACCCATTTGTGGCCCGGAAGACGTAGTGATTGAAATTAAAGCCGCGGCAATCTGCGGCGCAGACATGAAGCACTACAATGTCGATAGTGGTTCTGATGAGTTTAACTCTATCCGCGGCCATGAGTTTGCAGGTTGTATTGCGCAGGTTGGTGAAAAAGTCAAAGACTGGAAAGTGGGGCAACGCGTCGTGTCGGATAACAGCGGTCACGTTTGCGGCGTTTGTCCGACCTGTGAACAGGGTGATTTTCTGTGTTGTACAGAAAAAGTAAACCTTGGTCTGGATAACAATACCTGGGGCGGTGGTTTTTCCAAATATTGTCTGGTTCCTGGTGAAATTCTCAAAATTCATCGTCATGCGTTGTGGGAAATCCCTGATGGTGTTGATTATGAGGACGCAGCCGTACTTGACCCTATCTGTAATGCCTATAAATCCATCGCGCAGCAATCGAAATTCCTTCCTGGTCAGGATGTTGTCGTCATCGGCACTGGCCCACTCGGGCTGTTTTCCGTACAAATGGCGCGGATTATGGGGGCGGTAAATATCGTCGTCGTTGGTCTGCAAGAAGATGTGGCGGTCCGCTTCCCGGTTGCAAAAGAACTGGGGGCGACGGCAGTAGTAAATGGTTCTACCGAAGATGTGGTGGCGCGCTGCCAGCAAATTTGTGGCAAAGATAATCTGGGACTGGTGATTGAATGCTCCGGTGCCAATATCGCACTGAAACAAGCCATCGAAATGCTCCGCCCGAATGGGGAAGTGGTACGCGTTGGAATGGGCTTCAAACCTCTTGATTTCTCGATTAATGACATTACCGCCTGGAATAAAAGCATCATTGGGCATATGGCCTATGACTCCACCTCATGGCGTAACGCTATCCGGCTATTAGCCAGCGGCGCTATCAAAGTCAAACCGATGATCACGCATCGTATCGGCCTGTCGCAATGGCGCGAAGGGTTTGATGCGATGGTCGATAAAACCGCAATCAAAGTGATCATGACTTACGACTTTGATGAATAACCACTCTCCTGAAGGAACGTTATCGCATGGAACAGATAACAAAACCGCATTGTGGTGCACGGCTGGATCGCTTACCGGATTGCCGCTGGCATTCGTCAATGTTTGCCATCGTCGCGTTTGGCTTGCTTGTCTGCTGGAGTAATGCCGTTGGTGGCTTGATCCTCGCGCAGCTGAAAGCGTTGGGCTGGACAGATAATTCCACCACAGCCACATTCTCAGCAATCACGACCGCCGGAATGTTTCTCGGTGCGCTGGTGGGCGGCATCATTGGCGACAAAACCGGTCGCAGAAATGCGTTCATCCTCTATGAGGCCATTCATATTGCCTCGATGGTTGTCGGTGCTTTCTCACCGAATATGGATTTCCTTATTGCCTGCCGTTTTGTGATGGGAGTTGGGCTGGGAGCTTTACTGGTTACGCTGTTTGCTGGTTTCACCGAATATATGCCCGGTAGAAATCGTGGAACGTGGTCAAGTCGGGTTTCCTTTATTGGCAACTGGTCATATCCGCTCTGTTCATTGATAGCGATGGGGCTCACGCCGCTGATTAGTGCAGAGTGGAACTGGCGGGTACAACTGCTTATCCCTGCAATATTGTCGCTTATCGCTACGGCGCTGGCCTGGCGCTACTTTCCTGAATCCCCGCGCTGGCTGGAATCGCGCGGACGGTATCAGGAAGCCGAGAAAGTCATGCGGAGTATAGAAGAAGGCGTCATACGCCAGACGGGTAAACCTTTGCCGCCTGTGGTTATTGCTGATGACGGTAAAGCGCCACAAGCGGTGCCGTATTCAGCCTTACTGACAGGAGTATTACTGAAACGCGTGATATTAGGCTCTTGTGTGCTGATTGCCATGAACGTTGTGCAGTACACACTAATTAACTGGTTGCCAACAATATTCATGACCCAGGGGATTAATTTAAAAGACTCGATTGTTTTAAATACCATGAGTATGTTTGGCGCGCCATTTGGTATTTTTATTGCCATGCTGGTGATGGATAAAATTCCGCGTAAAACAATGGGTGTGGGGCTATTAATCCTGATTGCGGTGCTCGGATATATCTATTCACTGCAAACCAGTATGTTGCTCATAACGTTGATTGGTTTCTTCCTGATTACTTTCGTCTATATGTACGTTTGCTATGCCTCGACAGTGTATGTCCCTGAAATCTGGCCGACAGAGGCCAAACTCCGTGGCTCCGGTCTGGCGAATGCGGTAGGGCGAATCAGTAGTATTGCCGCACCTTATGCCGTTGCAGTGCTGCTCAGTAGTTATGGCGTAACGGGAGTCTTTATTCTTCTGGGGGCTGTTTCAATTGTTGTCGCAATTGCTATCGCCACCATTGGAATTGAAACCAAAGGTGTCTCCGTTGAAAGTTTAAGTATTGATGCAGTAGCCAATAAATAATACGGGTGGATTCAAAATGAAAAATTCAAAAGCAATATTGCAGGTGCCGGGCACAATGAAAATTATTTCAGCAGAAATACCAGTGCCTAAAGAAGATGAAGTTTTGATTAAAGTAGAATATGTCGGTATTTGTGGTTCAGATGTACATGGTTTTGAATCAGGCCCGTTTATTCCGCCTAAAGACCCAAATCAAGAAATTGGCCTGGGTCATGAATGCGCCGGGACGGTTGTGGCTGTGGGAAGCCGCGTGCGCAAATTTAAACCGGGGGATCGGGTAAATATCGAACCTGGCGTTCCTTGCGGTCACTGTCGTTACTGTCTGGAAGGCAAATATAACATCTGCCCGGACGTTGATTTTATGGCGACACACCCCAACTACCGCGGCGCATTAACGCACTATCTGTGTCATCCGGAGAGCTTTACTTACAAACTGCCAGACAATATGGACACGATGGAAGGGGCGCTGGTGGAGCCTGCCGCAGTCGGGATGCATGCCGCGATGCTGGCAGATGTTAAACCGGGTAAGAAGATAATTATTCTGGGAGCAGGTTGTATTGGTTTGATGACGTTGCAAGCGTGCAAATGCCTGGGCGCAACGGAAATTGCCGTCGTTGATGTGCTGGAAAAACGTCTGATAATGGCGGAACAACTTGGTGCGACAGTGGTTATTAACGGCGCAAAAGAAGACACTATTGCACGCTGTCAGCAATTTACCGAAGACATGGGCGCAGATATTGTTTTCGAAACAGCGGGTTCTGCGGTCACCATTAAACAGGCACCTTATCTGGTAATGCGCGGCGGTAAAATTATGATTGTTGGTACTGTACCGGGCGATTCGGCAATCAATTTCCTCAAAATCAATCGCGAAGTCACTATCCAGATGGTATTCCGCTATGCCAATCGTTATCCGGTCACGATTGAAGCTATTTCTTCAGGGCGATTCGATGTGAAATCGATGGTGACGCATATTTACGATTATCGGGATGTACAACAGGCATTTGAAGAGTCAGTTAACAACAAACGCGACATTATTAAAGGCGTTATTAAAATTAGCGATTAATTAATACGGGAGAACAGAACATGCTCGCAGATATCAGATATTGGGAAAACGATGCCACAAATAAACATTATGCAATTGCCCATTTTAACGTATGGAATGCAGAAATGTTGATGGGCGTTATCGACGCAGCCGAAGAAGCGAAATCACCGGTTATTATTTCTTTTGGCACAGGTTTTGTCGGCAACACCTCATTTGAAGATTTCTCTCACATGATGGTATCAATGGCACAAAAAGCAACGGTGCCGGTAATAACTCATTGGGATCATGGTCGGAGTATGGAGATTATTCATAACGCCTGGACTCATGGTATGAATTCATTAATGCGTGATGCTTCCGCGTTTGATTTCGAAGAAAATATTCGTTTAACCAAAGAGGCTGTCGATTTCTTCCATCGCTGGGTATTCCGGTAGAGGCGGAATTAGGGCATGTCGGTAATGAAACCGTTTATGAGGAAGCGCTGGCGGGCTATCACTATACCGATCCTGACCAGGCGGCTGAATTTGTTGAACGTACGGGCTGTGACTCATTGGCTGTCGCCATCGGCAACCAGCATGGGGTTTATACGTCAGAGCCACAATTGAACTTTGAGGTCGTCAAACGCGTACGCGATGCCGTTTCTGTTCCGCTGGTTTTGCACGGTGCATCGGGGATCAGTGATGCCGACATTAAAACTGCAATTTCGTTGGGTATCGCAAAAATCAACATTCATACGGAGCTCTGTCAGGCCGCAATGGTCGCAGTGAAAGAAAACCAGGATCAGCCTTTCCTGCATTTAGAACGTGAAGTACGTAAAGCTGTAAAAGAACGGGCATTGGAAAAAATTAAACTGTTCGGTTCTGATGGCAAAGCGGAATAATGATATGGATAATCTCGACGTTATTTGTATAGGTGCCGCTATTGTTGATATTCCATTGCAACCGGTCAGTAAAAATATCTTTGATGTGGATTCTTATCCTCTTTAAAGAATCGCAATGACCACCGGGGGTGATGCAATAAATGAAGCAACAATTATTTCTCGTCTGGGCCATCGTACAGCATTAATGAGCCGTATTGGTAAAGATGCCGCAGGACAGTTTATTCTCGACCATTGCTGCAAAGAGAATATTGATATTCAAAGCCTGAAGCAGGACGTCAGCATAGATACCTCTATTAACGTTGGACTGGTGACGGAGGATGGCGAGCGGACGTTTGTCACAAACCGTAACGGCAGTCTGTGGAAATTGAATATTGACGATGTTGATTTTTCGCGGTTTTCTCAGGCGAAATTATTATCTCTGGCCAGTATTTTCAACAGTCCTCTATTGGATGGTAAAGCGCTAACAGAAATTTTTACGCAAGCTAAAACCCGGCAGATGATTATCTGTGCCGATATGATCAAACCGCGGTTGAATGAAACGCTGGATGATATTTGCGAAGCATTGAGTTATGTCGATTATCTGTTTCCTAATTATGCCGAGGCAAAATTACTCACCGGGAAAGAGACATTGGATGAAATTGCTGACTGCTTTCTTGCGTGCGGCGTAAAAACGGTGGTGATTAAAACGGGTAAAGACGGCTGCTTTATCAAGCGTGGTGACATGACGATGAAGGTGCCGGCGGTCGCAGGAATAACCGCCATCGACACCATTGGCGCGGGCGATAACTTTGCTTCAGGTTTTATTGCGGCACTGTTAGAAGGCAAAAATCTGCGTGAATGCGCACGCTTTGCCAATGCAACGGCGGCTATCTCGGTTCTAAGCGTCGGTGCCACCACCGGCGTAAAAAACAGAAAGCTGGTCGAACAATTGCTGGAAGAATACGAAGGATAATGAAGGCAAATGAAAAAGATACCTTTAGGCACAACGGATATTACGCTTTCGCGAATGGGGTTGGGGACATGGGCCATTGGCGGCGGTCCTGCATGGAATGGCGATCTCGATCGGCAAATATGTATTGATACGATTCTTGAAGCCCATCGTTGCGGCATTAATCTGATTGATACTGCGCCAGGATATAACTTTGGCAATAGTGAAGTTATCGTCGGTCAGGCGTTAAAAAAACTGCCCCGTGAACAGGTTGTAGTAGAAACCAAATGCGGCATTGTCTGGGAACGAAAAGGAAGTTTATTCAACAAAGTTGGCGATCGGCAGTTGTATAAAAACCTTTCCCCGGAATCTATCCGCGAAGAGGTAGAAGCCAGCTTGCAACGTCTGGGTATTGATTACATCGATATCTACATGACGCACTGGCAGTCGGTGCCGCCATTTTTTACGCCGATCGCTGAAACTGTCGCAGTGCTTAATGAGTTGAAGGCTGAAGGGAAAATTCGCGCTATAGGCGCTGCTAACGTCGATGCTGACCATATCCGCGAGTATCTGCAATATGGTGAACTGGATATTATTCAGGCGAAATACAGTATCCTCGACCGGGCAATGGAAAACGAACTGCTGCCGCTATGTCGTGATAATGGCATTGTGGTTCAGGTTTATTCCCCGCTAGAGCAGGGATTGTTGACCGGCACCATCACTCGTGATTACGTTCCGGGCGGCGCTCGGGCAAATAAAGTCTAGTTCCAGCGTGAAAACATGCTGAAAGTGATTGATATGCTTGAACAGTGGCAGCCACTTTGTGCTCGTTATCAGTGCACAATTCCCACTCTGGCACTGTCGTGGATATTAAAACAGAGTGATTTAATCTCCATTCTTAGTGGGGCTACTGCACCGGAACAGGTACGCGAAAATGTCGCGGCACTGATTATCAACTTATCGGATGCAGACGCAACATTGATGAGGGAAATGGCAGAGGCCCTGGAGCGTTAAATACTCAACACGATTCACCTCTGTTTCTGTGAAAACTGTGATGAAAATCTGTGATTCAAATAGGTTGTTTTGAAAGTAAACATCGGTTATGCGATAATCGCGCTAATGTGATGTAAAAAGATACAGGGGTGTAATCGTGGCGGCAAAAGACAGGATTCAGGCAATTAAGCAAATGGTTGCCAACGATAAAAAAGTGACAGTCTCAAATTTGAGTGGGATTTTTCAGGTAACCGAAGAAACCATTCGCCGCGATCTTGAGAAGCTGGAAGATGAAGGCTTTTTGACCAGAACCTATGGTGGTGCTGTTTTAAATACAGCGATGTTGACGGAGAATATCCATTTTTATAAGCGCGCTTCATCGTTTTATGAAGAGAAGCAGCTTATTGCACGCAAGGCACTACCCTTTATCGACAATAAAACCACCATGGCAGCCGATTCCAGTAGTACCGTAATGGAATTGCTCAAATTGTTACAGGACCGTAGTGACCTGACGTTGCTAACCAACTCGGCGGAAGCGATTCATGTTCTGGCTCAGTCAGAAATTAAAGTCGTTTCAACGGGTGGGGAACTAAACAAAAATACACTTTCACTGCAAGGAAGAATTACTAAAGAGATCATCAGCCGCTATCATGTCGATATCATGGTAATGAGTTGTAAAGGTCTTGATATTAACAGCGGCGCGCTGGACTCTAATGAAGCGGAAGCTGAAATCAAAAAGACAATGATCCGTCAGGCGACAGAAGTTGCGTTATTGGTTGATCACTCTAAGTTTGATCGCAAAGCTTTTGTCCAGTTAGCTGATTTTAGTCATATTAATTACATAATAACTGATAAATCACCGGGTGCAGAGTGGATAGCATTTTGCAAAGACAATAATATCCAGCTGGTGTGGTAATTTAAGCACACGTTGTCAATATTATTTGTTCCTGCGCCTTGAAATAAAATGATGATAAAGATGCGGCAAGTGAATTTGCCGCAATTGCTACCTTTTTAGCAAATCCGAGGCACCTAATGGAACAATATGATCAAATTGGCGCAAGACTGGACCGCTTGCCTTTGGCCCGGTTTCATTATCGTATATTTGGTATTATAAGCTTTAGTCTGTTATTAACAGGGTTTTTGAGTTACTCCGGTAATGTCGTCTTAGCAAAGCTGGTAAGCAATGGATGGTCAAATAATTTCCTCAATGCCGCCTTTACCTCGGCATTAATGTTTGGTTATTTCATCGGCTCACTTACTGGTGGGTTTATTGGTGACTACTTTGGGCGGCGCAGGGCGTTTCGCATAAATCTTCTCATCGTCGGTATTGCTGCAACAGGGGCCGCTTTTGTCCCTGATATGTACTGGCTCATCTTCTTTCGCTTCCTGATGGGAACAGGAATGGGGGCGCTGATTATGGTTGGCTATGCCTCATTTACGGAGTTTATCCCCGCGACGGTGCGTGGAAAATGGTCCGCGCGGCTCTCATTTGTTGGTAACTGGTCGCCCATGCTGTCTGCGGCGATAGGCGTGGTGGTTATCGCTTTTTTTAGTTGGCGAATAATGTTTCTGCTGGGTGGTATTGGCATACTGTTAGCCTGGTTTCTCTCAGGTAAATACTTTATCGAGTCGCCACGATGGCTGGCAGGGAAAGGGCAAATCGCCGGTGCAGAAAGCCAACTTCATGAAGTAGAGCAGCAAATTGAAAGAGAGAAGAGTATTCGTTTACCCCCGCTTACTTCGTATCAGAGCAACAGCAAGGTTAAAGTAATCAAGGGTACTTTCTGGCTCCTGTTTAAAGGTGAAATGTTACGACGTACATTAGTCGCGATTACTGTTTTAATTGCAATGAACATCTCGCTTTATACCATCACCGTATGGATACCGACCATATTTGTTAACTCCGGCATTGATGTCGATAAATCAATATTAATGACCGCTGTTATTATGATTGGCGCTCCGGTAGGAATATTTATTGCGGCATTAATTATTGATCATTTTCCTCGTCGGTTATTTGGCTCCACCTTACTTATTATTATTGCCGTGTTAGGCTATATCTATTCAATTCAGACTACAGAGTGGGCGATTTTAATCTATGGCCTGGTGATGATCTTCTTTTTATACATGTATGTTTGCTTCGCGTCGGCGGTTTATATCCCAGAGCTTTGGCCAACGCATTTACGCATGCGCGGTTCGGGTTTCGTTAATGCCGTCGGACGGATCGTCGCAGTTTTCACGCCCTATGGCGTTGCGGCATTATTAACACATTATGGGTCGATCACGGTGTTTATGGTGCTTGGTGTCATGTTAGTGCTCTGTGCGCTGGTTCTCTCCATTTTTGGCATCGAAACGCGGAAGGTGTCGCTGGAAGAGATTTCTGAGGTGAATTAAATCTTTCGTTGATGGCATCAATTGCCAGATGTACCACTGACGTGTTTTATTTGGCCTACAATGCCAGTACAGAATTGTAGGCCAGCGTAAAATTACCCCTGCGTCTCTTCCCAGTCTGCCAGCGTATATAGCGTTGCCCCAGCTGCTGACATCTCCATAAACGCGTGTGCACTGTCCTGGGGCTGGATATTCACGCCACGACAGCCATCGGTAATCACGTTTACCTTATAACCTAACTGTAACGCGTCCAGCACGGTAAACTTCACGCAATAGTCAGTAGCCAGGCCCATAACGATCAATTCATCGATTTCATGATCGCGTAACCAGTCATCGAGAGAGGTTTTCTGCCGACGGCCGTTATCAAAAAAGGCACTGTAACTGTCAACTAAAGGATTTTCGCCTTTATGGAACACCGCTGCGATCGCTTTTTGGTTCAGTAACGGATGTAATTGTGCGCCTTCACTGTTCTGCACACAGTGATCTGGCCAGAAGGTTTGTGGCAAACCGTCGAGTTGGCCTGGCGTATAAGGCTCTACACCGTGCTGACTGGCAAAACTGCCGTGATTCGCCGGGTGCCAGTCCTGACTGGCGATAACCGCTTCACCGCGCGACTGGCACCAGTCAATCAGGCGGTTAGCGACATCCACCGTACTGTCACCTTCCGGCACGGCGAGCGCGCCACCAGCACAGAAATCATTTTGTAAATCGACCAGTAACAGGGCGCGAGGGGGCATTGCAGTCTCCTTAATCATCCGGCGTCAGTTCGCCGCGCAGGTTTTGGCTCATGGCCTTGCGAATGGTTTCAGTATCCAGTTCCTGGCTCAGCAGGTAATGCAGTTTGGTTAGCGTGGCTTCTACAGTCATATCTGCACCGCCAATAACGCCGGCATGGGCGAGGGCGTTACCGGTGGCATAACCACCCATGTTCACTTTACCGGACATACATTGTGTCAGGTTGACCACCACAATACCGCGATCGCTGGCTTCATGTAATTCCTGCAGGAAGGCTTTGTTTTGTGGCGCATTACCCACGCCATAGGAGCGCAAAATCAATGCTTTCACCGGTTGGCGCAGAAAATTGCGCACGACGTCAGCAGAAATCCCTGGATAAATCGTCACTACGCCAATTGGTTGTGGGGTGATTGGATGAACGATTAATTCCCCTTCACCGTGCGGGGCGGGTGGCGTATTTAAACGACGAATATGGATACCTGCTTCCAGTAACGGAGGAAGGTTTGGAGAGGCAAACGCATCAAAACCATCGGCATGGGCTTTGGTAGTGCGGTTGCCGCGATACAATCGGTTATTGAAAAAGAGCGTTACTTCGTTGATCGGATAATTCGCCGCAACGTACAACGCATTCAGCAGATTAATTTGTCCGTCAGAGCGTAACTCAGCTAGCGGGATTTGTGACCCTGTCACAATGACTGGTTTACCGAGATTCTCGAGCATGAACGACAGCGCAGAGGCGGTATATGCCATCGTATCGGTGCCGTGCAGAATGACAAAACCATCATAGTCGTCATAGTGCGCTTTAATATCTTCAGCAATATGCTGCCAGTCTTCTGGCGTCATATCAGAAGAATCCATCAACGGCGTATATTCATGAATGGTGAAATCTGGCATCTCCGGGCGATGGAATTCCGGCATCAGCGCCAGTTGGCGTTGTAGATGACCTGACACCGGAATATAACCCTGCTCGGAACGCTGCATCCCGATGGTCCCGCCCGTGTAGGCGACGTAAATTGATTTCTTTTGCATGATATTGATATGAATGATATCGAAAGAGCAAAAGTATATACGTGAGGCAGGAGGAGCGCACCTGATACTATGCGGATAAGGAAATATGGGGCGAGACAGCGGGAAGAGGATTCGTCGACGTAAAAAATAATGTGGCCGACGATCTGTCGGCCACTCAGTACAAGACTTAACGCACGTTGGCGCAGGTCAGGCAAAACGCATAACGGTTTTGTGGGTCGTTAAACGCGGCCAGCTTGTCGCTTTCACTTTTAACAGTAGAGGCTACCGAGGCCAGCGGTGCAGGTAACATGGCCTGGAACGCATCTGGCAACATTGCCCGGACAGAACCAGACATGTTGTCCATCACTTTGTCGAAGAAGGTCGGTTCATCAACGTAGTATTCCAGATGCCACTGTTTCACTTTTGCCAGCTCTGCTGCTTTGGCAACTGCATCATCGAAATCCCCGAGGCTATCGACCAGCCCGTTAGCTTTTGCATCCTGACCGGTCCAGACGTGGCCCTGGGCGATTTTATCAATCTGCTCCGGCGTCGAATGACGCGCATCAGCAACCAGCGTGATAAAGCGTTTATAGCCATTCTCAATGCTTAACTGCATCATCTGCTGTGCTTCCGGCGGCAGTGCCCTGGTGATAGAAACATCTGCCAGCGGTGAAGTTGAGACACCATCGGTATGAACACCAATCGAATCCAGACTATTTTCTACGGTGGTGATCACGCCGAAGATACCGATAGAACCGGTCAGGGTGCTGGGGTTAGCCACAATGTAATTAGCTGGCGTGGAAATCCAGTAACCACCAGATGCCGCCATGCCGCCCATCGATACAACCACAGGCTTACCCGCTGCCCGGGCTGCTGCCAGTTCAGCGCGAATCACTTCAGACGCGGTAACGCTGCCGCCTGGGCTATTAACACGCAGGACAATCGCTTTCACTTTCGGGTCAAGGCGAGCGTCGCGGATTTGTGCCGCAGTGGTATCACCGCCAACATTTCCCTGAGTTTCCTCGCCATCCATAATTGCGCCATTAGCGAAGACGACACCGATGCTGTCACCGGTATCTGCCGGCGTTTTCAATGCGTAATCGTAATAACTGATGGCGCGATAATTTTTATCAGTCTTACTCCAGCCGAACTCTTTGGTCAGAGCTTTTTCGATTTCGGCACTCGATGCCAGTGCATCGACCAGCTTGTTTTCCAGTGCATATTTCGCGGTATCGCCACCGGTTTTGGTTAAACCCTCAAGCAACCCTTGCGCGCCAGGGAATACCTGCTGAGCAGGGATCTGCCGGTTAGCGGCAACAGTATTCAGATAGTTTTGCCACAGCTCACCAATCCAGCGGCTGTCAGCTTCGCGGGCTGCCGGTGACATGTCATCACGAATAAACGGTTCAACGGCAGATTTATACGTACCCACGCGGAACACATGGGTGGAAACTTTCAGCTTATCCAGCAACGATTTGTAGTACAGACCGTTTGTGGCAAAGCCGTGCAAATCCACCACGCCTTGCGGTGACAGCCAAATTTTATTGGCGAAACTGGCGAGATAATATTGCCCCTGGCTGTAGTTCTCGCCTACGGCATAAACCGGTTTCCCGCTGTCACGAAACTCTTTCAGGGCTTTGCCGATGTACTGCATAGACGGCTGGTCGCCGCCTGCGAAGTTTTTCAGATCCATCACGATACCGGTGATATTGCGGTCGTCCTTCGCCTGGCGAATGGTGTTGACGATATCAAACAGTGAGTTTTCCTGCAGACGATCGGAACTGGCACCAAGCAGCTGGCGGCTTAATTTACTAAACCGCTGAGAACTGTCGGGTTTATCGACGATCACACCAGAAATGTCCAGCAGCAGTGCGCCACGACTGGCCGTTTCTTTCGAATCATCACCACTGACCTGCATCCAGATCCCCACACCAACCAGTACGAGGAAAATAAAGAACAGGTTAAGTACCATTTCACGGACGAAATTCAGCAGACGCCACGTCCATTTAAAAAATCCGGCAATAAATCGCCAAAGGGTTCGCATGTATTCTCCCAACTTAAGGTCACACCTGTCACAGGCGCAATAGATGTGGTTATCGTAATGACCCAACCGGCACTTGTCAGCAGGAATTGCGGACTGTGCTGTAACAAAATCCACTCTCGTGTTAATTTTGTGAATAAATATCACGACAGGAGTTAATCAAATGGATGCACTCGAACTATTGATCAATCGCCGTAGCGCCTCCCGCCTGGCTGAACCCGCGCCAACGGGTGAACAACTGCAAAACATCCTGCGTGCGGGTATGCGTGCGCCGGACCATAAGTCCATGCAACCGTGGCATTTTTTTGTGATTGAAGGGGAAGGGCGCGAGCGTTTCAGCGCCGTACTGGAACAGGGGGCGATTGCTGCCGGTAGTGATGACAAAGCTATCGACAAAGCCCGTAATGCGCCGTTCCGCGCACCGCTCATCATCACGGTGGTGGCGAAATGCGAAGAAAATCATAAAGTCCCGCGATGGGAACAGGAAATGTCTGCCGGATGCGCGGTCATGGCGATGCAAATGGCAGCCGTTGCCCAGGGATTTGGCGGCATCTGGCGCAGTGGCGCATTAACTGAAAGTCCGGTAGTGCGTGAAGCATTCGGTTGCCGTGAGCAGGATAAAATTGTCGGTTTTCTCTACCTCGGCACGCCGCAGTTGAAAGCATCTACGTCGATTAACGTCCCGGACCCGACGCCGTTTGTAACTTATTTCTGATAATTGTCGCGAAACTGTCTGGATTGTGAGCAAAGGCGCAGGAATTCAGACACTCTCACTTATCACTTCACGGAATGAGGGTTACCATACCCGGATTGCATTGACAGGAGATGTCCATGAGCGAGAACTCGATTCGTTTGACCCAATACAGCCACGGAGCTGGTTGCGGCTGTAAAATTTCCCCAAAAGTGTTGGAAACCATCCTGCACAGTGAGCAGGCGAAGTTTGTTGATCCGAATTTGCTTGTGGGTAATGAGACCCGCGACGATGCGGCGGTGTACGATCTGGGCAATGGCACCAGCGTTATCAGTACCACCGACTTCTTTATGCCGATCGTTGATAATCCTTTCGATTTTGGCCGCATTGCGGCGACTAACGCCATCAGCGATATCTTCGCGATGGGGGGCAAACCGATTATGGCGATTGCGATCCTCGGCTGGCCGATTAACAAACTTTCCCCGGAAATTGCCCGCGAAGTAACCGAAGGTGGACGCTATGCATGCCGTCAGGCGGGTATTGCGCTGGCTGGCGGTCACTCCATCGATGCGCCGGAGCCGATTTTTGGTCTGGCGGTAACGGGGATCGTACCGACCGAGCGGGTGAAGAAAAACAGTACCGCACAAGCCGGATGCAAACTGTTCCTGACGAAACCGCTGGGGATCGGCGTTCTTACCACGGCTGAGAAAAAATCACTGCTGAAACCAGAACATCAGGGACTAGCGACGGAAGTGATGTGCCGGATGAACATCGCAGGCGCGTCCTTTGCCAACATCGAAGGCGTAAAAGCGATGACCGACGTTACGGGCTTTGGTCTGCTGGGCCATTTGAGCGAAATGTGTCAGGGCGCAGGTGTGCAGGCGCGCGTTGACTATGACGCGATCCCAAAATTGCCGGGGGTTGAAGAGTACATTAAGTTGGGCGCAGTGCCTGGCGGCACCGAACGTAACTTTGCCAGCTACGGTCATCTGATGGGTGAAATGCCGCGTGAAGTGCGCGATTTGCTGTGCGATCCGCAAACTTCTGGCGGTTTGCTGCTGGCGGTCATGCCGGAAGCAGAAAATGAGGTTAAAGCTACAGCCGCCGAGTTTGGCATTGAACTGACGGCGATTGGCGAACTGGTGCCAGCGCGCGGCGGTCGTGCCATGGTTGAGATCCGTTAATTCAATGCGGTTGTTTATTGCCGAAAAACCGAGTCTGGCGCGCGCCATTGCTGATGTCCTGCCCAAACCGCACCGTAAAGGCGATGGCTTTATCGAGTGCGGTAATGGTCAGGTGGTGACCTGGTGTATCGGTCACCTGCTTGAGCAGGCGCAGCCAGACGCCTACGACAGCCGCTATGCGCGCTGGAATCTTGCGGATTTGCCGATTGTCCCGGAAAAGTGGCAATTACAGCCCCGACCCTCCGTGACCAAACAACTTAACGTCATCAAACGGTTCCTGCATGAAGCCAGCGAAATCGTTCACGCCGGGGACCCGGATCGTGAAGGGCAATTGCTGGTGGATGAAGTGCTGGACTATCTGCAACTGGCACCGGAAAAGCGCCAGCAGGTGCAGCGTTGCTTGATAAACGACCTGAACCCGCAGGCGGTTGAGCGGGCGATCGACCGTCTTCGTTCCAACAGTGAGTTTGTACCGCTGTGCGTTTCTGCGCTGGCGCGAGCGCGTGCCGACTGGCTGTACGGCATCAATATGACCCGTGCGTATACTATTCTCGGTCGCAATGCCGGTTATCAGGGCGTACTTTCCGTGGGACGCGTGCAGACGCCCGTGCTTGGGCTGGTGGTGCGCCGCGATGAAGAGATTGAAAACTTCGTGGCGAAAGACTTCTTTGAAGTCAAAGCACATATCGTGACACCTGCCGATGAGCGGTTTACCGCTATCTGGCAACCGAGCGAAGCGTGTGAACCGTACCAGGATGAAGAAGGTCGCTTGTTACATCGTCTACTGGCGGAGCATGTGGTTAACCGCATTAGTGGTCAACCGGCTATTGTCACCAGCTATAACGATAAACGGGAATCAGAATCCGCGCCGCTGCCGTTTTCGCTTTCGGCGTTGCAGATTGAAGCGGCAAAACGCTTTGGTCTGAGCGCGCAGAACGTGCTTGATATCTGCCAGAAACTGTACGAAACGCACAAGCTAATCACTTATCCGCGTTCTGATTGTCGCTATTTGCCAGAAGAACATTTTGCCGGACGCCACGCGGTGATGAATGCCATCAGTGTTCATGCACCGGATCTGTTGCCGCAGCCAGTGGTAGATCCAGATATACGCAACCGCTGTTGGGATGACAAAAAGGTCGATGCGCACCACGCCATCATTCCGACCGCACGGAGTTCTGCGATCAACCTGATGGAGAACGAAGCGAAGGTCTATAACCTGATTGCCCGTCAGTATCTGATGCAGTTCTGCCCGGATGCGGTGTTCCGCAAGTGTGTTATCGAACTGGACATTGCCAAAGGCAAATTTGTCGCTAAAGCGCGTTTTCTTGCTGAAGCAGGCTGGCGCACGCTGTTAGGCAGCAAAGAGCGCGATGAAGAAAACGACGGCACGCCACTGCCTGTGGTGGCGAAAGGCGATGAGTTGCTGTGTGAAAAAGGTGAAGTGGTAGAGCGGCAAACCCAGCCGCCGCGCCATTTTACCGATGCAACACTGCTTTCGGCGATGACCGGGATCGCGCGCTTTGTGCAGGATAAAGATCTGAAAAAGATCCTCCGTGCGACCGATGGTCTGGGGACAGAGGCAACGCGTGCCGGGATTATTGAACTGTTGTTCAAGCGTGGTTTCCTGACCAAAAAAGGGCGCTATATCCACTCCACCGACGCCGGAAAAGCGCTATTCCATTCGCTGCCGGAGATGGCGACGCGACCGGACATGACCGCGCACTGGGAATCGGTGCTGACGCAAATCAGCGAAAAGCAGTGTCGCTATCAGGACTTTATGCAGCCGCTGGTGGGGACGCTATATCAGCTTATTGATCAAGCCAAACGTACGCCGGTGCGGCAGTTTCGCGGCATTGTGGCTCCGGGCAGTGGTGGCAGTGCTGATAAGAAAAAGGCTGCACCGCGTAAACGTAGTGCGAAAAAAAGTCCGCCAGCAGATGAAGTCGGAAGCGGGGCGATAGCGTAAGCGAGTGAATCTTTCGTGCTATTCGAGTCATATTCTGAAATATCCAGCGGATCAAGAAAATTCGTTGGATATTTTTTTTGCATGGATAAAATTATCGCCTCTAAAGTATGTAATAACAGGGAATGTGATGAAAAAAGTTTTATTACAAAACCATCCTGGGAGCGAGAAGTATTCTTTTAATGGCTGGGAAATATTTAATAGTAATTTTGAACGGATGATTAAAGAAAATAAGGCCATGCTGCTTTGTAAGTGGGGGTTTTATTTAACATGTGTTGTCGCTGTAATGTTTGTGTTCGCAGCGATAACATCCAACGGTTTGAATGAAAGAGGCCTGATTACCGCGGGATGCTCTTTTCTTTATCTATTAATTATGATGGGGCTTATTGTTCGGGCCGGTTTTAAAGCAAAAAAAGAACAACTGCATTATTATCAGGCTAAAGGTATTGAGCCGCTCAGTATCGAGAAGTTACAGGCGCTACAATTGATCGCACCTTATCGATTCTATCATAAGCAATGGTCTGAAACGCTGGAGTTCTGGCCGCGAAAGCCTGAACCTGGCAAAGATACCTTCCAATATCATGTGCTTCCTTTTGACTCGATCGATATCATAAGTAAAAGACGCGAGTCTTTAGAGGATCAATGGGGTATCGAAGATAGCGAAAGTTATTGTGCCTTAATGGAGCATTTTCTTTCTGGCGACCATGGAGCCAATACCTTTAAAGCAAACATGGAGGAAGCCCCAGAGCAGGTTATCGCCTTGTTGAATAAATTTGCTGTTTTTCCCTCAGACTATATCTCTGATTGCGCTAATAATCGCTCCGGTAAATCCTCGGCGAAGCTAATATGGGCGGCGGAATTATCATGGATGATCTCGATATCAAGCACAGCTTTTCAAAACGGGACAATTGAAGAAGAACTGGCCTGGCATTATATAATGCTTGCTTCTCGAAAGGCGCACGAGTTGTTCGAAAGCGAAGAAGATTATCAAAAAAATAGTCTAATGGGATTTCTTTACTGGCATATCTGCTGCTATCGCAGAAAGTTAACGGATGCTGAACTTGAAGCGTGTTATCGTTACGACAAGCAGTTTTGGGAGCACTACAGTAAGAAATGCCGTTGGCCCATAAGAAATGTTCCCTGGGGAGCATCATCCGTTAAATACTCATAAACGCCTGAAATTTTGCCGGGGGCGCTGCGCTTACCCGGCCTACATTAGAGCGTAACTGCAATGAATTGTGCCCATTTGTAGGCCTGATAAGCGTAGCGCCATCAGGCATTTACAACTTAAATCACACCCTGCGCCAGCATCGCATCGGCAACCTTCACAAAACCGGCAATGTTCGCGCCCTGCACGTAGTTGGTTTGCTCACCTTCACCACCATGCTCAACACAGGCATGGTGGATATCCAGCATGATGTGATGCAAACGTGCGTCAACTTTCTCGGCTTTCCAGCCCAGGCGCGCAGCGTTTTGTGCCATTTCCAGGCCTGACGTTGCTACACCGCCAGCATTAGCCGCTTTACCCGGTGCAAATAGTACGCCTGCCTGCTGGAACAGTTCAGTCGCTTCGATGGTGGTCGGCATATTTGCCCCTTCGGCGACGGCTTTAACGCCATTGGCGATAAGCTGATGCGCGGCGTCAACATCCAGTTCGTTCTGGGTGGCGCAAGGCAGGGCGATATCAACCGGTACAGACCACGGCTGTTGGCCTTCGAGATAGACCAGACCAAATTCTTTGGCGTAATCTGCCACTCGGCCATCGCGGCTGGCTTTGATTTCGATAAGACGTGCCAGTTTCTCTTTCGTGAATCCGCTTTCATCAACTACAGTGCCACTGGAGTCTGACGCAGTGATCACACGAGCACCAAATTCCATCGCTTTTTCGATAGCGTACTGGGCGACGTTGCCGGAGCCAGAAACGGAAACGCGCATTCCTTCAAAACCCATACCGTGGCGTTTTAGCATTGCTTCTGTGAAATAAACCAGACCGTAGCCGGTAGCTTCCGGGCGAATAAGACTACCGCCAAATGAAAGGCCCTTACCGGTGAAGACGCAGGCGGTATTGTTGGAGAGCTTTTTCATCATCCCCGCCATAAAGCCGACTTCACGACCACCAACCCCGATATCACCTGCCGGAACGTCGGTATCCGCGCCCAGGTGGCGATACAGTTCAGTCATCAGCGCCTGGCAAAAACGCATCACTTCACCTTCGCTTTTTCCTTTCGGATCGAAATCGCTGCCGCCTTTACCACCGCCCATCGGCAGAGTAGTCAGGGCATTTTTGAAGGTTTGTTCAAAGCCGAGGAATTTGAGAATGGAAAGGTTAACTGACGGATGGAAGCGCATACCGCCTTTGTACGGGCCGATGGCTGAGCTGAACTGCACACGCCATGCACGGTTGACCTGTACCTGGTTGCGATCATCAACCCATACCACGCGAAACTGGATCACGCGCTCCGGTTCAACCAGACGCTCCAGTAATGACATCTGGCGATATTTTGGATTTTGTTCAAGAAAAGGCCAGAGTGTGGTCATTACTTCACGAACGGCTTGCGCGAACTCGGTTTGATTCGGGTCGCGCTTTTGGACATGGTTGAGGAATGACTCCAGAGAATATGTCTGATCCATAGATATAAAACCCTTATATATTAATACGATTGTGCTTATGTTGTTTATGTCATGTGCTTTTGCAGTTTTCGACTATACCATCAAGAATGTGACGGTAAGCAAGAAAAAAATGACCCAGGAAAGCAAATTAATAACGAGAGTAATCTCATAACCAAATGCGATAACTCAGACGCTAAAGTTTTGCCACCCGGCTACCGTTATCAGTTGCAGAGACAATAACGTTAAGGAGTTCCCTGTGAGTCGAGCATTGTTCGCCGTAGTATTAGCATTTCCATTAATTGCACTGGCTAACCCGCATTATCGTCCGGACGTGGAGGTAAACGTACCGCCAGAAGTGTTCAGTTCAGGCGGGCAGTCAGCGCAGCCCTGTACTCAGTGCTGCGTTTATCAGGATCAAAATTATTCTGAAGGGGCGGTAATTAAAGCCGAAGGAATACTGCTGCAATGCCAGCGGGATGACAAAACCCTTAGCACTAATCCGCTGCTCTGGCGGCGCGTAAAGCCATAAACGCCTCTAATAGTGGAATGTCAGCAGGGGCCAGCGGATATTGCAGGGCCTCTTCAGGTGAGCACCAGACCAGCGCCTGATGTTCATGTGCCTGTAACGTCCCGTGGAAGTCGGGTACGTGCCAGGCATGAAGATGGATAATCCGGCCCGAAACTTCTCGCTGATGGCTGGCAACATACTCACCCACAGTTGCTTCGATGCCCAATTCTTCGTTTAACTCACGCACCAGTGCCTGCTGCTGGCTTTCATCCAGCTCGACTTTACCACCGGCAAACTCCCATAATCCCGCCTGATCGCTCTGGGCGGGGCGTTGCGCGAGTAAAATTTTGCCATCACGTTCAATGATGGCGGCAACAACTTCAATCATTTTCATAAATTACACACGGGCAGATAAGCGAAAAATGCCATAATATCCGCACTGTTGCTCAATCAGAAAGGCTTTATATTTAAGGAGTGCCTGTGCTAGACCGCCATCTTCATCCCCGGATTAAACCGTTGTTGCATCAATGCGTGCGGGTTCTTGATAAACCGGGCATTACGCCAGATGGTTTAACATTAGTGGGATTTGCCATCGGCGTGCTGGCTCTGCCGTTTCTGGCGCTGGGCTGGTATCTGGCGGCGCTAGTCGTCATTTTGTTGAACAGGCTGCTTGATGGTCTGGACGGTGCGCTGGCGCGGCGCAGAGAGCTTACCGACGCGGGCGGCTTTCTTGATATTTCTCTCGATTTTCTCTTTTACGCGCTGGTGCCGTTTGGCTTTATTCTTGCTGCACCGGAGCAAAATGCGCTGGCAGGCGGCTGGTTGTTGTTTGCGTTTATCGGCACGGGCAGCAGTTTTCTCGCCTTTGCTGCACTGGCAGCAAAACATCAGATTGATAACCCCGGTTATGCACATAAGTCGTTTTACTATCTGGGGGGATTAACCGAAGGCACAGAAACGATCTTACTGTTTGTGCTGGGATGTTTATTCCCTGCATGGTTTGCGTGGTTTGCGTGGATCTTCGGTGCGTTGTGCTGGATGACGACCTTTACGCGGGTGTGGAGTGGGTATCTGACGCTGAAGTCGCTCCAGCGTCAGTAATTGCAATGTTATTTGCTACTGTCCGGGCCGCGTTCACCGGTTGCTACCGGATTTTTTGGATCGCTGCTCCATTCGTACCAGCCGCCGTCATACACGGAAACATTCTTCCAACCCATGGCGCGTGCGTACATAAAGGTTTCGGACGCGCGCCAGCCGGTGCCGCAGTAGAATGAAACTTGCTGCTCTGGTTTGATATTCCACGCTTTCCACATAGCGGTAATATCATCGGCGCTGCGCATGGTGCCATCCGGGTTATGAAAATCTTCCATATGCGTCGAGTCGCTACCAGCGTGTCCCCAACGTGCGCCGGCTATTTCACCTTTTGGTTTAATATAGCTGTAACCGCTGGTCGTACCGATAAATTCTGGCCACGAACGAATGCTCACCAGCGATGCATCCTGGCGATGCAGCAGTCCACGGGCCTGTTCCATATCGAGCATCAACTGCGGTTGTGCCGGGATCTTCACGCCGAAATCCGGTTCCGCTTTCACTTTCGGTGGCGTTCCTCGCTCAACAGGCAGTCCCGCGTCGGACCAGGTTTGCCAGCCGCCGTCCAGCAGACGCACATCTTTCACGCCTGCGTAGAGCATAATTTGCGCCACACGCGCTCCAGCGTATACGTCACGCCCGTACAGAATGACCGTGGTGTCATGGCGAATGCCGTGTTTTGCCAGCATCGCTTTTAGTTGTTCATCAGAAACTTTGTTCCACAGCGGTTCGCTTTCCACTTCGTTGGTATCGATGTAGTCAGCACCGGGAATATGGCTGATAAGGTAAAGCTTAGGAGCGCCCCAGGCCGCTTCAATGACTTTCCAGTCACCGGCAGGTTTCGCCGTAACCTCTTTACCTTGTTGCAGGTCGTGCAGCCATTGCGGATAAACCAGCTGCTCAAAGTGCGGCAGTTTTTGTAGACGGGAAGGTTCGCTTAGCGCGTCACTCAGAATGGAGATATGCGTAAAACCTGCTTTTTGCAGACGCGTTTTGACGGCGTCGACATCTTTGTCATTGCCGTACAGCGCCACCGGAGCATCGGTTTTCAGATTATGTTGCTTGATCCACTCATAGAGCTGTTCGGTGCTCATTTTGTCGAGCCAGCTGGCAGAGAGGTTTAAGGCGGCAGGTTCATGACCAGAAGGGCCATTTAAGGTTTGTGGCCAGCCGTTATAAAACGCGCTGGGGCGAGTATCTATCGCTTTGCCATTTTGTTGTTGAAGCTGGTCAAGTGTAAGAGGCTTCGCCAGTTCAGCGGCCCACGAAGAAGCGCAAGCCAGCCCTAAAGCCATTGCCAGCGCGGTCATTTGAGAAACACGTTTCATCGAAAATCCCGACATTGTAGTTTTGAGTGCGCCATTCTGAACTGACGCATTGAGAAAAACTTTGCGTTATCGCAGTTTGTTGTAATTTTCTGACCACTGCGCCATATCCAGAACAGAACTATCAGCAGGAACATCCTGGAGATCGTGCGTTACCTGAACGACGGGGATCGCCAGGGCGCGAACCTCGCTGAACACCCACTGGCGAAAATTATCGCGCAGAGCCACATCAAGACGGCTGAATGGCTCATCCAGTAGCAACGCTTTTGGCTGAGCGAGAAGGGCGCGAAGCAGAGCAACGCGCGCTCGCTGACCGCCAGACAAAGTGGCAGGATCCTGATGGAAAGCTCCGTCAAGGCCTGAACGCTCAAGTGCATCATTCACGGCATTACGTCGGGCATTCCCCTTAAGTGTCGCCGGTAGCGCCAGCAGTAAATTTTGCCCGACGCTGAACTGGTCAAATAACAGTGCATCCTGAAAAAGAATGCCAATCTGACGCTCTGCGGTGGGTAGCATGTCAATCCGTTGCTCATTGAGCCATAGCTCACCTGTACAAGAAAACTGTCCGGCCAGTGCACCAATCATCCATGAAAACAGAGTGGATTTTCCACAGCCAGACGGCCCCATTAACGTGACAATGTCACCTTTATCCACCGTAAAGTTAACGTTTGTCAGCAAGCGGCTTTCTGGTAAACGTAGCGAAACATTTTTCACGCAGAGCATTAGCGGAGTCCTTGTCTGACATAACCTACCCATTTTGCGACTAACGCGGTCAGGGCAAAAATAATAAGCGGTAATAGCAGTTGCCATAAAGCCTGGGCGGCGAGAATACCGTTGCTGCCGCCGCTGCTTAATGCCACCGCCTCAGTGGTGAGCGTCGGAAAACGCCCCGCGCCCTGCCACAGCGTTGGCATATACTGCGCAATACCGACTGCAAATCCCACCGCGAAGGCAATCAGCGTAGGGCGTAGCATAAGCGGACATTTCACGTAAAAGAAGATTTTGGCCCGCGACCAGCCCAGTGTTTGCGCAATCAAAATTAACCGTGAATCAATGCGCTGCCAGGCGGGTTGCAGGATAAACAGCATCCATGGCATTACCCACAGCAGATGCCCCCAGACCACCGCCGTCCAGCTTCCATCCAGGTTCAGCCATAGCGCCAGCGTGTACTGGCCCGCCACCAGTGGCAGAGCGGGTAATAAAATGGGCAACCATAGCCACAACTGGCGACGCTGTGGCCCCCATTCCAGCCACAGCAGTAACAGGAGCAAAGCGATGAATGTCGCCACCAGCCCCATTGTCAGGCTGTTGATGAGCGCTTCACTATTGATCGTCGACTGATCCGCGAGGATCGCCAGCAGAACCACACACAGCACACCGGTTAAGGGTAAAAAAATCGCCAGCGTATTGCCTGGCAATAAAGGCGTGGCAGGCTTGCGAACGCCATCTACGCGGGGAATAGTGCGCCGCCAGCTGCGCCATAGCAGATAGCTCAGCAAAACGTAGGCGGCGAGTAACAGCATCAACAGCAGGCTGGCAAGCGCGCCTTTTGTTTGTTGGTCAATGTCGCCCTGGGTTAACCACTGCCAGCTAATTACCGCCAGCGTCGGGGGATTACCTGGCCCGAGAATAATTGCCACATCCACGACCGACAGCGACCAGGCAACAATCGCCAGCATCGCCATTGCCAGCGCAGGCGCGACGGAGGGCAACAGCAGCCAGTTCAGGCATTGCCAGCGGCTGTAGCCCAGCGAATCCAGCACAATGACCTGCTGCAACAGCCATTTTTCGCTCAATACTGCTGCTAAGATCCACAGCAGAAATGCGCTTTCTTTCACTGCAAGGGTGAGGCCCAGACCGATGCCAAATCGGTCCATTGGCGGAGTGAAATACGGGAAATAGTCATAAAGCAGCCCTCCGTCAGCAAAGAGCAGAAGGGCGCTGGTGGCAAAAGCCACATGGGGAATGGCGAGCAGCCACGGCAGACGGGCGCACATACGCTGCCATTTCGGCCCAGGCCACAGCGCCACAATCACCAGCAGGGCAATCAACAATGCCCCGACCGCCGCGATGGTTGTCGACACCAGCGTTGCCAGTAATGCCTGCGGTAACTGTGGATCGGCAAATAACGCCTGCCAGTGTGTCAACGACAAAGCAGGCGATATCAGCGTGAGAGCTGCCGGGATCAGCGGTGCATAAATCACCGCCACCATCGCCCACAGCAAAAAGATTAATGCGTACCGTAACGGTGTAGCCATTCTTGTTCCAGCGCATTTACCCAACCTGCGTGCGGTTCAGCCAGTACCGGCGGCAGATCCTGCGGCATTCTTGATTGCAATGATTCGCGCTGCCCGTCAGGCAGTTTTTGCGGATCGAGAACAGAAGGATCGCCCCAGACAGCGGGATCTGCTTTACGCAGTTGCGCATCGGGTGAGAGCAGGAAATTGGCAACTACCTTCGCCGCAGCACTGGCATTCGCGTTGGCAGGAATGGTGACGAAATGCACGTTGCCAATCATCCCCTCGCGAAAGCCAAAACTGTAACTGCTTGCAGGCAAATCGCCGCTGGCGATTTTTTGCTGCGCATGCGCGGGGTTAAAGGTCAGCGACAGGCGCAATGTGCCGGCTTTCAGCAGAGCATCCATCCGCGCGGGCGAATGCGGGAAATCCTTTCCTTCGCGCCACAAATACGGATGCAGCACATCAAGATATTGCCACAATGGCACAGTGACACGGGCGAAGGTCGCATCGTCCGGCGCTTCTTTTAATGCGGCGGGATCGGGCGTCAGCATAATCAGCAACTGTTCAAGAAACGCCGTGCCGGTAAAGTCCGGTGGGCGCGGATAGGTAACCGTGCCGGGATTGGCTTTAGCAAACTCCAGTAAGGCTTGCGGCGTTTGTGGTGGCTGTGGCGTAACATCGCGGCGGGCGATAAATGTCAGTTGTGCGCCCCCCCAGGGCGATTCCGCACCTTGTGTCGGCACTGAAAAATCTTCCCGCACCGGCAGCTGTGTGTCGACATAGCGCCAGTTGGGCAGAGTCTCCGCCCAGCCCGTTTGTAATAAATTGGCCTCTTTTAAGGTGCGGAAGTTTTCGCCGTTCACCCAGAGCAGATCCACCGAGCCGCCCGTTTTGCGCCCGGCTGCGGCTTCGGTCTGAATGCGCTTCACCGCGTCTGCGGCATCCGCCAGACGGACAATCTTCAGGTTTATAGCGTAATGGGTTTTCATCTCGCCGCTAACCCAGTCGAGATAGCGGTTAATTGCGGTATCGCCGCCCCAGGCGTTAAACCAGACGGTTTGCCCTTTGGCCTCATTTTTAATTTCCTGCCAGTCACTGGCATGTGTTGCCAGAGAAAACAGCGATAACAATCCCAGCAACCACCCACAATGGCGCATCATCTCTCCTTAAGAACGTTTTTCCGGAATACGGCACAGCCCCTGAGCGGGAATGTCCATGGCAGAATTAAAACGGGCTGACAGATTTTGCAGGCCGATCAATGCCGTCAGTTCGGTGAGCGCCTGAGCGTCAAAATGCGCAGCCAGTCGGGTACGCAGGGCATCATCGACCGTTGGCGGCGTTACGCTTGCGGCTTCGGCGTACTCCAGCGCCAGCCGTTCTTCATCGCTAAAGAGCGGGCTTTGCCGCCAGTCAGCCACTGCCAGCAGTTTATCGCTGCTGCCGGTGCGCTCGGCGACTTTCATACTGGTGATATCCACACAAAACTCACACAGGCACATTTGCGCAATGCGCGCGCTGACAAGCGATCGTACTACCGGATCGAGCGGTGAGCGTTTGCGCTCCAGCCAGCCAACAAACATCGACACCAGATAAAAGATAAACGGGATCCGCCCCCACCAGCGAATGGGGCTTAGCACCTCGCCGTAATGGCGACGATGCAGCCACGCCTGTGGACGTAAAATTAAAGGAATTTTGCTAAGCGGCGGTAAACCCATCAGGCATTCCTCTTCTGGCGCTCAAGCCATATTTTCTTCGCCATAAAAATCACCACGGTCAGGGCAAACAGAATAAACAGTCCGGTGACAAACCAGAAAGTACCGCCTGTTAACATGCTGCCCGCCCAGGAATAAACAATAGTTGCCGGTAACTGACCAAGCCCGGTGGCGATAAAAAACGAGCGAAAACGTATTGAAGTCAAACCGGCAGCATAGCTGATTGGATCGAAAGGGACAAAAGGCAATAACCGACAGACCAGGATGGTATGTTTGCCGTAGCGAGTGAAAAAGCCGTCCATACTGTCAAGTACGGTTTTGCCGGTTAATTTTTCCACCACTTCGCGGCCCATCACTCTGGCGATAAAAAAGCACAGCGCCGCGCCGGCCATCGAACTGGTCCACGACAGCAAGCCGCCCCAGAACGCGCCAAACAGCGACGCATTGGCAAAGGTTATCAAAAACGCAGGTAGCGGTGCAGCAATGGCCTGCAAAATCATCAACAAGAACGAGACAACTGCCGCCAGTGCGCCGTAAGACTGAATAAAGCGTTCTATACCCTGTTGGTCCACGGCGGCAAACGCCGCAACGCTGCGATTGATAAACTCATGGACGCCGGGAAGCAGCGCCCATGCGAGCAGCGAAGCAAACAACAAGACGACAATAACGCCACGCCAGAGCCAGATTTTACGGTTTTTATCTTTCATCTATGTTGTTCGGTTAAAGAGGTTTTATCAGAAGCGGTCAGAGTCACTTGTTTATAACGGGCGTAGTATTTTGCAAGCTGAATAAGAGTAAATAGCATTAGCCCTGCCAGACAAATTTTAAAAACAAATGATAATGTTATGCCTTCAGTAACAAGGTCGCTGGCCATAAAAGTATAAATAAAGATCCCCGGCAGAGTAGTGAATGTCGAAATAAAGGTATAAGGCCAAAAGGCAATGGCGGTTAATCCGTAGGCGTAATTTTGAATATTGTAAGGAAATAGCGGAATTAAGCGGGTAAGAATAAGAAAATCGATACCGTTACGTGCAATCCCTTTCTCAATAGCCTGAAAGACGGTGGTATCCCCAACATATTTCAGCACCAGATCTCGCCCCATCCAGCGAGCAATCAAAAAGGAAACTGACGAAGTGAGCGTTGCTGCAACTAACGAAAGCAGAGTCCCCAATAGTGGACCAAAAATAATGCCACCGCCAATGACCAGGACACTACCGGGTAGCAGCAGAAGAGTGGCAATAACAAATAACAGAATATAGAGGCTGTAACCGAAAATACCACTCTGGCGAATAAGTGCCTGCAAGTGAGGAAGATCGTTAATGAAATTGACTATGCCTGAAGCATAAACGAGATAAATTGCCAGAGTAAAAGTCAGGCTACCAACAACGAACTTACACTCAGCTTTCATCGTGGAGATTTCCTATATCAAGCCTTGATAATAGAGAAGTGAAAAACGCGATGACGGTATAACAAACCCTGGCTGGTCACAAATCCTTACTGCCAGTTTCTTGATTATCCTCAAGAATCGGCCCCCTGACCGGGAGAATGTCAGGAGGCTGCGTCATTAGCTGCGGAAGGTCGCCCACACCGGTGCGTGATCTGATGGTTTTTCCATGCTGCGAATTTCATAGTCGATGCCGGTTTCTACGCAACATTCTGCCAGCGGTTGGCTGGCGAGCAGCAGGTCGATGCGCAGACCACGGTTATCGTCAAAACCTTTTGAGCGGTAATCAAACCATGAGAAACGATCTGCTGTTTGCGGATTAGCATGGCGGAAGGTATCGACCAACCCCCAGCTCATCAGCCTGTCCATCCATTCGCGCTCTTCCGGCAGGAAAGAGCATTTACCGGTACGCAGCCAGCGCTTACGGTTTTCTTCGCCAATGCCGATATCCAGATCTGTAGGGCTGATATTCATATCGCCCATAATCAGTACCGGATTATCACGTTTGAGTTCGGTTTCCAGGTAGTTTTGCAGATTCTGATAAAACTGCGCTTTTGCCGGGAATTTTATCGGATGGTCGCGGCTTTCACCCTGCGGGAAGTAACCGTTGATCACGGTGACATTACCCAGCAGTGAGGGGATTTCCGCCATAATAATCCGCCGCTGCGCCTCTTCGTCGTCACCGGGAAAGCCGCGACGCACGGCAATCGGCGTCTCTTTGGTCAGCAGCGCCACGCCATAATGGCCTTTCTGCCCGTGATAAAACACGTTGTAGCCGAGCTTCGCCACCTCTTCGAGCGGAAACATATCGTCATGAACTTTTGTCTCCTGCAGGCCAATCACATCCGGTTGGTGCTTTTCGACGATGGCTTCAAGCTGGTGAGGTCTGGCGCGCAGGCCGTTGATATTAAAAGAGACAAATTTCATAGTCGCTGCCATTTATTCAGATAAAGAGTGCGTGGATGGTAGCAGAATTTCGCGTTGCTTACCGCCTGTTGTTAAGTGATTTGATCGATGGTTGTTAATGATGTCAACGATGGCGCAAAAAATGCCCGCTTTTGGTGCGCGCTGCGTCAGAATGGCGCAGTAATTTCCAGTAAATTTCGTCAATGATCACAATTCCAGAATTATATTTTACTTCTGCATAACATTGCGTTTTTTATTCTTTTTATTCACCCACATCGCAAACGTATTCACTTTATATGCACTTTAAATGCATATGGTTTGGTTATAACTCCTTGATTTCCAGTTAGCCTCCGCCGTTTATGCACTTTTATCACTGGCTGGCACGAACCCTGCAATCTACATTTACAGCGCAAACATTACTTATTATTAACATATAAATAACGAATTATTTACTGTAGAGGTCGCTATGTCTCAGCCAATTACGCGTGAAAACTTTGATGAATGGATGATACCTGTTTACGCTCCGGCACCCTTTATACCGGTACGTGGCGAAGGTTCGCGCTTGTGGGATCAGCAGGGGAAAGAGTATATCGACTTCGCGGGTGGCATTGCGGTGAACGCGCTGGGCCATGCGCATCCGGAACTGCGTGAAGCGCTGAACGAACAGGCGAGTAAGTTCTGGCATACCGGCAACGGTTACACCAACGAGCCGGTACTGCGACTGGCGAAAAAATTGATCGACGCCACGTTTGCCGATCGCGTCTTCTTTTGTAACTCCGGTGCGGAAGCCAACGAAGCGGCGCTAAAACTGGCGCGTAAATTCGCTCACGACCGCTACGGCAGCCATAAGAGCGGCATCGTGGCGTTCAAAAATGCGTTTCATGGTCTCACGCTGTTTACTGTCAGTGCGGGTGGGCAGCCAGCCTATTCACAGGATTTTGCGCCACTGCCGGCGGATATTCGTCATGCTGCATATAACGATATTAACTCTGCCAGCGCGCTGATTGACGACTCTACCTGTGCGGTGATTGTCGAACCCATCCAGGGGGAAGGCGGTGTGGTGCCAGCCAGCAACGCGTTTTTACAAGGTCTGCGTGAATTGTGTAACCGCCACAATGCGCTGTTGATTTTTGATGAAGTACAAACCGGCGTCGGGCGCACCGGGGAACTGTATGCCTATATGCACTACGGCGTGACGCCTGATCTGTTAACTACCGCCAAAGCGCTGGGCGGCGGTTTCCCGGTCGGTGCGTTGTTGGCAACCGAAGAGTGCGCCCGCGTGATGACCGTTGGCACTCATGGCACCACCTATGGCGGTAATCCGCTGGCCTCGGCGGTGGCAGGCAAAGTGCTGGAGCTCATCAACACACCAGAGATGCTTAATGGCGTTAAACAGCGTCACGACTGGTTTGTTGAGCGTCTTAATACTATTAATCACCGCTATGGTTTGTTCAGTGAAGTTCGCGGCTTAGGTTTGCTGATTGGCTGTGTACTGAATGCCGATTACGCTGGGCAAGCGAAACAGATCTCTCAGGAAGCGGCGAAAGCAGGCGTGATGGTACTGATTGCGGGTGGCAACGTGGTGCGTTTTGCGCCTGCGCTCAATGTCAGCGAAGAAGAGGTGACGACCGGACTGGATCGCTTTGCAGCTGCTTGCGAACACTTTGTTAGCCGAGGTTCATCATGATGGTCATCCGTCCCGTTGAGCGATCAGATGTCTCGGCGCTGATGCAGCTTGCCAGCAAAACGGGCGGCGGCCTGACGTCGCTTCCCGCCAATGAAGCCACGCTTTCGGCGCGTATCGAAAGGGCAATCAAAACCTGGCAAGGCGAACTGCCCAAAAGTGAGCAGGGCTATGTGTTCGTGCTGGAAGATAGCGAGACAGGCACCGTGGCGGGGATTTGTGCCATTGAGGTGGCGGTTGGGCTGAACGATCCCTGGTACAACTATCGCGTCGGCACGTTGGTTCACGCCTCAAAAGAGCTGAATGTCTATAACGCATTGCCGACGCTGTTTCTCAGTAACGATCACACCGGCAGCAGCGAGCTGTGCACGCTGTTTCTCGACCCGGACTGGCGCAAAGAGGGCAACGGCTATTTGCTGTCGAAATCGCGCTTTATGTTTATGGCGGCTTTTCGCGACAAGTTTAATGACAAAGTGGTTGCTGAAATGCGCGGGGTGATTGACGAACACGGCTATTCACCGTTCTGGCAAAGCCTCGGTAAACGCTTCTTTTCGATGGATTTTAGCCGCGCCGATTTTCTCTGCGGCACCGGGCAAAAGGCATTTATTGCAGAACTGATGCCGAAACATCCGATCTATACCCACTTTTTATCCCAGGAAGCCCAGGACGTCATCGGTCAGGTACATCCGCAAACCGCGCCTGCCCGCGCGGTGCTGGAGAAAGAAGGTTTTCGTTACCGCAACTATATCGACATCTTCGACGGCGGGCCAACGCTTGAGTGTGACATCGACCGCGTGCGCGCCATCCGTAAAAGTCGGCTGGTGGAAGTGGCAGAAGGGCAGCCTGCGCAGGGCGATTTTCCGGCCTGCCTGGTCGCCAATGAAAATTATCACCATTTCCGCGTGGTGCTGGTGCGTACCGATCCGGCAACCGAGCGTTTGATATTAACCGCCGCACAACTGGATGCCCTGAAATGCCACGCCGGGGATTGCGTTCGTCTGGTGCGCCTGTGCGCAGAGGAGAAAACAGCATGACTTTATGGATTAACGGTGACTGGATAACGGGCCAGGGCGCATTGCGTGTGAGGCGTAATCCGGTATCGGGCGAGGTGTTATGGCAGGGCAATGATGCCGATGCCGCTCAGGTCGAGCAGGCTTGTCGGGCAGCCCGTGCGGCGTTTCCTCGCTGGGCGCGGCTCTCATTTGCTGAACGTCAGGCCGTTGTCGAACGCTTTGCCGGATTGCTGGAAAGGAATAAAGGCGAATTAACCGCAATCATTGCCCGAGAAACCGGCAAGCCGCGCTGGGAAGCGGCAACCGAAGTGACGGCGATGATCAATAAAATCGCGATATCAATTAAGGCGTATCACGTTCGTACCGGCGAGCAGCGTAGCGAAATGCCGGACGGCGCGGCGAGCCTGCGACATCGCCCGCACGGCGTGCTGGCGGTGTTTGGGCCGTATAATTTCCCTGGTCATTTGCCGAATGGACATATCGTTCCGGCATTGCTGGCAGGTAACACCATTATCTTTAAACCCAGCGAACTGACACCGTGGAGTGGCGAAGTGGTAATGCGTTTATGGCAGCAGGCTGGCTTGCCGCCAGGTGTACTGAACCTGGTACAGGGCGGGCGTGAAACGGGTCAGGCGCTGAGTGCGCTGGAGGATCTCGACGGTTTGCTGTTTACCGGTAGCGCCAATACCGGCTACCAGCTGCATCGCCAGCTCTCCGGTCAGCCGGAGAAAATTCTCGCCCTTGAGATGGGCGGTAATAATCCGCTAATTATCGATGAGGTGGCGGATATCGATGCCGCTGTCCATCTGACCATTCAGTCGGCGTTTGTCACAGCCGGTCAACGCTGCACCTGCGCCCGCCGTTTATTGCTGAAAAGCGGGGCGCAGGGCGATGCGTTTCTTGCTCGTCTGGTTGCCGTCAGCCAGCGATTAACGCCGGGCAACTGGGATGACGAACCGCAGCCGTTTATTGGCGGGCTGATTTCTGAACAGGCCGCACAGCAGGTGGTTACTGCCTGGCAGCAACTGGTAGCGATGGGCGGACGAACCCTGCTTGCGCCGCGCTTATTACAAGCAGGGACATCGTTGCTGTCGCCGGGGATCATTGAAATGACAGGCGTTGCTGGCGTACCAGATGAAGAGGTGTTCGGACCGTTATTGCGCGTCTGGCGTTATGATACTTTCGATGAAGCGATTCGAATGGCGAATAACACTCGCTTCGGACTCTCTTGCGGTCTGGTTTCCCCCGAGCGGGAAAAATTCGATCAACTGTTGCTGGAGGCGCGGGCGGGGATTGTTAACTGGAACAAACCGCTTACTGGTGCTGCCAGTACCGCGCCATTCGGCGGCATTGGCTCTTCCGGCAACCATCGCCCCAGCGCCTGGTATGCCGCAGATTATTGTGCCTGGCCGATGGCGAGCCTGGAGTCGGACTCGTTAACGTTACCCGCCACGCTTAACCCCGGACTGGATTTTTCCGATGAGGTGGTGCGATGAACGTCTGGGAAGTTAATTTCGACGGGCTGGTAGGGCTGACGCATCATTACGCTGGCTTGTCGTTTGGTAATGAAGCCTCTACCCGTCACCGTTTTCAGATCTCTAACCCGCGACTGGCGGCAAAACAGGGCTTACTGAAAATGAAAGCCCTTGCCGATGCGGGATTCCCCCAGGCGGTGATCCCGCCGCACGAGCGTCCGTTTATTCCGGTGCTGCGTCAGTTGGGATTCAGTGGTAGCGATGAGCAGGTACTGGAAAAAGTTGCACGCCAGGCACCACACTGGCTTTCCAGCGTCAGCTCCGCTTCGCCAATGTGGGTAGCCAATGCGGCGACGATCGCGCCATCTGCCGATACGCTGGATGGCAAAGTGCATCTCACAGTTGCCAACCTGAACAATAAATTTCACCGTTCGCTGGAAGCCCCCGTCACTGAATCACTTTTAAAAGCGATTTTTAACGACGAAGAGAAATTTAGTGTCCATTCGGCGTTGCCGCAGGTAGCGTTGCTCGGTGATGAGGGGGCGGCAAACCACAATCGTCTCGGCGGTCATTACGGTGAACCGGGTATGCAACTTTTTGTCTACGGGCGAGAAGAGGGCAATGATACCCGGCCTTCCCGTTATCCGGCGCGACAGACTCGCGAAGCCAGCGAGGCGGTGGCAAGGCTGAATCAGGTGAATCCCCAACAGGTGATTTTCGCCCAGCAAAACCCGGACGTTATCGACCAGGGCGTTTTTCATAATGACGTGATTGCCGTGAGTAACCGCCAGGTGCTGTTTTGTCATCAACAGGCGTTCGCTCGACAGGCGCAGTTACTGGCAAACCTGCGTGCTCGGGTCAATAGCTTTATGGCAATAGAGGTGCCCACGGCGCAGGTTTCCGTGTCGGATGCGGTGTCTACATATCTGTTCAACAGCCAACTGCTGAGCCGCGATGATGGTTCCATGGTGTTGGTGCTGCCACAGGAGTGTCGGGAACACGCCGGAGTATGGGGTTATCTCAATGAACTCCTTGCCGCTGACAACCCGATTAGCGAACTAAAAGTCTTTGATTTACGTGAAAGCTTGGCGAATGGCGGCGGCCCGGCGTGCCTGCGGTTGCGGGTGGTATTGACAGAAGAAGAACGCCGGGCGGTGAATCCGGCGGTGATGATGAACGATACGCTGTTTAATGCGCTCAATGACTGGGTGGATCGTTACTACCGCGATCGTCTTACTGCTGCCGATCTGGCCGACCCGCAATTGCTGCGCGAAGGGCGGGAAGCACTGGATGTATTGAGCCAATTACTGAATCTCGGTTCGGTTTATCCGTTCCAGCGCGAGGGAGGGGGCAATGGATAATTTTCTTGCTCTGACCTTAACGGGTAAAAAACCGGTTATCACCGAGCGAGAAATCAACGGCGTTCGCTGGCGCTGGCTGGGCGATGGTGTGCTGGAACTGACGCCATTAACGCCACCGCAAGGCGCGCTGGTGATTTCAGCGGGAATACACGGTAATGAGACTGCACCTGTGGAGATGCTGGACGCGTTGCTTGGCGCGATATCTCACGGCGAGATCCCGTTACGTTGGCGGTTGCTGGTGATCCTCGGGAATCCTCCTGCGCTGAAGCAAGGGAAACGTTATTGCCATAGCGATATGAACCGAATGTTTGGCGGTCGTTGGCAGCTGTTTGCTGAAAGCGGGGAAACCTGTCGGGCGCGCGAACTGGAACAGTGCCTGGAAGATTTTTATGACCAGGGTAAAGAATCTGTGCGCTGGCACCTTGATCTACATACCGCAATTCGTGGCTCCTTGCATCCGCAGTTCGGTGTATTACCGCAACGCGACATTCCCTGGGACGAGAAATTTCTGACGTGGCTGGGTGCGGCGGGGCTGGAGGCGCTGGTGTTCCATCAGGAGCCTGGTGGTACGTTTACCCATTTCAGCGCCAGACATTTTGGCGCGCTGGCCTGTACGCTGGAACTTGGCAAAGCATTGCCCTTTGGGCAAAACGATCTTCGCCAGTTTGCAGTAACTGCCAGCGCCATTGCTGCGCTGCTATCTGGTGAGAGTGTCGGTATCGTGAGAACGCCGCCGCTCCGTTATCGGGTGGTTTCGCAAATTACTCGCCACTCGCCGTCCTTCGAAATGCATATGGCAAGTGACACGCTGAATTTTATGCCGTTTGAGAAAGGAACATTGCTGGCGCAGGACGGGGAGGAACGTTTTACCGTAACCCATGATGTAGAGTATGTGTTATTCCCTAATCCGTTGGTAGCGTTGGGATTACGCGCAGGATTAATGCTCGAAAAAATAAGCTAATACTTACCCGCAGAAATCATTCTGCGGGTATTAAGTTGCTTTCTTATAAATTAATACAGATTAATCCTGGTTATTTGCTTTATTTATCACCAGTCATCCGGTATAGTTCTTCATAATCTCTGCAAAATCATCGTGTTGTAATATTCTCTCATCACTCTCCATCAAATTTTCTTTTTTTCTCCATAATTGGCGCAAAAGTGTTTTTTACACTTTCATTGTTTTACCGTTGCTCTGATTAATTGACGCTAAAGTCAGTAAAGTTAATCTCGTCAACACGGCACGCTACTTAAGAAAGCCGTAATAAATAACTGAAAGGAAGGATATAGAATATGCGTAAATTAACTGCACTGTTTGTTGCCTCTACCCTGGCTCTTGGCGCGGCTAACCTGGCCCATGCCGCAGACACCACTACCGCAGCACCGGCTGACGCGAAGCCGATGATGCACCACAAAGGCAAGTTCGGTCCGCATCAGGACATGATGTTCAAAGACCTGAACCTGAACGACGCGCAGAAACAGCAGATCCGCGAAATCATGAAAGGCCAGCGTGACCAGATGAAACGTCCGCCGCTGGAAGAACGCCGCGCAATGCATGACATCATTGCCAGCGATACCTTCGATAAAGCAAAAGCTGAAGCGCAGATCGCAAAAATGGAAGAACAGCGCAAAGCTAACATGCTGGCGCACATGGAAACCCAGAACAAAATTTACAACATCCTGACGCCGGAACAGAAAAAGCAATTTAATGCTAATTTTGAGAAGCGTCTGACAGAACGTCCAGCGGCAAAAGGTAAAATGCCTGCAACTGCTGAATAATCTTTCAGCCAAAAAACTTAAGACCGCCGGTCTTGTCCACTACCTTGCAGTAATGCGGTGGACAGGATCGGCGGTTTTCTTTTCTCTTCTCAAACAGTTGTAAAAAAAGCCTGATCACCACTAACGTAAATCACCCGAGTTGCCGATAACCATCCACGGTTACCTGAACGATAACAATGAAAAGAACGGGCCGGGAGCGAGTATGGAATACTTTGATATGCGTAAAATGTCGGTGAATCTGTGGCGAAATGCTGCCGGTGAAACGCGCGAAATTTGCACTTTCCCACCGGCAAAACGTGATTTTTACTGGCGTGCCAGCATTGCATCCATCGCGGCGAATGGGGAGTTTTCTTTGTTTCCCGGCATGGAAAGGATAGTGACGTTGCTGGAAGGCGGCGAGATGCTCCTTGAAAGCGCAGACCGCTTTAACCATACCTTAAAACCGTTACAGCCTTTTGCCTTTGCAGCGGACCAGGTGGTAAAAGCGAAACTGACGGCAGGGCAGATGTCGATGGATTTCAACATCATGACACGCCTGGATGTCTGTAAGGCGAAAGTCAGAATTGCCGAACGTACGTTTACTACCTTTGGCTCACGCGGCGGGGTGGTGTTTGTGATTAACGGGGCGTGACAACTGGGCGATAAATTGCTCACTACCGACCAGGGCGCGTGCTGGTTCGATGGCAGGCACACCCTGCGGCTTTTACAACCGCAAGGTAAACTGTTGTTCAGTGAAATCAACTGGCTCGCTGGTCATTCGCCGGATCAAGTTCAGTAATTTCATAGTTACCGGAAAGCAGCGGCTTACAAAGAATTTTATAACCGTCGTGATCAAACCCGGCGGGTGTCCGAATTAACGTTGTCGCTTCTTCCAGCGAATTAACCGCCCCCAGCCACAGCCAGTTTTGAATAATATGATATTGAGTCATTTCCGGGTGCTGTTCTTTCAGTGCCACCGCACCTTGCCAAGGCCAACACACCACCCGCAAACGCTCCAGAGACTGGCGCAAGCGTAGCGCATGTTCCTCATGGCTCTCTTTACCTCAGCATGCTCCGGCGCAACGTTTTAGCGCTGAACGAAAACATGCACGACCGCGACTTAACGGTTCCAGTCCCAACAGGCCATAACAAAGTTTTTGTTCATCAGCGATGCTCTGCAATGCTTGCAAAGCTGCGCGCCTATTGGCAAACAGGCCAAACAGGTTGGGGGCTCGTGAAAAATCCACCTCTTTGGCATACACCACATCGACGCGCTTTTCATTTAATTGCAGGGCACAGAGCTGGCGATTGCGGCGCAACCGTTTATTAAACAGCGGCTGTTGTTCTTTGATTAATCGCGCTTCAAGGAGCAGAGCGCCGATTTCGCCTGCGGTGCAGATCCAGCTAATTCGCCGGGATTGCCGTAGCATGGCGGCTTCATCCGGGGTGCGTAAATGAGAAAGCACCCGACTGCGGATATTAACGCTTTTGCCGATATAGAGCGGCATGGTGTCACTTTCGCCATGAAACAGATACACCCCTGGTCGGGTGGGTAAGTCATTAAGGAATGAACGTAAATGTTCGGGATATTCATAAATTGCCGCAGCTTCAAATTCGAGCCGCGGAGAAGTTAAACGCCGTACCACTGTTGACTCCGAATGCTGGTTATCTATCCAGTGTAACAGGCGGGGAGCGATTAAAAAAGAGGCGGGTCGATGACAAAGGTTACACCGTCTGACGTGCTACGCCTGTCAGGCCTATTCGACTCCTGCAATATATTGAATTTGCATAGTTTTGTAGGTCGAATAAGGCGTTCACGCCGCATCCGGCGTGAACAAATTACTCTTTTTCGCACAAACCATTATGTGCAAATTATTACTTTTTCCAGAAATCATCGAAAACGGTAATTGGCGGACGGCGTTTATGTTCGGTTTTCAGATACCAGTTCTCTATTGTTCTGGCGACCTGTTCAGGTACGTTTTTCCCTTCCAGATAGTCGTCGATATTGTCATAGGTCACGCCGAGTGCCACTTCATCTGGCAGAGAAGGGCGATCATCTTCCAGATCGGCCGTTGGCGCTTTCTTATAAAGGTGTTCCGGGCAACCTAATGCCGCCAGTAACTGTTTACCCTGACGTTTGTTGAGACGATACAGCGGATTAATGTCTGTACCGCCGTCACCATATTTAGTGAAGAATCCGGTAATGGCTTCTGCTGCATGATCGGTGCCCACCACGACACCGCTGGTCATACCCGCAATGCTATATTGTGCTTTCATCCGCTCACGCGCTTTTTCATTGCCACGGACAAAATCGCTCAGTTCAATGCCTGCTTCCCGCAATGACTGTTCGCTGGCCAATACCGCGCCCTTGATATTAACGGTTAATACGCGATCCGGTTGAATAAAGGCAATGGCATCCTGGCAATCTTGTTCGTCAGCCTGAACACCATAGGGCAGGCGTACGGCAATAAATTGCAGTGATTCGTTGCCAGTTTCCTGGCGCAGCTCATTAATCGCCATCTGGCACAGCTTTCCGGCAAGCGTGGAGTCCTGACCGCCGCTGATCCCGAGCACCAGTGATTTAATGAACGGATAAGTTTGCAGGTAGCTTTTCAGAAAATCGATACTACGACGAATTTCCTCTTCAGCATTAATCTGCGGTTTTGCGCCCAGCGCCTTTATTATTTGTTGTTGCAATGTCATTGAACCCCTCCAGACAGAAAAGACAAAACTTTCTTAAAGCTAACCCGTTGCCACTGAAACGACAAGCGACAGCGGGCTGAATGGTGGTTAAAACGTCATACAGGAATCCTCTGAAAGCGGAGCCGTTTCGTTCACGGGCTTGAAAAAGCGCCCAATGTATTCCAGGCTTATCTAACACGCTGATAAACAAGAGGACGGAATATGAACAAGAATATGGCAGGAATTCTGAGTGCAGCGGCGGTATTAACCATGCTGGCGGGTTGTACGGCTTATGATCGTACCAAAGACCAGTTTGTACAGCCTGTGGTGAAAGACGTCAAAAAAGGCATGAGCCGGGCGCAGGTTGCACAAATTGCGGGTAAACCTTCGTCTGAAGTGAGCATGATCCATGCTCGCGGTACTTGCCAGACCTACATCCTGGGTCAACGTGATGGTAAAGCAGAAACCTACTTTGTCGCGTTAGATGATACCGGACATGTCATCAACTCCGGTTATCAGACCTGTGCTGAATACGACACTGATCCACAGGCTGCGAAGTAATCAATTCGTCTGAAAGCTTGAGTAACAACGGAAACCGGCCATTGCGCCGGTTTTTTTTGGCCTGAGTTCTTAATTATCTTCGCGAATTATTTGCCCGAAATGTGAAGAGGGTCATAACCACAGGTCAAGGAGAAACAATTTATAAGGTCAAAGAAATACTATTGCTCAGGTCTATACCGTATACTCCTTTCAGCCACAAAAAAAGTCATGTTGGTTTCGCAAGTTACCCAGAGCATGGAAGCAGGTTAAGGCTTGCGGAGTGTCTGGCTGACAGATAATCGTCGATGAGGGCAGTTTTATGGAAAAGAAACACATTTATCTGTTTTGTTCTGCGGGCATGTCTACCTCTTTACTGGTATCAAAAATGCGCGCACAGGCAGAAAAATATGAAGTTCCGGTCATTATTGAAGCATTTCCGGAAACACTGGCTGGTGAAAAAGGTCAGAATGCCGATGTCGTGTTATTAGGGCCGCAGATTGCTTATATGTTGCCCGAAATCCAGCGTTTGTTACCCAACAAACCGGTTGAAGTAATTGACTCGCTGCTTTATGGCAAAGTCGATGGTTTAGGCGTGCTTAAGGCTGCGGTTGCAACGATTAAAAAAGCCGCAGCAAATTAATTTATTTTAAATTTTCCCGTCAAAGAGTTATTTCATAAATCAATACCGCAATATTTAAATTGCGGTTTTTAAGGGTATTTTTCTATGAGTAATGTTATTGCATCGCTTGAAAAGGTACTCCTCCCTTTTGCAGTTAAAATAGGAAAGCAGCCACACGTTAATGCAATCAAAAATGGCTTTATTCGCTTAATGCCGTTAACCCTTGCGGGGGCCATGTTTGTATTAATTAACAACGTTTTTCTAAGCTTTGGGGAGGGGTCGTTTTTTTATTCCTTAGGTATTCGCCTCGACGCCTCAACCATTGAAACACTTAATGGCCTGAAAGGTATTGGCGGCAACGTATATAACGGAACATTAGGGATAATGTCTTTAATGGCACCGTTCTTTATTGGCATGGCGCTGGCAGAAGAGCGTAAAGTCGATGCGCTGGCGGCGGGGTTGTTATCCGTTGCAGCATTTATGACCGTCACCCCATATAGTGTCGGTGAGGCCTATGCGGTTGGCGCAAACTGGTTAGGTGGGGCGAATATCATCTCCGGGATTATTATTGGCCTGGTGGTGGCAGAAATGTTTACCTTTATTGTCCGCCGCAATTGGGTCATTAAACTGCCCGACAGCGTACCTGCTTCAGTATCGCGTTCCTTCTCGGCATTAATTCCCGGCTTTATTATTCTTTCCGTGATGGGGATTATTGCCTGGGCGTTGAATACCTGGGGCACCAACTTCCATCAGATCATTATGGATACCATCTCAACCCCACTGGCATCGTTGGGTAGCGTGGTGGGCTGGGCCTATGTGATCTTTGTTCCACTGCTCTGGTTCTTCGGTATTCATGGCGCGCTGGCGCTGACCGCACTGGACAACGGCATTATGACGCCGTGGGCGCTGGAAAATATCGCGACCTATCAGCAATATGGTTCCGTCGAAGCGGCGCTGGCGGCCGGTAAGACCTTCCATATCTGGGCCAAGCCGATGCTGGACTCCTTTATTTTCCTTGGGGGCAGTGGTGCGACTTTAGGCCTGATCCTGGCTATCTTTATCGCCTCTCGCCGTGCTGATTATCGTCAGGTGGCAAAACTGGCGCTGCCGTCCGGCATCTTCCAGATTAACGAACCGATTCTGTTTGGTCTGCCAATTATCATGAACCCGGTGATGTTTATCCCGTTTGTACTGGTACAACCGATTCTGGCGGCAATCACCCTCGCAGCGTACTACATGGGCATTATTCCTCCGGTGACCAATATTGCACCGTGGACCATGCCAACCGGTCTGGGAGCCTTCTTTAATACCAACGGTAGCGTCGCCGCATTGCTGGTCGCACTCTTCAACCTTGGTATCGCAACGTTAATTTATCTGCCCTTTGTTGTGGTGGCTAACAAAGCACAAAATGCGATTGATAAAGAAGAGAGCGAAGAAGATATCGCTAACGCCCTGAAATTTTAATCGATGCCGGTACGGGTAATCGTGCCGGTAAGCAGAGAGAGGAACGATGTATGATGGATCTCGACAACATTCCCGATACGCAAACGGAAGCTGAAGAGCTGGAAGAAGTGGTGATGGGGCTTATCATCAACTCCGGACAAGCGCGCAGCCTGGCGTATGCGGCACTGAAACAGGCGAAGCAGGGCGATTTTGCCGCAGCAAAAGCCATGATGGATCAGTCACGGCTGGCATTGAATGAAGCGCATCTGGTACAGACGAAACTGATTGAAGGCGATGCGGGCGAAGGTAAGATGAAAGTGAGTCTGGTGCTGGTCCACGCTCAGGATCATTTAATGACGTCCATGCTTGCGCGTGAACTGATTACTGAATTAATTGAGCTTCATGAAAAACTGAAGGCATAAGGAGTCGATGATGCAGCCAGTGATTAACGCGCCGGAAATTGCCACTGCCCGAGAACAGCAGTTGTTTAATGGCAAAAACTTCCATGTGTTTATCTATAACAAAACTGAGAGTATCAGCGGACTGCATCAGCACGACTATTATGAATTTACTCTGGTATTAACCGGGCGTTATTTCCAGGAGATTAACGGTAAGCGCGTGTTACTGGAACGGGGTGATTTTGTTTTTATTCCGTTAGGTTCGCACCATCAAAGTTTCTATGAGTTTGGTGCCACGCGTATATTGAACGTTGGGATCAGTAAACGCTTTTTTGAGCAGCATTACCTGCCGTTGTTGCCTTATTGCTTTGTAGCTTCGCAGGTATACCGGACCAACAACGCTTTTCTCACCTATGTGGAAACAGTGATTTCTTCATTGAATTTCCGCGAAACAGGGCTGGAAGAGTTTGTTGAGATGGTTACTTTTTATGTCATTAACCGTTTACGTCATTACCGCGAAGAACAGGTGATTGATGATGTACCGCAGTGGCTGAAAAGTACGGTAGAAAAGATGCATGATAAAGAGCAGTTTAGTGAATCGGCGCTGGAGAATATGGTGACGTTGTCAGCCAAATCACAGGAATATTTGACGCGGGCGACTCAACGATATTATGGCAAAACGCCAATGCAGATTATTAATGAAATCCGTATTAATTTTGCCAAAAAACAACTGGAAATGACCAACTATTCAGTGACGGATATTGCGTTTGAGGCCGGTTATAGTAGCCCGAGTTTGTTTATTAAAACGTTTAAGAAATTAACGTCCTTTACGCCTAAGAGCTATCGTAAGAAATTGACTGAATTTAATCAGTAAGTCGTTATACCTGACAATTCACATATCTGTCCTGTTGCTGGATTATTTATGTCCGGGGGGCAGATATGCCAGATATCAGTATTCTGTACTGAAGGGAGAAATTATGAGCCAGAAATTAAAAGTCGTCACTATTGGTGGCGGGAGCAGCTATACCCCGGAGTTACTGGAAGGATTTATTAAGCGATACCACGAATTGCCGGTCAGCGAATTATGGCTGGTGGATGTCGAAGGTGGTAAAGCTAAACTGGATATTATTTTCGATCTCTGCCAACGGATGATTGATAACGCTGGCGTCCCGATGAAGCTTTATAAAACGCTGGATCGCCGCGAAGCATTGAAAGATGCTGATTTCGTTACTACCCAACTGCGCGTTGGCCAATTACCGGCGCGTGAACTGGATGAACGTATTCCATTAAGTCATGGTTATCTTGGTCAGGAAACCAACGGCGCGGGCGGTTTGTTTAAAGGTCTGCGTACCATTCCGGTGATTTTTGACATCGTAAAAGATGTCGAAGAACTTTGTCCGAATGCATGGGTGATTAACTTCACTAACCCGGCGGGAATGGTCACTGAAGCCGTTTATCGTCATACTGGATTTAAACGCTTTATCGGCGTGTGTAATATTCCGATTGGCATGAAGATGTTTATTCGCGATGTTCTGATGCTGAAAGACAGCGATGATTTATCTATCGATCTGTTCGGCCTCAACCATATGGTGTTCATTAAGGATGTGCTGGTAAATGGCAAGTCGCGCTTTGCCGAATTGCTTGATGGTGTGGCGTCAGGGCAGTTAAAAGCGTCCTCTGTAAAAAATATTTTCGATCTGCCATTTAGTGAGGGCTTAATTCGTTCGTTAAATCTGCTGCCATGTTCTTATCTGCTGTATTACTTCAAGCAGAAAGAGATGCTGGCTATTGAAATGGGCGAATACTACAAAGGCGGCGCACGAGCACAGGTAGTACAGAAAGTCGAGAAACAACTTTTTGAGTTGTATAAAAATCCGGAGTTGAAAGTTAAGCCGAAAGAACTGGAACAGCGCGGTGGGGCTTATTACTCTGATGCAGCGTGCGAAGTGATCAACGCTATCTACAACGACAAGCAAGCTGAACATTACGTTAATATCCCGCATCATGGGCATATGGATAATATTCCGGCAGACTGGGCGGTAGAAATGACCTGTAAGCTGGGGCGCGATGGCGCGACGCCACATCCGCGCATTACGCATTTCGATGATAAAGTGATGGGGCTGATTCACACCATTAAAGGCTTCGAGATTGCTGCCAGCAACGCCGCACTTAGCGGAGAATTTAACGATGTGTTACTGGCGCTAAACCTTAGTCCGTTGGTGCATTCCGATCGCGATGCTGAGCTGCTGGCACGCGAGATGATTCTGGCGCACGAGAAATGGCTGCCAAATTTTGCCGACTGCATCGCAGAGCTTAAAAAAGCACATTAACCGAGGCTGATTATGGAACGCTTACTGATTGTTAATGCCGATGATTTTGGCTTAAGCAAAGGTCAGAACTACGGCATTATCGAGGCCTGTCGCAATGGGATTGTCACATCGACGACGGCGCTGGTGAATGGGCAGGCTATTGACCATGCGGTGCAGTTGAGTCGTGATGAACCGAGTCTGGCCATAGGGATGCACTTTGTCCTTACTATGGGCAAGCCACTGACAGCTATGCCGGGGTTAACCCGCGATGGTGTGCTGGGAAAATGGATCTGGCAGTTGGCAGAAGAAGATGCTTTACCGCTGGAAGAAATTACTCAGGAGCTTGCCAGTCAGTATTTGCGTTTCATTGAGCTATTTGGACGCAAACCTACGCATCTTGATAGCCATCATCATGTGCATATGTTCCCGCAGATTTTCCCGATTGTTGCCAGGTTTGCGGCTGAAGAGGGGATTGCGTTGCGCATCGACCGTCAGCCGCTATCTAACTCTGGTGATTTACCGGCTAATCTGCGCAGTTCTCAGGGATTCAGTAGCGCGTTTTATGGTGAAGAGATTAGCGAGGCACTGTTCCTGCAAGTGCTGGATGACGCAAGCCATCGGGGTGATCGTTCGCTGGAGGTGATGTGTCATCCGGCGTTTATCGATAATACTATCCGTCAGAGTGCTTACTGTTTCCCACGCTTAACGGAGCTGGATGTGTTGACATCAGCGTCGTTGAAAGGTGCTATCGCTCAGCGTGGTTATCGGTTGGGGAGTTATCGGGATGTGTAAGTGAGGATGTTTGCCAGATGCGGCGTGAACCTTGCATCCAGCGATTAATTCCTACAAAGGCGGCGTAACTGCGCCGCTTGAGACTGCTGACAAACGCAAAACTGCCTGATGCGCTTCGCTTATCAGGCCTACGTGTTTCCTGCAATATATTGAATTTGCACAGTTTTGTAGGCCGGATAAGGCGTTCACGCCGCATCCGGCATAAACAAAGCGCACTATGTAAATCATTTGAGGCGGCGCAATTGCGCCGCCTCCCATCAGGCAGGAATTTTGTCAATCTTAGGAATGCGTGACCACACGCGGTGTGCTGCCATCAGCGTTAGCAGTTCATCCATAAAACTACCGTCAGCGCTGTCAGCTTCCACAATCCCTTCTTCACCCTGGTCAGCGACCTTGATTGTTGCTTTAAACTTGCGCGCGTCTCCCGCCAGCGCAATCGGTTTAAGGTGTTTGTAGGCTTCCATCAGGTAGTAGTTGGCATCGCCGTTGTCAGCGATATCCGCGATATTGCCGCAAGGGACAATGACCGCATCGACCGTCAGCGAAGGTGCACCGGCAAAGGTAGCGGCTATAGGCAACACCGTACCGTCATCCGCAGTCACTTCACCCATTCGGGAGTAGAGCAGTTTGGCATGAACGCCTTTGGCCTTCAGGGCCTTGAGAATGGCCAGAAGGTCTGCCGATCTCACTTCATCATTAAGTAAAATCGCTACCACGCGACCTTTCACATCACCGTCAGGAATGGCGTACAAACTTAAGGATGGATCCTTTTTCAGACCGTTGACGTCCGGAGGTGGGGTGATATTCAGCTGGTCGTCAGTCAGTTCGATACCGAGATTTTTCGCCACCGCCTGGGCCAGAGTGAGATCAATATGCGCCAGCTGGTCAACAACGCGCTCACGAATATACGGACGAACGACTTTGCTTAACTCAAAACTGAAACCATCGACAATATGGCGCTGCTCGAATGGCGTCTGACTTAGCCAGAACAGACGCGGATGGGAATAATATTCGCCAAAAGATGGACTGCGCTCGCGAACTTTATTTCCTTCCACGCGTTCCTGATATGATTCAAAACCGCCGCGTTTCGGTCCCGGCGGTGTTTCGCGCGGCCAGTTATCGTTGATCGAGTTCGGTTCGTAATTCGCCGGGTTAGTGTCGATCCCCATACGATGCATGCCATCACGCTGGAAGTTGTGGTAAGGGCAGGTCGGACGGTTAATCGGAATCTCATGGAAATTTGGCCCGCCAAGGCGACTGATTTGTGTATCGGTATAGGAGAATAAACGTCCCTGCAACAGGGGATCGTTGGTGAAGTCCAGACCAGGAACAATATGACCTGGATGGAATGCTGCTTGTTCGTTTTCGGCAAAGAAGTTATCCGGATTGCGATTGAGCACCATTTTGCCGACACGCTGAACGGGCACCAGTTCTTCCGGGATCAGTTTGGTTGGATCGAGAAGATCGAAGTCGAACTTGAATTCATCTTCTTCAGGAATCAACTGGAAGCCCAGTTCGTATTCCGGAAAATCGCCTGCTTCAATGGCTTCCCACAACTCGCGGCGGTGGAAGTCCGGGTCACGTCCGGTTAGTTTTTGTGCTTCATCCCAAACGAGTGAGGCTTTACCTGCCAGTGGTTTCCAGTGGAAACGTACAAACGTTGCCTTCCCTTCGGCATTAATCAGGCGGAAGGTATGAATACCAAAGCCTTCCATGGTGCGGTAACTGCGGGGGATGCCGCGATCCGACATCGCCCACATCACGTTGTGCAGAGTTTCAGGTTGCAGAGAAACATAATCCCAGAAAGTATCGTGGGCGCTTTGCCCTTGTGGAATTGCCCAGTGCGGTTCTGGTTTTACCGCATGAACAAAATCGGGGAATTTATGCGCATCCTGGATAAAGAAGATTGGCGTGTTATTGCCAACAAGGTCAAAAATACCCTCTTCGGTATAGAATTTGGTGGCAAATCCACGGATATCACGCACGGTATCGGCAGAGCCAGCACCACCCTGAACGGTAGAGAACCTAACAAATACTGGGGTGATTTTGTTCGGATCTGAGAGGAAATCCGCTTTGGTGATATCGCTTAAGCTTTTATATGGCTGGAAATAACCGTGAGCTGCTGATCCACGTGCATGAACAATACGTTCCGGGATGCGCTCATGGTCAAAGTGGGTGATTTTCTCGCGCAGAATAAAATCTTCCAGCAGCGTTGGACCACGGCTACCGGCACGCAGTGAGTTTTGATCGTCGGCGATGCGCACGCCCTGATTAGTGGTCAGCGCATAATTTTCACTGCCTTTGCGTACGTCTTCCAGAGAATTAAGTTTTTCGTTACGCGTATCAGGGGCTTTCAGGCTCCCTGGGGCGGTAGGTTGTGCACCTGGCGGTGTTGGTTCAGCCGCTGGACGATGAGAGCCGTCCTCAGGTGCCAGTGAGTCCATCCCCGGTTTCGCTTCGCTGGAATCGTGTAGTGGTGACTGGTGCTGATGTGGGTTCTTTTCGTTATGTTGCGACATTGAACTCGTCTCCTTAATTTATTACTGAAAGGGCCGCTGTTTTGGTCAAAAAACTCTCTAACTATAGACCACCAGCCAGATCCCGCTTCGGAGACTATTCTGGAAACGGTGTTATGAAATACACGCAAAGCGGGACGTACAGGGGCTAAATCGGCTAAACTACAGTTTTTCTGATTTTTAATATGCGTTTAGTGAAGCCAGTAATGAAGAAACCGCTCCGCCAGCAAAACCGCCAGATTATTAGCTATGTCCCACGCACGGAACCCGCGCCGCCAGAACATGCGATAAAGATGGATTCGTTTCGTGATGTCTGGATGCTGCGTGGCAAATATGTTGCGTTTGTACTGATGGGAGAGTCATTTCTGCGCTCACCGGCGTTTACTGTGCCTGAATCTGCCCAACGTTGGGCAAATCAGATCCGCCAGGAAGGGGAAGTGACTGAGTAAGGATTACATACCTCCCGGTTTTGCCGGGAGTTACATGACCTGAAATTCTGTATTTCGTTGCTACATTCATTCAAACCACCTGTAACAAAAAGCTGCCTTTGACGATCTATTGCTATAAATAAGTGATCTTTTTTCTTTAATTGTTTATTTATTTTAAAATGGTTAAGTTTTGCTAATCATGATGAGCTATTTTTGATAGTTCATCCTGTGGCGTCGCTCTTAAACTTATATTGTAAATGACTTAGATTTAAATGAGATAATAATTTTGTTAACAATATGAGGTGGGAGATGTTTTCTACAAACTTAATACAGAGTAATTATGGTGATTTAAATATTAAAAGTCTGGCTTTTGACTCTTTTAAAGAAAGGCTTGAGTCTACCATGGCGGCACTCACTTTCTTTATATCAACGGGTCAATGTGACTGCGATGAAATAGCAGAATCAAATTTTAATTATATGATTGCCTATATGTCTAACATTAACTATGATGCCTCAAAGCCAGGAGCGCCAGCACTTAGTTTTGATACATATCTGCAGGACAATGTTAAATATAAAGTAATAATTAATAATCTTTATGGTAGTGAAATTCGGATAAGAGGTATAAATAAAGATTTTATTGGAATGGATGTCACTTCTGTGTTTCGCCCAGAAAAAATGACGAATTTGATCAATATAAAAAACAGGTTGGTTATTCATTATTTAAGGACTATATACTATGAACAAAATTATATACATCCTGTCGGGAGCATTTTTGCTGCGATTCAAAAAAATGAGAGTCTCCTAAAGTTTCCTTCGATAATATCAATGCTTAATATCAATCTTCTTTTTAATCCACTAAATCTTCCGGGAATGGGAAGTGGTATACTTGAAGATATTATGAGTATTCCAGATAGTTCACTTAGAAAACGTCTCGGGTATGAGGTTTTAAGCTTCTCGCTACAGGCACATTCATTGAGCCAGGAATGTATTGATAAGTTGGACATTTTTTTCGCTGACGATCTGTTTAAATATGAGTCAGTATGCATCGCCGCGATGGAACATTTAAAAAGTAAGGCAACGGCCCCTATATGAAACGGACCGTTGCCAGCATAAGAATTAATGGTGTGCCAGTTCGGCGTCGTCTTCGCTATCCAGAATGGCTTTATCGGTTTGCTTCAGCCACTGGCTGGTCAGCGTGCCAGCTGTCATCGAGCCACTAACGTTTAGCGCCGTACGGCCCATGTCGATAAGCGGTTCAACGGAGATTAACAGCGCCACCAGGGTTACTGGCAGGCCCATCGCAGGCAGCACAATCAGTGCGGCGAAAGTTGCACCACCACCGACACCGGCAACGCCTGCGGAGCTAACGGTAACAATACCGACCAGCGTCGCAATCCACATCGGGTCCAGCGGGTTAATGCCAACCGTAGGCGCAACCATCACCGCCAGCATTGCCGGATACAAACCGGCGCAGCCGTTCTGACCAATGGTCGCACCGAAAGAGGCGGCGAAACTGGCGATGGATTCAGGAACGCCCAGACGACGCGTTTGTGCTTCCACATTCAGTGGGATAGACGCAGCACTGGAACGGCTGGTAAAGGCAAACGTCAGCACAGGCCATACCTTACGGAAGTACTTCAGCGGACTCACGCCATTAATGCCCAGCAGAATGCCATGCACTGCAAACATAATCAGCAGACCGAGGTAGGACGCGACAACGAAACTTCCCAGTTTGATGATGTCTTGCAGGTTAGAACCTGCAACCACTTTGGTCATTAGTGCCAGAACGCCGTAAGGGGTCAACTGCATGACCAGGCGAACCAGTTTCATCACCCAGCTTTGCAGGGTATCGATAGCGGTTAAGACGCGTTCACCTTTCGGCGCATCATCCTTCAGCAGTTTCAGCGCAGCTACACCGAGGAATGCGGCAAAAATTACCACGCTGATAATTGACGTCGGATTGGCTCCGGTCAGATCGGCAAACGGGTTTTTCGGGATAAAGGACAAGACCAGCTGCGGAACGCTCAGGTCAGAGACTTTACCAACATAGTTACTTTCAATGGCGTTCAGACGTGCAGTTTCTGCACCACCCTGAACCAGACCTTCAGCCGTCAAACCAAACAGGTTGGTGACCAGCACACCGACCAGCGCCGCAATCAGCGTGGTAAACAAAAGCGTACCGATGGTCAGAAAACTGATTTTGCCTAACTGAGATGCGTTATGCAGACGGGCAACCGCGCTCAGAATAGAGGCGAAGACTAACGGCATAACGATCATTTGCAGCAGTTGAACATAGCCGTTACCAACGATGTTAAACCACTGTACAGAATCTTTAAGTACCTGGCTGTCAGAACCATAAATGGTATGCAGGGCAAGGCCAAAAACCACACCCATCACCAGACCCACCAGCACTTTTTTCGCCAGACTCCACTGTTTATGGCGGGTCTGAGCCAGCGCAAACAGCAGTACAACGAACACCACGATGTTCGCAATTAATGGAAAGTTCATCCCCGTTCTCCTGATCTTATTATTTCTATCACTGCGTAGCAGTCATAGTGTTGGCGCAAGATTAACAGAACTGTGAGCTGGCTCTTATATTCAAATGGAATTGCTTATTACAGAAAGGTGATTTTTGCCTTTTTAGTATTCAACCTGATGCTTAATAAGCCGATGAAACTGGATCTGCAAGGTATTAATCATTTGCGATGACCAACGAACAGCGCTGTTTTCGGGTAATGAATGGGGCATCCATACCGACCAGACAAATAATGCCATGCAGATAAAACGTTCCAGTTGGTTGCCCTTTTGGGGAACCAGGATAGGTAAGCGGAAACGCCAGCGGCATGGCCAGAGCAGGGGAACACCGGCGGGTGTCAGCATATCGGCAAGTATGTGGCTTAAATAACCCAGCACCATTCCTTGTAGCGCATCAGCCGGAATGAACCAGCTTTCAGGAACCTTAAGGTAAAAGGTTGCCAGCAGCGCAAATACCGCCAGCAGACTGTGGGTAAAACCACGATGCCCAAAAGCGCGGGCGATCGGTTTTGATATCCACTTTAATCGTTGCCCAAGAAACGACTTTGGGTGATCGATGTCCGGTAACAAACACGTCAGGATTGCGGAAGGGACAATATGCCACCAGTCACCCTGTGCCAGCACGGGCGTCAGCTCGGCATTTTTGGCAAATACCGCACAAGCAATAGAAAAGAGAAGGTGACCTTCCGCCGTCATGATAAAACTCACTAAACTGTCGATACGTACAGTATAGGATTTTTATACAGTGCACGGAAGTGGTGACGGTGTAACTCTTTCTCTTAAATTGACGATTAATCCGTCAGTTGAATGCAAATTCAGATAAAGAACCAGGGGCAGCGAGATCACTGCCCCTGGTCATTAACCGAGAAGGTCTTTTGCGGTGAGTTCTGTCAGCGATGAGAGTTTGACGTCTGCTAATACAAAACGTGGATCATTTTGCGCTTCTGGCGCAGGAACGACGATGGAACGCATGCGGGCTGCTTTAGAGGCGATCATGCCATTTACCGAGTCTTCCAGCGCTACGCAGGTCAGTGGGTCAACGCCCAGTTTTGCTGCGCAGTCGAGATATACTTGCGGATGCGGCTTGCTGTAAGGCAGTTTTTCAGCCGAGGCGAGGGCATCGAAACTGTCGCGTAAGTCAAACATGGTCAACACTTTTTCCAGCATATGTAGTGGTGACGCGGAGGCCAGCCCCACCAATAAACCTTGTTCTTTGCATAACGCAACGGCTTCGCGCACGCCTGGTAATAATGGACGTGTCTCTTCAACCAGTGAAATGGCACGGGCAATAACCCGTTCTACTACTTCCTGACGGCTTGGCCCATTCCACGGTTGCCGGGCGTACCAAAGATCGACCACCATATCGATGCGTAAACCTAAGGTGTCCGGCAGCTCGTTACGACGGGAGATATCCACCCCCAGGCTTGCCATCACATCCAGTTCGGCTCGATCCCATAAAGGTTCTGAGTCGATAAGTAATCCATCCATATCAAAAATTGCAGCAAGAATCTGACGCGGGGTTGACATTACAACCTCTCCTTTAGAGCATTATGTGTAAGGTATTAAGCCGTGCTTATGATTAAGCGCCTATCATATCGCCTTTAAAGAATGGGCGAAAACAGATATCTACAGGTAAACTAAGTGAAACGACGCGTCTTAATCAAGGAGAACTCATGACGTATCAACAAGCTGGACGCATTGCTGTTTTGAAAAGGATTTTGGGTTGGGTGATTTTTATACCTGCATTGATCTCTACATTGATTTCTTTGCTGAAATTTATGAATACCCGGCAGGAAAACCAGGAAGGCATTAATGCGGTCATGCTCGACTTTACTCATGTCATGATCGATATGATGCAGGCGAATACGCCTTTTTTGAATCTGTTCTGGTATAACTCCCCGACCCCTAATTTTAATGGTGGCGTGAACGTTATGTTCTGGGTGATTTTCATCCTGATTTTTGTCGGACTGGCGTTGCAGGATTCCGGTGCCCGGATGAGTCGCCAGGCGCGCTTCTTGCGGGAAGGTGTTGAAGATCAACTCATTCTGGAAAAAGCCAAAGGGGAAGAGGGGCTAACGCGTGAACAAATTGAGTCCCGTATTGTTGTTCCGCACCATACTATTTTCCTGCAGTTTTTCTCACTGTATATCCTGCCGGTTATTTGTATTGCTGCAGGTTATGTATTCTTTTCTCTGCTTGGGTTTATTTAATCAAAAGGCCGCACGGAGCGGCCATTATCCTCAACCCATATCATGCTGCTAATAATCTATCCAATGACTGCTGAGCAATAACCAAATGCTGACCGCCAAATAATCTTGCACGATTTAACAGCGTGTAGAGTTGGTAAACCGGTTGACGTTCAAGGAAATCGGCAAGTAGCGGGGATACTGACTGATAGCCGTCATAGATTTGTGGCGGCTGTTCAGTATGCAGCGGTAACATCGCCAGGTCGCACTCTCGGTCACCCCAGTAGCAGGCAGGGTCGAAAATGTACGGGCCATCCGGACCCAGCGCACAGTTGCTGGACCATAAATCGCCGTGCAACAGAGAAGGCTGCGGTTGATGCGAGGCCAGACGCTGCTGAATATGCTCGACGATGGCGTCGATATTGCCGAAAGCGATCCCTTTCTCTGCTGCCAGTTCCAACTGCCAGCCAATCCGTTGTTCAGCAAAAAACGTTGACCAGCGACGTTGCCAGGTGTTGGGCTGTGGAGTTGTGGAGAGCGAGTTATCAAAATCGAGGCCAAATTGTGGTTGGTCACTCCATTGATGTAAACGCGCAATTTGCTGACCAAGAATAAATGCGCTATGCGCATCCAGCGGACGAGGTGGGAGATAATCCATCACCAGAAAACTGTAGTCACGGTCAGCGCCTACTGCCCAAACCTTAGGCACGGTGACGGTTTTACTACGCGACAGTAACTCCAGTTGGTCGGCTTCGGCGGTAAAACCGGGAAGCAGTTCCCTTTCATCACATTTGACGAAAAAGTCATGTCCTGCATAGCGCAAATGCCATGCGGCATGGACTTCTCCGCCAGGCAGTTCATTACGCAGTTCGATTTCGCCTTCACCTAACTGCTCGCTCAAAAGACGACTGATTGCCTGCCACATGATGTCTCTCCCATGTTGTCTGCCAGATCATAAGGTTAGCGCAAGAATGCGGTGTAAAAACACGAGCTAACGCACACCACAGACTGATTATTGCCCAAAAACCATTTATTTTCTGTTGCTATTCCATTCCTCCCAGGTCGTGATGGTGATTTCAGGATCTTTGCCGGTTGCACTTTGGGTAAGCCCCGAAACCAGTTCTCTAATTTCTTCTTCACTTTGGGTACTGATAAGTCCAAAAGTGTTAGTCCCCAGCTCATGGATATTTCCCTCATCATCCGTCATGGTGAGCAAAAAACCGTCGCGAGTCAGGTAATTATTCAACTCGTTAATTTCAGTCAATGTATCCTCATGCAACATGACGGTTATGACATAACGGACAAGATCGCCACTGGCCATAGTTCACCCCTTTGTTATCACATGACTTTTGAGCATAGTCGGAGAAACGCGTTGCCGACAGGTTGGTGGTGATTCCCCCAATGCTGGGGGAATGTTTTTGTTAGCGGGAAAGGTAAGCGTAAATTTTTTGCGTATCGTCATGGGAGCACAGACGTGTTCCCTGATTGAGTGTGGCTGCACTCCCCGCAGCTACGCCAAAACGGACCATCTCTTCAAGAGAGGCATTTTCTGCCAGTTTCAGTGTCATCGCGCCGACCATGCTGTCACCAGCGCCAACGGTACTCTGGCTTTTCACCGGTGGTGGCACCACCTGAATGCAGTTTTCACTATCAACACCCAGCGCTCCTTGTGGACCAAGGGAAACGACAACCCGTTTGGCCTTGCCGCTATTAACGATTTCCTGCGCGGCTTTGCGGACATCGTCTGGCTGGGTGAGTTCGCGATTCACCAGCGCACTGAGTTCTTTTTGGTTAGGCTTAACCAACTCGATGTTACCAATCGCCAGTGCTGCACTTAACGCTTCGCCAGAACTGTCGATGATGCAGCGGATCCCTTGTTTTTGCGCAGCGGAAATCAGTTGGGTTAATTTTTCCAGCTTCACACCTGGCGGCAGGCTTCCGCTTATGACCAGGATGGCCCCGGATTCAATTTCCAGAACTTGCTCTTCAAGCTGGCGAAACTCATCTTCATTTAATGCCGCGCCTGGCATAACAAAACGATACTGCTCACCGCTTGCTTCCACATGTACGTGTAAATTCTGCCGGGTCCAGTCTTTGGCTTCTACAGTAGCGACGGGGACATTTTCATCCGCCAACAGTGAAACCAGGTGTTCGCCGGTCGCGCCACCCGCCGGGAAGATCGCTGTGGCACTGCCTCCAAGATGGGCAATGGCGCGGGCGACGTTGATGCCGCCACCCCCGGGTTCGAACACCGGTGCGGTACAGCGCAGTTTTCCTTCGGGATAAATTTGCGGGGTAATTGTTGCGCTATCGAGAGAGGGCGCAAGTGTCAACGTATAGATACGTACCATCATTTCCTCCTATAGGCTGATTTCAGTCTGGCACCGAATCAGCGGAAAGTGAAGAAATTAACAATATGATTTATTAGAGCTTTATTTAAAATTTTGCAGATAAATATATATAAATAAAAATCTGTTTTCTTCACATGCTTATTCAAAAAATGAAATAAGAATACATTGCTAAGTTATTCGCGCCTTTTTATAATTCGTTACCTTTCCAGGGACGCTAATCTTTGATCCTTAAGAAAGTTTCCGGGACCGCGATGGTCTCTTTTTTTGTTGTACGGACTCTTGATAAATGAAGCTTTTGAAGACAGTTCCTGCCATCGTTATGTTGGCGGGGGGCATGTTTGCGTCACTGAATGCAGCTGCCGATGATTCCGTTTTTACTGTCATGGACGATCCTGCCAGCGCTAAAAAACCTTTCGAAGGTAATCTGAACGCAGGATATCTTGCACAATCAGGCAATACGAAAAGCTCCTCACTTACGGCTGACACCACCATGACCTGGTATGGACAAACCACTGCCTGGTCGCTGTGGGGGAACGCCAGTAATACTTCTTCTAATGATGAGCGTTCTTCAGAAAAATATGCGGCGGGCGGGCGTAGCCGTTTTAATTTAACTGATTATGACTATTTATTTGGTCAGGCAAGCTGGCTGACAGACCGTTATAACGGCTATCGAGAGCGCGATGTGTTGACCGCGGGTTATGGTCGTCAGTTTTTGAATGGCCCGGTACACAGTTTCCGCTTTGAATTCGGTCCAGGTGTGCGTTACGACAAATATACCGACAATGCCAGTGAAACTCAGCCGCTGGGCTATGCCTCCGGTGCTTATGCATGGCAGCTGACTGACAACGCTAAATTTACGCAGGGTGTTTCCGTCTTTGGCGCGGAAGACACAACGCTGAACTCCGAAAGCGCATTAAATGTTGCTATTAATGAACATTTTGGACTGAAGGTGGCTTACAACGTCACATGGAACTCTGAACCTCCAGAGTCTGCACCGGAACATACCGACCGTCGGACAACCTTATCGCTGGGCTACAGCATGTAAAATTATCTGCCGGACCGTGTTATGCGGTCTGGCTGCTTTCGTTTGTCACTGCTCAGCCCCAAATCATTGCTGCCCAACGTAGCAACAACATAGCGCCACAGATTGCCAGTAGCACCACCACCATCTTCCAGTGTTTTTTATCAAAGCGTTTAGTCGGCATACCAGTGTCCTGCATATCTCTTGTGCGTGATAACGGAGTGTAACAAAAGGGACAGGCATCAAGGGATTTTTTGTTATTACAGCCGTCGGGTGGCGTTGTGCACATGGTCACTGTTTCTGCGTTTTATGAAAACAATAAAATTATGTATCGATATACAAATATCATAAATAGCTGGTTATAAATACGTCTTTAGTTCATCAGCACTAAAACTCAGGCTTTGGCTGATGACATTTATAGCAGCATAATATGTTTCTACAGTTTTATAATGATTATGATGAATGGCTATATGAACAGCTGACATGTTGTCATGATTTTTAGCAGCCAACAGTGTAAATAACTGATGTTGACTAAAAGAATGTTTTTTTGCAAAAGCACCCAACGTCGATATATAAGATAACACGACGTCTTCATTACCCTTGCTCATGGCGATGTATAATGCAGGGGTTCCCTGTGCTGTAGCGCCTTTTAATAAATCCATGATGTTAGCTTTGCTCAACTTGTATTTAAAGGCGATGCCATTAATTTTAGAGAGGAACCGTGTGACACACAAAGGGTGATTATTTTCCATTGCGGCGTATAATCCTGGCTCACCATCATGTATTTTCATGGCTAAAATACTCATCACCAGTTTTTTGTTTAAAAGCTCTTGTGCTATAGGAGTGGTTAATGCATTCAGAAAGATATCGATTATTTCATCGAATCCATACAACATGGAGATATAAAGTCCAGGTGTTTCGTTAGCACTTTTAGTTTGCAACAATTTAACCAGATTATCTTCATGAATGATGTGATTATCTACCAGTGACTGAATTTCTTGCATAAATATTTTTACGTTGTCAGTATGTCCGTTCATCATAGCCAAAAATAAAGCAGGTGTACCAACGCTATTCTGCGCAGTTATTATTTCAATGATTTCTTTTTCAGGGAGTATGTGCAACTGTCTGAATAGTGTAATAAGCTGTTGAGTCTGGCCTGTGGCCATTATTAACAACATTGCCGATGGATGTATAGGGGCAAATGGCATTCGTGTCGCGATACCCGTGAAAATAGCCCCTGGAACTCCCTCAGGTAATAGGGGCAGAATAGCAATTGCACAGTTGCGAACATACCTATCAGCCCAGGTCTGAGCATCGGGACCTGAACTGATGAACTTATCAAGCGAGAGAAAGCCCCGCGCTGTCCTGTGGGTGCCTCTGACGGCAACGTTGGTATCGTTCGGGTCGTAAACGGACACTACATAGTTTAATTGCCTATACGCTGACTGCTTTATTCGTAGCCTTACTGACAAAGTATGATTGTCTATATATAAAATCGCAGACATATGACTGACATTGTTTGCCATCATTCGACAGAAGAAAATATCTAAAGCGAAGCCAAAATCCTTACTCGCGATAACGCGACTCCCTGCAGGAGGATGGCGAAGTAATGCTCTGAACTCCGCGTCCCGGACTAAGGGGACATGCTGTTGTATGGATTCAACGGAGGAGTAATGTTTAATCAGGTTGACCTTGCCTTTTCCATTTCTCAATGAATCAAGTGCGTATTGCAATGACAGATGGCGACAAAAAATAGCGTCAGAAGGAGATTGCGAAAAAAATGCACTACCATTAAGATTTACTGTTGGTTGTATAGTTTTTTCTCTATGGATTTTTTTAGACAGTTTCATACAATGGTTACGATTTTCGGCAGTTAACTGTTCCTGTTCAATATAATCCAGTATGCTTCGCAAATGGTTAGCTTTAATAGGCGTGGTTTCCAGTAATAAGGAAATGATTTCTTTTTTATAGTGTAATGTAATGAGTATATTTTCTGCATGGATGGGTGAAGTGGCAAAGTTAATGGTAAAAAGGGCAGTGGAATAACAATTTTGTGATATTTTTCGACAGTTTGCGGTAAATTCCTGAGTAACACAGTATGACAGCATCGAACTTAAGTCAGAGGTATCAAGTAGGGTGATGAGTTGGCGCGCAAATTGATTAATAGGCTCTGATGAAGGCGTTGGTATGTTGCTATCGATGTGCATTCTATGAGGAGACTTATAATGAGTTCTGATAATAATGTCGTTTTGACTCATAATCTATTCGCCTTATATATGTCTGGAGGTTTTGAGGATGATGATTAATTATTATCGCCAGAACGAAATGTGCACGAAAAATTGCTATAAGAATTGTGTCACTTTTATCATTGTGATATGACCAGTTCGTCATTAATCTCATGATCATTTAAATAGTACCGCCAAATCATGCAACGAACTTTGCTGGATTCAGTTTATGCTGCTGTAAATCCGCTCGCAGTAAACCTTTCAGACGCTCCGTGATGTTATCAGTTGTTCTTTAAGCGTTTTGCTGGTGTACTCACTACAAACGAATTGCGAATCGAATCAATGTGAAACGGAAAGGTACAATCTCCCTTTTTTTAGTGTTAACATCGTTCAACCGGGTGGAAGGTGAGAGGTTAATGTCTTTCATTTGTGTACCTGATTGTGAACCAATTTAGCATTTGTTGGCTAGATGGTTTCGCAATGAACTGTTAATAAACAAATTTTTCTTTGTATGTGATCTTTCGTGTGGGTCACCACTGCAAATAAGGATATAAAATGCCTGTTATAACTCTTCCTGATGGCAGCCAACGCCATTACGATCACGCTGTAAGCCCCATGGATGTTGCGCTGGACATTGGTCCAGGTCTGGCGAAAGCCTGTATCGCAGGGCGCGTTAATGGCGAACTGGTTGATGCTTGCGATCTGATTGAAAACGACGCACAACTGTCGATCATTACCGCGAAAGACGAAGAAGGTCTGGAGATCATTCGTCACTCCTGTGCGCACCTGTTAGGGCACGCGATTAAACAACTTTGGCCGCATACCAAAATGGCAATCGGCCCGGTTATTGACAACGGTTTTTATTACGACGTTGATCTTGACCGCACGTTAACCCAGGAAGATGTCGAAGCACTCGAGAAGCGGATGCATGAGCTTGCTGAGAAAAACTACGACGTCATTAAGAAGAAAGTCAGCTGGCACGAAGCGCGTGAAACTTTCGCCAACCGTGGGGAGAGCTACAAAGTCTCCATTCTTGACGAAAACATCGCCCATGATGACAAGCCAGGTCTGTACTTCCATGAAGAATATGTCGATATGTGCCGCGGTCCGCACGTACCGAACATGCGTTTCTGCCATCATTTCAAACTAATGAAAACGGCAGGGGCTTACTGGCGTGGCGACAGCAACAACAAAATGTTGCAACGTATTTACGGTACGGCGTGGGCAGACAAAAAAGCACTTAACGCTTACCTGCAGCGCCTGGAAGAAGCCGCGAAACGCGACCACCGTAAAATCGGTAAACAGCTCGACCTGTACCATATGCAGGAAGAAGCGCCGGGTATGGTATTCTGGCACAACGACGGCTGGACCATCTTCCGTGAACTGGAAGTGTTTGTTCGTTCTAAACTGAAAGAGTACCAGTATCAGGAAGTTAAAGGTCCGTTCATGATGGACCGTGTCCTGTGGGAAAAAACCGGTCACTGGGACAACTACAAAGATGCAATGTTCACCACGTCTTCTGAGAACCGTGAATACTGCATTAAGCCGATGAACTGCCCGGGTCACGTACAAATTTTCAACCAGGGGCTGAAGTCTTATCGCGATCTGCCGCTGCGTATGGCCGAGTTTGGTAGCTGCCACCGTAACGAGCCGTCAGGTTCGCTGCATGGCCTGATGCGCGTGCGTGGATTTACCCAGGATGACGCGCATATCTTCTGTACTGAAGAACAAATTCGCGATGAAGTTAACGGATGTATCCGTTTAGTCTATGATATGTACAGCACTTTTGGCTTCGAGAAGATCGTCGTCAAACTCTCCACTCGTCCTGAAAAACGTATTGGCAGCGACGAAATGTGGGATCGTGCTGAGGCGGACCTGGCGGTTGCGCTGGAAGAAAACAACATCCCGTTTGAATATCAACTGGGTGAAGGCGCTTTCTACGGTCCGAAAATTGAATTTACCCTGTATGACTGCCTCGATCGTGCATGGCAGTGCGGTACAGTACAGCTGGACTTCTCTTTGCCGTCTCGTCTGAGCGCTTCTTATGTAGGCGAAGACAATGAACGTAAAGTACCGGTAATGATTCACCGCGCAATTCTGGGGTCGATGGAACGTTTCATCGGTATCCTGACCGAAGAGTTCGCTGGTTTCTTCCCGACCTGGCTTGCGCCGGTTCAGGTTGTTATCATGAATATTACCGATTCACAGTCTGAATACGTTAACGAATTGACGCAAAAACTATCAAATGCGGGCATTCGTGTTAAAGCAGACTTGAGAAATGAGAAGATTGGCTTTAAAATCCGCGAGCACACTTTGCGTCGCGTCCCATATATGCTGGTCTGTGGTGATAAAGAGGTGGAATCAGGCAAAGTTGCCGTTCGCACCCGCCGTGGTAAAGACCTGGGAAGCATGGACGTAAATGAAGTGATCGAGAAGCTGCAACAAGAGATTCGCAGCCGCAGTCTTAAACAATTGGAGGAATAAGGTATTAAAGGCGGAAAACGAGTTCAAACGGCGCGCCCTAACCGTATCAATGGCGAAATTCGCGCCCAGGAAGTTCGCTTAACAGGTCTGGAAGGCGAGCAGCTTGGTATTGTGAGTCTGAGAGAAGCTCTGGAGAAAGCAGAAGAAGCCGGAGTAGACTTAGTCGAGATCAGCCCTAACGCCGAGCCGCCGGTTTGTCGTATAATGGATTACGGCAAATTCCTCTATGAAAAGAGCAAGTCTTCTAAGGAACAGAAGAAAAAGCAAAAAGTTATCCAGGTTAAGGAAATTAAATTCCGTCCTGGTACAGATGAAGGCGACTATCAGGTAAAACTCCGCAGCCTGATTCGCTTTCTCGAAGAGGGTGATAAAGCCAAAATCACGCTGCGTTTCCGCGGTCGTGAGATGGCGCACCAGCAAATCGGTATGGAAGTGCTTAATCGCGTGAAAGACGATTTGCAAGAACTGGCAGTGGTCGAATCCTTCCCAACGAAGATCGAAGGCCGCCAGATGATCATGGTGCTCGCTCCTAAGAAGAAACAGTAAGGCCTTCAAGTAGCACTGTCTGTGGAGCCTTCGGGCTTCACAGGCTTTGTTCGCCTTTGTTTCGTTTATTAACAATGCGAAGTGGAAGTTATTAAAATGCCAAAAATTAAGACCGTACGCGGTGCTGCTAAGCGCTTCAAAAAAACCGGTAAAGGTGGTTTTAAGCACAAGCACGCTAACCTGCGTCACATTCTGACCAAAAAAGCGACCAAACGTAAACGTCACCTGCGTCCGAAAGCCATGGTTTCCAAAGGCGATCTGGGCCTGGTAATCGCGTGCCTGCCGTACGCATAAGCCGTTAACGTTTTTAACTTTTTAATTAGAATATAGATACAGGAGAGCACATATGGCTCGCGTAAAACGTGGTGTTATTGCACGTGCACGTCACAAGAAAATTTTGAAACAAGCTAAAGGCTACTACGGTGCGCGTTCTCGCGTATACCGCGTTGCCTTCCAGGCTGTTATCAAAGCTGGTCAGTATGCTTACCGTGACCGTCGTCAACGTAAGCGTCAGTTCCGTCAACTGTGGATTGCGCGTATCAACGCAGCAGCACGTCAGAACGGTATTTCTTACAGCAAATTCATCAATGGCCTGAAAAAAGCCTCTGTTGAAATCGACCGTAAGATCCTGGCTGATATCGCAGTATTCGACAAAGTAGCGTTCACCGCTCTGGTTGAAAAAGCGAAAGCAGCTCTGGCATAAGCCAGTTGAAAGAGGGAGCTAGTCTCCCTCTTTTCGTTTCAACGCCATCAAAACATTGACTTTTATCGCCGTAGCCTTTTCAATAAAGGTCTTTTGAAGAGTACCAAAAGGTAACGCAAGCAATGAATGCTGCTATTTTCCGCTTCTTTTTTTACTTTAGCACCTGAATCCAGGAGGCTAGCGCGTGAGAAGAGAAACGGAAAACAGCGCCTGAAAGCCTCCCAGTGGAGGCTTTTTTTGTATGCGCGTTTTGAAAAATAAAAAGCCTGTCTCATCAGGTGTAATTGTCGCAGCCAGACTGGACACGGCCAGCGCGGAGAAACCGGAGCGTATTTAAGTACGTGAGAATTTCGAGCACAGCCCGGGACCAAAATGGCAAGTAAAATAGCCTGATGGGATAGGCTCTAAGTCCAACGAACCAGTGTCACCACTGACACAATGAGGAAAACCATGTCACATCTCGCAGAACTGGTTGCCAGTGCGAAGGCGGCCATTAGCCAGGCGTCAGATGTTGCCGCGTTAGATAATGTGCGCGTCGAATATTTGGGTAAAAAAGGGCACTTAACCCTTCAGATGACGACCCTGCGTGAGCTGCCGCCAGAAGAGCGTCCGGCAGCTGGTGCGGTTATCAACGAAGCGAAAGAGCAGGTTCAGCAGGCGCTGAATGCGCGTAAAGCGGAACTGGAAAGCGCTGCACTGAATGCGCGTCTGGCGGCGGAAACGATTGATGTCTCTCTGCCAGGTCGTCGCATTGAAAACGGCGGTCTGCATCCGGTTACCCGTACCATCGACCGTATCGAAAGTTTCTTCGGTGAGCTTGGCTTTACCGTGGCAACCGGGCCGGAAATCGAAGACGATTATCATAACTTCGATGCTCTGAACATTCCTGGTCACCACCCGGCGCGCGCTGACCACGACACTTTCTGGTTTGACACTACCCGCCTGCTGCGTACCCAGACCTCTGGCGTACAGATCCGCACCATGAAAGCCCAGCAGCCACCGATTCGTATCATCGCGCCTGGCCGTGTTTATCGTAACGACTACGACCAGACTCACACGCCGATGTTCCATCAGATGGAAGGTCTGATTGTTGATACCAACATCAGCTTTACCAACCTGAAAGGCACGCTGCACGACTTCCTGCGTAACTTCTTTGAGGAAGATTTGCAGATTCGCTTCCGTCCTTCCTACTTCCCGTTTACCGAACCTTCTGCAGAAGTGGACGTCATGGGTAAAAACGGTAAATGGCTGGAAGTGCTGGGCTGCGGGATGGTGCATCCGAACGTGTTGCGTAACGTTGGCATCGACCCGGAAGTTTACTCTGGTTTCGCCTTCGGGATGGGGATGGAGCGTCTGACTATGTTGCGTTACGGCGTCACCGACCTGCGTTCATTCTTCGAAAACGATCTGCGTTTCCTCAAACAGTTTAAATAAGGCAGGAATAGATTATGAAATTCAGTGAACTGTGGTTACGCGAATGGGTGAACCCGGCGATTGATAGCGATGCGCTGGCAAATCAAATCACTATGGCGGGCCTGGAAGTTGACGGTGTAGAACCGGTTGCCGGCAGCTTCCACGGCGTGGTCGTTGGTGAAGTGGTTGAGTGTGCGCAGCATCCGAACGCTGACAAACTGCGTGTGACAAAAGTGAATGTCGGCGGCGATCGCCTGCTGGACATCGTCTGCGGTGCGCCAAACTGCCGTCAGGGCCTGCGTGTGGCGGTAGCGACCATTGGTGCTGTTCTGCCGGGTGATTTCAAAATTAAAGCGGCGAAACTGCGTGGCGAACCGTCTGAAGGGATGCTGTGCTCCTTCTCTGAACTGGGCATTTCTGACGATCACAGCGGCATTATCGAACTGCCTGCGGATGCGCCGATTGGCACCGATATCCGTGAATACCTGAAACTTGATGACAACACCATCGAAATCAGCGTGACGCCAAACCGTGCCGACTGCTTAGGCATCATTGGTGTTGCGCGTGACGTTGCCGTGCTGAACCAGCTGCCGCTGGTTCAACCGGAAATCGTTCCGGTTGGTGCGACCATCGACGACACGCTGCCGATTACAGTCGAAGCGCCGGAAGCCTGCCCGCGTTATCTTGGCCGTGTGGTAAAAGGCATTAACGTTAAAGCGCCAACTCCGCTGTGGATGAAAGAAAAACTGCGTCGTTGCGGGATCCGTTCTATCGATGCAGTTGTTGACGTCACCAACTATGTGCTGCTCGAACTGGGCCAGCCGATGCACGCTTTCGATAAAGATCGCATTGAAGGCGGCATTGTGGTGCGGATGGCGAAAGAGGGCGAAACGCTGGTGCTGCTCGACGGTACTGAAGCGAAGCTGAATGCTGACACTCTGGTCATCGCCGACCACAACAAGGCGCTGGCGATGGGCGGCATCTTCGGTGGCGAACACTCTGGCGTGAATGACGAAACACAAAACGTGCTGCTGGAATGCGCGTTCTTTAGCCCGCTGTCTATCACCGGTCGTGCTCGTCGTCATGGCCTGCATACCGATGCGTCTCACCGTTATGAGCGTGGCGTTGATCCGGCACTGCAGCACAAAGCGATGGAACGTGCGACCCGTCTGCTGATCGACATCTGCGGTGGTGAGGCTGGCCCGGTAATTGATATCACCAACGAAGCAACGCTGCCGAAGCGTGCAACCATCACTCTACGTCGTAGCAAACTGGATCGCCTGATCGGCCATCATATTGCGGATGAGCAGGTAACTGACATTCTGCGTCGTCTCGGCTGCGAAGTGACCGAAGGCAAAGACGAATGGCAGGCAGTTGCGCCGAGCTGGCGTTTCGATATGGAGATTGAAGAAGATCTGGTTGAAGAAGTCGCGCGTGTTTACGGCTACAACAACATCCCGGATGAGCCGGTACAGGCAAGCCTGATTATGGGTACTCACCGTGAAGCTGACCTGTCGCTCAAGCGCGTGAAAACGCTGCTCAACGACAAAGGCTATCAGGAAGTGATCACCTACAGCTTCGTTGATCCGAAAGTGCAGCAGATGATCCATCCAGGCGTTGAAGCCTTACTGCTGCCAAGCCCGATCTCTGTTGAAATGTCAGCAATGCGTCTTTCTCTGTGGACTGGCCTACTGGCAACCGTGGTGTACAACCAGAACCGTCAGCAGAACCGTGTGCGCATTTTCGAAAGCGGTCTGCGTTTCGTACCAGATACTCAGGCACCGTTGGGCATTCGTCAGGATCTGATGTTAGCCGGTGTGATTTGCGGTAACCGTTACGAAGAGCACTGGAACCTGGCAAAAGAGACCGTTGATTTCTATGATTTGAAAGGCGATCTTGAATCCGTTCTCGACCTGACCGGTAAACTGAATGAGGTTGAGTTCCGTGCAGAAGCGAATCCGGCACTGCATCCGGGGCAATCCGCAGCGATTTATCTGAAAGGTGAACGTATTGGTTTTGTTGGGGTTGTTCATCCTGAACTGGAACGTAAACTGGATCTTAACGGTCGCACTCTGGTGTTCGAACTGGAGTGGAACAAGCTCGCAGACCGCGTGGTGCCTCAGGCGCGCGAGATTTCTCGCTTCCCGGCGAACCGTCGTGACATCGCGGTGGTGGTCGCAGAAAACGTTCCCGCAGCGGATATTTTATCCGAATGTAAGAAAGTTGGCGTAAATCAGGTAGTTGGCGTAAACTTATTTGACGTGTACCGCGGTAAGGGTGTTGCGGAGGGGTATAAGAGCCTCGCCATAAGCCTGATCCTGCAAGATACCAGCCGTACACTCGAAGAAGAGGAGATTGCCGCTACCGTCGCCAAATGTGTAGAGGCATTAAAAGAGCGATTCCAGGCATCATTGAGGGATTGAACCTATGGCGCTTACAAAAGCTGAAATGTCAGAATATCTGTTTGATAAGCTTGGGCTTAGCAAGCGGGATGCCAAAGAACTGGTCGAGTTGTTTTTCGAAGAGATCCGTCGTGCTCTGGAAAACGGAGAACAGGTCAAACTCTCCGGGTTCGGCAACTTCGATTTGCGGGATAAAAACCAACGCCCGGGACGTAACCCGAAGACGGGGGAGGATATTCCCATTACAGCCCGGCGCGTGGTGACCTTCAGACCCGGTCAGAAGCTGAAAAGCCGTGTCGAAAACGCGTCGCCTAAAGACAAATAATCTGAACTAATTAAAAAGGCCGCATTGCGGCCTTTTTCTTTTCTGTCGAATCTTACGCTTTAACGGCGGTGAGCATGATCTCCACCAGGATTTCTGGTCGCGCCATCTCCGCCTGCACGGCCGCGCGCGCCGGGCTATGGCCTTCCGGCATCCACTCCACCCACGCCTCATTGAACGCGGCAAAGTCACGCTCGATATTTTTCAGCCAGATCTGCGCGGAGAGAATGTGCCGCTTATCGCTCCCGGCCGCCGCCAGCAGGGCGTCGATTTTCTCCAGCACTTCGCGGGTCTGCAAGGCGATGTCCTCCTCGTTGCTTTTCGGCGTCTGTCCGGAGAGGAATAGCAGATTGTCATACGCAACGCTGGCGGAAAGACGAGGTTGAGGATGATTGCGAATGATTGTCATGCGGTTTGTTTCCATGTGAGACCTTCTAAAGAAATGTCTGGCATCTGATTGTCGATTAACGCGCCCAGCACCACCGCGCTGCCGGCGGCGAGGGTAAAACCGAGGCTGCCCTGGCCGAGATTCATCCACAGGTTGGGGTAGCCGGCGCGTCCCAGTAGCGGTGGGCCGGCTGGCGTTGAGGGGCGCATGCCGGTCCAGGCTTCGGCCTGGTCCAACCCCTCGAGTTCGGGAAAGCTGCGGGAGACGATTTTTTTCAGCGCCTGAATGCGGCTCTCGCGCAGTGTGTCGCCGTCGTAGCCGATGTCCACCATCGCCGCGATGCGCAGCTGCTGGCCCAGGCGGGCATAAACGATTTTGTGCCCGTAATCGGTGACGCTGATGTCCGGCGCAATGCCCGCCTGCTGCGGATAGGGAAGGGTCAGGCTGTACCCCTTCAGGGCGCAGAGCGGCACGCGAACGCCCATGTGCCCCAGCAGCGGACCGCTGCCGTTGCCGGCGGCGACGACGTACTCATCGCCGGTGATGGTCCCGCGGCTGGTCTCCAGAGCGCTGACGCGTCCGCCGCGCCTGGCGAGCCGCTGCACCTCACAGTGGGTCAGCAGGCTGAAGCGGCTGCTGGCGGTGAGCTTGTCGATCAGCGCAAGGCAAAACTGATGGCAATCCGCCGTTTCATCCCCCGGCGAATAAATTCCGCCCTGCAGCGAAGGGCTGATATGTTTTAGCGCCGGTTCCAGCTGCAGGCAGGCTTCAGCATTCAGCGCCTGCTGATACTGAGGATCTATCCCTTTTGCCGCTTTAGTAAAATCATATTCCCGGCGATGGATAATTAATTTTCCGCTGCGCCGCCAGTGAAAATCGGCAAGATTATCCTCTTCCCGCCACGACTGCATGACCTGCCGGCTGAGCAGCGACAGACGCAATATATGAGCGCCGTTTATTTTATTGGTCTGGCTATTACAGGCGCGCAGGAACTGCAGCAGCCAGCGCCACTGCTGTAAAGAGATATTGAGACGCATATTGAGCGGCGAATCGGCTTTGCCCATCCATTTTATCCCCTGCAGGGGAACGCCGCTGTCGGCAAGGGGGGCGACGTAGCGGTAACTTAATTGTCCGCCGTTGGCAAAACTGGTGGCGCTGGCCGGTTCGCCGTTGCGCTCCAGTAATTGCACCTGATGGCCGCGCTTGATCAGTTCCCAGGCCGTGGCCAGACCGACCACGCCGCCGCCGATAATGACAATGCGTTTGTTCATAACCCGATATATCCACCGCTGTTCAATTTATCGGGTTATGTCAAAGCATTTACCCTGGCGGCGCAATTGACTTTTTATGGTCAGGGTATAACCGCAGGTTAATCTCCTTGAGCTGCTGGCGCAGGCGCTGGCAGAGAAAATCGACGAATTTTTGCGCCATCGGGCTCAGGGAAACGTCGGCCCGACGCAGCAGGCAGAGGTTAATGGCCATCGGCGGCGTAATGGGATGGATCATCTCGGGAGCCAGGTTGTGCTGGGCGGAAAAGATATCGGTAATGCTGCAGCCCATGCCGCGCTTCACGAACTCGGTGGCCATGTAGTAGGTCTGGACATTCAGCCGGGTAGTGGAAAAGTCGCGACGGGTGGCGATGGCGGCGGAGAGCGAGTGCGGCCCCGGCGAGATCCAGCGCTGCTGGTCGATCTGGCTGATATCCACCGCTCCCTGACGATAATGACGGTCGATATAGACCAGCGGCACTTCGGCAATCAGGGTGGTAAGGATCTCTCCCTGCTGCACCGGCTGCAGCGTCAGCGCTAAGTCTATCTCGCGTAAATCCAGTTTTCTGACCAGCGTCTCGGTGTGCTCGGTGGTGAGCGTCATCACCAGGTTGCTGTTTTGCTGATAAAAATCGGTCACCAGCTCCGGCACCAGGCTTAACCCCAGGCTCGGCAGACAGCCTAAGGTGATTTTGGCGCGCGGATCGCGGGCCAGGTTATCGGCCAGCAGGCGCAGGTTATCAAGGTCCTGATAAATAGTCTGCGCTTTTTCGAAAAGTGTGATCGCCTCGCTGGTCGGCAGCAGCTTGCCGCGCACCCGCTGAAACAGGGTAAAGCCCAGCTTCAGTTCGGCGCTTTTTAACGCTTTGCTGGCCGCTGGCTGGGAGATATTGAGCGATTCCGCCGCCCGTGACAGAGAGCCGCAGGTCATGACGGCATAGAAGATTTCCAGATGACGCAGTTTCATGAACAGTTAACTCAGGGTTATAGCCTACCGATAAAAAGTCATTTTCTACTAACACTAAGTTAACATAAATTTAATCACCAATCAGCGCATTGGTTACATATTGTGCTGCTGGCCCCGCCTGATGGCGGAATAAAACGCTCTCAGAATCGTTTCCTTTGTACCCCAACAGACCCTCAGGCCGCGGCCAATAATGAAAAAGAGGGAGGATATTTTCTGAGCAGGCCCCCATACACCACCTGACCAGCATGGTCGGATTGATTGGCATTAAGGAGTGTTATGAGTGACTCAACGCTCGCAGGCAATACGCCTGTCAGACGAAATATCACGCGAAAAAACGTTATTACCGGTCTGTTATTGCTGCTGTTCGTGTTGATTGCGCTGTGGTGCCACGGTCGACCGGGCAGCGAGCTTGGCCTGCTGGGATTTACGCCGCTGGTGGCGTTAGCGATATTATCGCTGATCGGCGTCGACATTGTGCTGGCGGTCATCTCCTCGATTATTATCGCCATGATCATGACCTCGACCGGTCTGCCGGAAATGGGCGCGATGCTGGCGAAATCCACCGGGTCATTTATTGCCACCGTCGGGCTTATCATTATGCTCGGCGCCGGCGTGGGGGAAGTGGCCACCCGCACCGGCGCGGCGGTTGAACTGGTGAAATTCGTGGTCCACCGTATTGGGCTGTCGAGCCAGACGCGGGTCAAGTTCGGCATTGTGGTGTCATCGATTTTAATTTGCGGTTCGCTGGGCACCATGGCCGGCGGCAATGCGATTATTGTCGCAGTGATTATCCCCGTAGCGGCGCTTAACGCCGCCGACGGTAGCCGCGCTGATGATGACCGCCGGTTCCGTTGGACTCTTTACCGGGCCCTTCACCCCCAGCACCGTGACGATCCTCAGCCTCGGCGGTCTGAGCTATCCGGATTATCTGCTGTATGTCGGCCTGCCGATGAGCGCCGTCACCCTGTTAGCCGGCTGGATCATGGCCGGACGGATCCAGAAGATGACCGAAGGCAAACTGCGCTATGAGGTCGATCTCTCGGAAAAGCCGCAAGAGGACCTTAGCGCCGCGCAGCAGCGCCGGCGTAAATTAAGCGCGCTGGCTTTCGCCGCGACCATCATCGTGATGGCGGTGGTTGGGGTGGTGATTAAAGCCGGCTTCAGCTTTGCGATTATCGTCATGCTGCTGGTGGCGCTGATGACCGGGCTGGTGGGCGGCCTGCGGCCGACGCAGATCCTGCAGGCGCTGTATCACGGCTGCGGTCGTCTGGTGTGGATGTTTATTCTCTACTGGCTGTATAACCCGATCCTTGAGCTGATGGATGGCCTGCACGCCTATCAGGGGCTGCTGGAGTATACCCAGCCGCTGCTGGAGGGGATCTCCCCGGCCTGGCTGTGCTTTAGCATCTTCGCGTTCAATATTATCGGCCATGTGCCCGGCGCGGCGGTAGCCCAGATGACCTTTACGCATAAAATCTTTGGCCCGATGCTGATGGCCGCCGGCGTGCCGCCGCAGGGGACCACCGCGGTGCTGCTGGCCTCGTCTCAGGTGGACTGGTTCGGGCCGTTTCCCTCATCGGACATGTTCGGCCAGATGGGGCTGGCGCAGTCTACACATCTGAAGTATATGCTCTATAACGGCTGGGCAATCGTGGTGGCGAACATCATTCTCTTCGCGCTGCTGTTTCAGATTCTGGTGTAAAGCGGGATGGTCGACGGGGGGGAGCGTCCTCCGCGTCGACCTTTGGTCGTGAGGTTTTCCTTTTCTCACCGCGACACCCACCGTAAAATCAGCCTCTTGTTCCCACTGCGTAATGGAATCTATGCTGACTCTCGCCCATCTTCAACAGCGCCGCAGCCGGCGTTGGCTCCTTGGTTTAACGCTGTTGCTGCTGGTCACCCTGCTGATCAGCCTGTGCGCGGGGGATCAATGGATCCCGCCCGGCGAGTGGCTCAGCGCCAAAGGTCAGCTGTTTATCTGGCAGATCCGCCTGCCGCGGACCCTGGCGGTGCTGCTGGTGGGGGCGGCGCTGGCGCTCTCCGGGGCGATAATGCAGGCGCTGTTTGAAAATCCGCTGGCGGAACCGGGTCTGCTGGGCGTCTCCAACGGCGCGGGCGTCGGGCTGATTGCCGCCGTCCTGCTGGGTAAAGGCCTGTTACCGGGCTGGGCGCTCGGGCTGTGCGCGATCCTGGGCGCGCTGCTGATCACCTTTATTCTGCTGCGTTTTGCCCGCCGCCATCTTTCCACCAGCCGCCTGCTGCTGGCGGGGGTGGCGCTGGGGATCATCTGCAGCGCCCTGATGACCTGGGCGGTCTACTTCTCCACCTCTTTTGATCTGCGTCAGCTGATGTACTGGATGATGGGCGGGTTTGGCGGCGTCGACTGGCAGCAGCTGTGGCTGATGATAGCCCTCCTGCCAGCGCTCTGCTGGGTTTGTCTGCAGTCGCAACCCCTGAATTTACTGGCGCTGGGCGAAGTCTCCGCCCGTCAGCTCGGGCTGCCGCTGTGGCTGTGGCGTAAGCTGCTGGTGGTGGCGACCGGCTGGATGGTCGGCGTGAGCGTGGCGCTGGCGGGGGCGATTGGCTTTATCGGCCTGGTAATTCCGCACATTCTGCGGCTATGCGGCTTGAGCGATCACCGGGTCTTGCTCCCGGCCTGCATGCTGGCAGGGGCAAGCGCCTTGCTGGGGGCGGATATTATCGCCCGGCTGGCGCTTTCCGCCGCTGAGCTGCCGATTGGCGTGGTGACGGCGACGCTGGGCGCGCCGGTCTTTATCTGGTTGCTGCTGCGCTCGCGGTGACGGGAATAGCGCGACGCCGTCTGCAGGGACGGCGCCGGCTCGGGCTTACCAGCCTTTGATCGCGTCGCCTTTGTAGACTTCCTTCGCTTTTTCCGCGACTTCACTGGTCTGGAAGGCGGCTTTCAGTTCCTGAATTTTCTTGCTGTCCTTGTTATCCTCGCGGGCGACAATCGCATTCACGTAAGGGGAATCTGGTCCCTCCATGAACAGGCCGTCGCGGGCGGCCGACAGGCCCGCCTGGGCGGAGAAGTTGGTGTTAATGATTGACAGGCTGACGTTCGGGTCATCCAGAGTGCGGGTCAGCTGCGGGGTATCCACCTCAACAATCTTCAGCTGTTTCGGGTTGTCGATGATATCCAGCGTGGTGGGTAAATAGCCGACGCCCGGTTTCAGCTTGAGCAGCCCCTGCGCCTGAAGCAGCAGCAGGCTGCGGCCCAGGGTGGTGGTTTCATTAGAGATGGTCACCGTCGCTCCCTCGGGGAGCTCGCTTATATTTTTGATGCGATGTGAATAGGCGGCGATAGGGAAGACAAAGGTTTTACCGACCACCGCGAATTTATAGCCGCGCTCTTTCGACTGCGCCTCAAGGTACGGCAGGGTCTGGAAGGCGTTGGCATCCACATCTTTGTTGTTCAGCGCTTCGTTAGGCAGCACGTAATCATTGAAGGAGACCACTTCGACGTCGAGGTGATATTTTTCCTTCGCCACTTGCTCCACCACTTTCCAGATGGCTTCGTCCGGCCCGGTATTGATAGCGACTTTCACTTTATTATCTTCATCCGGAGAGCAGGCGCTCAGCAGGGCGACAGAGGCGGCGATTAACGCCAGGCTAAACAACTTCTTCATCAACAAAACTCTCTTAAATTAACAAGTAACGAAACAATATTACATTCATGGAACACTGTACACGTAAATAGGTGCCTGCCCAATTGAGAGGATTTCATGTTGCCGACGGGCAGCGAAGCGCTGTTACATCATGCGACAACTCGCGGGGATTGGCAGTAGAATGGCGGGCGCTGAATCCGCTACAGTAGATAGGGATCACCTTCACCGGAAACCGGTTTATCCATTGAGGACAGGCTATGCAACATGACATTCTGAATACCGAAGTGACGACCATTGATGGCGAGAAGACCACCCTGGCATCCTTTGCCGGCAAGGTACTGCTGATCGTCAATGTGGCCTCCAAATGCGGCCTGACGCCGCAGTATGAGCAACTGGAGGACCTGCAAAAGCAGTTTGCCGGCGAGGGCTTCAGCGTGCTGGGCTTCCCCTGCAACCAGTTCCTCGGCCAGGAGCCGGGGAGTGAAGAAGAGATTAAGACCTTCTGCAGCACCACCTACGGCGTCACCTTCCCGCTGTTCAGCAAGATCGACGTCAACGGCGAGCATCGCGCACCGCTCTATCAAAAGCTGGTTGCCGCCGCGCCGAAGGCGGTGGCCCCGGAAGGTAGCGGTTTTTATGAGCGGATGGCCAGCAAGGGCCGCGCGCCGCTGTACGTGGACGACATTCTGTGGAATTTCGAAAAATTCCTCGTCGATCGCCAGGGCAACGTCATTCAGCGCTTCTCTCCGGATATGACGCCGGACGATCCGCAGCTGGTGGCGGCGATTAAAGGAGCGCTGGCGAAATAATGTCGTTTCTGATGCAGCTACAGGATGTAGAAGCGGCGGGGCGTCTGGCCCCGTTTTCTGCGGCCTTTCGCGCCGGGGAAATCGTTCACCTGGTGGGGCCGAACGGCGCAGGGAAGAGCACGCTGCTCGCCCGCATGGCGGGGCTGTCCGACGGCCCCGGCACGATTCATTTTAACGGACGGTTGCTTGACGAGTGGCCGGCGACGGAGCTGGCGCGCCGCCGCGGATATCTGTGCCAGCAGCAGACCCCGCCGTTCGCCATGCCGGTGTGGCATTATCTGGCGCTGCACAGGCAGCAGCAGGGCGACAGCGCCCGGGTGAACGATATCGCGGCCAGGCTTGGCCTTGACAATAAGCTGGGCCGTCAGGTCAATCAGCTGTCGGGCGGCGAGTGGCAGCGCGTGCGGCTGGCGGCAGTGATCCTGCAGATCGATCCCTTAAGCAATCCCGCGGGTCAGCTGCTGCTGCTGGATGAGCCGATGAACAGTCTGGATGTGGCCCAGCAGGCGGCGCTGGATCGGCTGTTACGCGAGCTGAGCGCGGCGGGAATTGCGGTGGTGATGAGCAGTCACGATCTCAACCACACTTTGCGCCATGCCGGACAGAGCTGGCTGCTCTGCCAGGGGGAAGCCATCGCCTGCGGGGAGACCGCCGAGGTGCTGAACGAGGAAAATTTAACCGCTGCCTATGCGATCCCGTTCCAGCGCGTGGAGGTGGCCGGTCATATTATGCTCATCGCGTCACAGTAGCACGCAGTTATCTTGTCACTATATTGATAAACAAGCTAAATTATTGCGATAAAGAGACTAGGGACAGAGGGATCATCTGAAATGCGCTTCTGGTTCATGTTGGCGGCGGCGTTAATTTTAGCCGGCTGCAGCAGCCATCGGGCACCGCCGCCGAATCCTCGGCTGGCTGACTCCATTACGGTGGTGGCGAATCTGAACGAGCAGCTGCGTAGCTGGCGCGGCGCACCGTATCGCTACGGCGGCATGACGCCGCGCGGCGTCGACTGCTCCGGCTTTGTGGTGCGCACGTTTCGCGATAAATTTGCCCTCCAGCTGCCGCGCGAAACCCGCGAGCAGGCGGAAATCGGCACCCGAATTGATAAGCGCGATCTGCTGCCCGGCGATCTGGTGTTCTTCAAAACCGGCTCAGGCGAAAGCGGCCTGCACGTCGGCATCTACGATACCGATAACCAGTTTATTCATGCCTCCACCAGTCAGGGCGTCACCCGTTCCTCGCTGGATAACGTCTACTGGAACAAAAAATTCTGGCAGGCGCGGCGTATCTGACGTCATTCAGCGGCCGGAGGGAAGCGAGCGCTTCCCTTTTTTTATGCCGATAACCCTGCACTCCGCCCGTGTTAATCCGCTGTTCCAGGCACTACACTGGAAAGAGGAGGAACCATGACCCTTTCTTTTACCACCCACTGGCGGGATGAACTGCCGGACTTTTACACTTCCCTGTCACCGACGCCGCTCGATAACGCCCGACTCATCTGGCGCAACGCTCCGCTGGCGCAACAGCTGGGCGTCCCTGACGCGCTGTTTGCGCCGGAAAGCGGGGCCGGCGTCTGGGGCGGCGAAGCGCTGCTCCCGGGCATGTCGCCGCTGGCGCAGGTCTACAGTGGCCATCAGTTTGGCGCCTGGGCCGGCCAGCTGGGCGACGGACGCGGGATCCTGCTCGGTGAGCAGCAGCTGGCGGATGGCCGCCGTTACGACTGGCATCTGAAAGGCGCCGGCCTGACCCCCTATTCACGGATGGGGGACGGCCGCGCCGTGCTGCGCTCGACGATCCGGGAAAGCCTGGCGTCGGAGGCGATGCACGCCCTGGGGATCCCGACGACGCGCGCCCTGGCGATGGTCACCAGCGATACCCCGGTCTACCGCGAGCGCGTGGAGCCTGGCGCGATGCTGATGCGGGTGGCCGAGAGCCATGTCCGCTTTGGTCATTTCGAACATTTTTACTATCGTCGCGAGCCGCAGAAGGTTCAGCAGCTGGCCGATTATGTCATTCGTCACCACTGGCCGCAGCTGCAGGATGAAGCGGACAAGTACCTGTTATGGTTCCGTGACGTTGTCACGCGTACCGCGCAGACCATCGCCAGCTGGCAAACCGTGGGCTTTGCCCATGGGGTGATGAATACCGACAACATGTCAATTCTCGGTTTGACCATCGACTACGGGCCGTATGGCTTCCTTGACGATTTTCAGCCGGACTTTATCTGCAACCACTCCGATTACCAGGGGCGCTACAGTTTTGAAAACCAGCCGGCGGTGGGGCTGTGGAATCTGCAGCGTCTGGCCCAGTCGCTGTCGCCGTTTATCAGCGCCGAAGCGCTGAACGCGGCGCTGGATGAGTATCAGCACGCCTTGCTGACCGCCTATGGCCAGCGGATGCGCGACAAACTTGGCCTGTTCACTCAGCAGAAAGGGGATAACGATCTGCTCGACGGTCTGTTTGCCCTGATGATCCGCGAGAGAAGCGACTATACCCGAACGTTCCGCCTGCTGAGCCATAGCGAACAGCTCAGCGCGGCCACGCCGCTGCGCGACGAGTTTATCGACCGTGCGGCATTCGACAGCTGGTTCGCCGGCTATCGCGCGCGGCTTCGTGATGAACAGGTGGAGGATGCCCAGCGCCAGCAGCGGATGCAGGGCGTCAACCCGGCGCTGGTGTTACGTAACTGGCTGGCGCAGCAGGCGATCGAGCAGGCTGAGGCTGGCGATATGGGGGAGCTGGAGCGTCTGCATGCCGCGCTGGCCGATCCCTTCACCGATCGCGAGGACGACTACGTCCGCCGGCCGCCGGACTGGGGTAAACGTCTGGAAGTCAGTTGCTCGAGCTAACTCGCCTCGCCCCGCGCGCTGCGGGGCGATTATTTGGTCAGGATCAACTTCCCGGCGTGGGTCTGGCGCAACAGATAGCGCTGGCCGCCATGCTCAATGACTATCCGTCCTTCGCTGCCTAACAGAACCCGACTGCTGATCTGTCTGTCCGTCGCCACGGGATAGGGGGCATTGTCTTTTGGTTTTTCAGCTGTGGCAGTGTTATCCATACGCGTCATAGCTCTCAAAATAAAAATCAAAGCAACAATGATAATCATTATCAATAATGTTGTTTTTGACGGCAAGCGTTATTTATCGTGTTACCGAATTTGGTAGGGGAATGGCAGAAGGGGATCGCCCACCGCAGGCGCGGCGGGCGGAGCGGTCACAGACGGCTGGCCGTGGCGGCCGCCAGTTCGCTCAATAAACGTTCGCTGTCTTCCCAGCTCAGGCAGGGATCGGTGATCGACTGGCCCCAGGCCAGCGGCTGGCCGGGAACCACTTTCTGGGTCCCTTCCTGCAGGAAGCTCTCCGCCATAATGCCGGCGATGGCGGTAGAGCCCGCGCGAATTTGCTGACAGATATCGGCGCACACCTCCAGCTGACGGCGATGCTGCTTCTGGCAGTTGCCATGGCTGAAGTCGACCACCAGCTGCTCCGGCAGATTGAATTCACGCAGCGCTTCGCCGGCGGCGGCGATATCCTCGGCGTGATAGTTCGGCCGTTTGCCGCCGCGCATAATGATATGCCCGTACGGGTTGCCGCTGGTCTGGTAAATCGTCATCTGCCCCTGCTTGTCCGGAGAGAGGAACATATGGCTGGCGCGGGAGGCGCGGATGGCGTCTACGGCGATGCGCGTATTGCCGTCGGTACCGTTTTTAAACCCGACCGGGCAGGAGAGCGCCGAGGCCATTTCACGGTGGATCTGGCTTTCCGTGGTGCGCGCCCCGATGGCTCCCCAGCTGATGAGATCGGCGATAAACTGACCGGTCACCATATCGAGAAACTCGGTGGCCGTCGGCACCCCCAGCTCATTAACCTGCAGCAGCAGGCGCCGTGCCAGTTCAATACCGTGGTTGACCCGATAGCTGCCGTTGAGGTCCGGGTCGGAGATTAAGCCTTTCCAGCCCACCACGGTACGGGGTTTTTCAAAGTAGGTGCGCATCACGATCTCCAGCTGCGGCTGGTAGCGCTCGCGCATGGTCTGCAGGCGGCGGGCATATTCCATCGCCGCGTCGGTGTCGTGAATGGAGCAGGGGCCGATAATCACCAGCAGGCGGCGGTCTTCGCCGTTGAGGATTTTTTCAATGCGGCGACGGGAGGCCGAGACGTGGGCGGCCACGTCGGCGGTGACGG